>Ga0210390_10000370_pt1 | contig 48969 bp, 48 predicted proteins | sample IncBWH11OmetaG_FD_161050 | JGI IMG/M metagenome (GOLD analysis project Ga0210390, IMG submission 161050) | Forest soil microbial communities from Barre Woods Harvard Forest LTER site, Petersham, Massachusetts, United States - Inc-BW-H-11-O ... | reverse complement strand
ACTGGAGCTCACTCTCGATTTCCGCTATTTGTCGCGAGGTTAAGGCGTAACTGTCCACTCCGAGCAGCCGCGAGGAATTATGATAGAACTCAACGAGATTGAAAGTGACGAGCGGATCTCTGCTTGAGATTGCCACCTGTCGGCCCCCAACCCTGAGTGATCGCAACGCCGGCTCGAACATCGGGCCACCCACGGTGTCGAAGACCACGTGAGCTCCTTTTCCGGCCGTCAGCTCGAAGACCCTCTCACGAAGATCTTCTGTCTTGGTATTAATGACCGACCCCGTGCCCGGAATCGGCTCGGACGAAGTGTCCGCGCCAATAACGCGCACCAGTTTCCAATTCGCAATCTGTGTGGCTGCTTGACCCACCGCGCCCGCGGCCCCGACAATCAGAATCGTTTCACCAGGTTGAATTTGAGCTGCACTCACGACGGATGCCCATGCCGTAATGTACGGAACGCCGATAGTCGCCGCTTGCGCCATACTCAGCGACTGCGGTCTAGGTGACAGCATCGCCGCGGGCACGACGACATATTCCGCGTGAGATCCATCACGCACGACGCCGAGCTCCGGGCAACTGCCCCAGACCTCTTCGCCTTTGTGAAGGTTTCCCGCTACAACCGTGCCAGCTAAGTCGCGACCGGGGGTTCGCGGCAGAGTCGTGGTTTTGAAGCGCCCCGCGACGTTCCCAATATCGCTGGGATTGATCGCGGCAGCCTTCAGTTGAACGAGTGCTTCCCCTTCGCCGGGCTCTGGAATCGCGACTTCCTGGATTCGCAACACCGACGGTGGCCCAAACTCAGCAAATCGCAGCGCTTTCATCATTTTGGAACTCATGGCTCCCTTATACCGCTATTTTTGAATGGCGTCGCCGACGATCGGCGGGCCAGAGCTCCACGCCAATCAGTTTGAAAATCGGGTCGCCGTCAGAGACCTTGCACGACCTCCGACAGGAACCAGGTGCGTCGCTCGGTTTGGTCAATCCACACCTCGATCTCGCTGGCGGTAGCCACGTCATTGTATTTCTCGCAAATTTCATGCGTAGAACGGAAATAGCGCGTTAGGGCCTGATTATCGGCGCTGAGCTCCGCGAGCATGTCTTTCGGAGCAACGCTCTCGTCGTTGTTATCCTTCAGGCGTTGGTGCCGCGAGACATCGCTGATCGAGCGCAACGTGGTTCCTCCGATTTTGCGGGCGCGCTCGGCGATATCATCGGTCATATCGAAGATCTGTTCACCTTGTTCGTCGAGCAGCAGGTGATAATCGCGGAAGTGCGGCCCGGTCATGTGCCAGTGGAAATTCTTGGTCTTCAAGTAGAGTGCGAATGTATCGGCGAGCAATTGACGCAGCGCGGCAGTGATCTCGGCGACGCCTTCGCGGCTGAGGTCAGTTGGTGTTTCGTGCGTTGCTTGCGTTTTTACCTTGGCCTGTGTCGCGGCTTGATTTGCCATTGTTTGTTTCTCCTTTGTTTGGTTTTAATTCGAACTGCAATTCCGCCGGCCGCGCCGCGGCCGCGCCAGCCAGAATCTTCTGTAAGATATTTACCTCGAACGCACCCTGCACCAATTCCCCGACAGTTTGTTCCAGGTGTTTAAAGTGAGCGCTTGCCGCGTGTTGATCGAGCGCAGTTTGGCTCTCCCATATTTCGTAATAATAAAAGCGCCCCTTCGAATCAGACTCATAGAGTTCGTATAATTTACAGCCCGCTTCAGCTCGGGTGGGCGCTAACATGCCCCGCAGGAGCTCTCTGAGTTGGTTTTCCCTTCCTCTGCGCGCCACCGATCTTGCAATCACGTAGACCTCAGCCATAATTTCTTTCCTCCTCCATTCATAGTCGCATTGCAATCGCGATACATCGCGGTGCTACTTCAAAGCTGGGTCAATCAGCGTGAGATCGGTCGTGGGGTCAAAACGCTTCTGCATCGTTACCGGATCGACGGTGACCATTGCTTCCACCGTCGGTGATGCGTACGCCTCTAGGACATGGCCAGCACGCGTGGTGCCGTCTGGGCTCCCCACCACCATGTGCGTGTGGACTACGGGCCTTCCTTGGTAGAGTGCGATGTCGCCACTCATCCCGATCAATTCATGCTGACCATTGATGGCGATCTTCTTGTACATTTTGCGCTGGGGATCGAACCAGCCCACCGTGGCGTCATCGAGCGCTCCGATGGCGGTGAAATGCGCGCTGGTGACGTGATATTTCTCAGCAAACTCCTGCAACCCGGAATAAACCTCGTCGCCCTGGTAGAAGATGACGGCATATTGTTTCGTCGCTTCACCAGGATTCAGCCATCGCACCTGCATCTTTGGCGCTTTGCCCGTCGGAACGGCTTCCGCCGGCTTCACGTATTCGCCGGCGGTATCCTGCGAACGCACAATCGCGGCGGTGATCCCAATCAATACCAGTGCGCAGCCCAGTCGTTTTATTTTGGTCATCGCTTTGCTCTCCCTAGTTCGAAATCCTTCCCAAAGGGGCTTATGCCCTAGGCAGCGGCGGTGTTTCTTGCCGGCGGCGCCATGAATTCAGGACCGACCGGACTGGCGATCGTCTGCCGCAGAATCTGGTCGATCGTCGCGAGCGCATCCGCGTCGAGCTTCCAATCGAGCGCGCCCGCTACAGCGTCCAGTTCCTCGGGATGGCGCGCGCCCCACAACGCCGCGGTAATTCCGGGCTGGTCCAGCACCCAACGCACGGCGAGATCCATTACGTGTTTTCCGTATCTTTTCTGCGCCAGATCATCCAGTTGTTGAACCGCATTCAGATATTGCGCGAAGCGCGGCGACTGGAATTTCGGATCAGACAGGCGGAGATCGTCGCCCGTGAACTTCGTATCCGGCCGCATCGTGCCGGTCAAGAGCCCGCGGCAGAGAGGCCCGTAAGCGAAAGCGCTCAGTTTCTTTTCGCGCACGAAGGGCAGCACGTCGCGCTCAATTTCCCGTTCGAAGAGGTTGTAAGGCGGCTGGACGGTGTGCAGTTCAGAGACAGTCATGAACCGGTTCATCTGCTCCGGAGAATAATTGCTCACACCGATCGCACGGATCAGCCCTTCCTTGAAGAGGGCTTGCATGACATGGGCGGTTTCCTCGATGGGGACGGCCAAATCCGGCCAATGCACCTGATAGATGTCAATGTAGTCGGTGCGGAGGCGACGGAGGGAATCCTGCACCTCCTTCCGGATGCGAGCGGCCGAGGAATTTCGCGTAACTGAGCCGTCGTGCCACTCGAGCCCAACCTTGGTCGCGATGAACACCTTTTCCCGGTGTCCTCTCTCCGCAATGGCCTTTCCGACGATTTCTTCGGAAACCCCAAAACCGTAAACCGGCGCCGTATCAATCAGATTGATCCCATTATCGAGTGCGGCGTGAATCGTGCGAATCGATTCTCTTTCGTCCGTGCCTCCCCACATCCAACCACCGATGGCCCACGTGCCTTGCGCAACGCGTGAAACATTCATTTCGGTGCCTGAGATCACTTTGTATTCCATGTGCCTTATCCTTTTTTATGAAATGAGACCTGCAAATTTTCAGTGGACGTTAGCGGTGCTGGTTCGACTGCTGAGATGTGCTGCACATCGGAAAACCCGTTGACTCCCTTTCCCGATGGTTTTCTCGCGCCTAGGCCGGCGATGCGTAGAGGTGCGCGCGATTTAGAGTTCCGCTTAACTCCCGCCGGCCTCGACAAACGCGTGATTTCACGGCGGAGACGGAAGTTTCGAGCAGATGAGCGGTTTCTTCTACAGAGAGCTCCTCGACCATGCGAAGCCACATCGTTTTTCGGATTGTCGGGCCCAACCGATTGATCGCGTTAGTCAAGAGTTCCGAATGCTCGCGCCGCCGGCACGATTCTTCGGGATTGGGGTTCTGGTCAACAAATGCCTCAGGGACGAAGCTCACGTTGTCGTCAGGCGCCAACGGCAGAACTTCGGGAACTCTCCGCCTTCGGCGCAGCACCATGTAGGATTCGTTCAAGGCGATGCGGTTCAACCAAGTCGAAAACTGTGACGCTTCCTGAAAGCCGCCTAGGTGCAGGAAAGCCTTGTGAAAACTTTCCTGCACCACATCTTCCGCATCTTCCCGGTTCTTCGTTATCCGCACCGCAATTGCGAAGACTTTCCGCTTGTGGCGCAACATCAGTTTTTCGAACGCGTGCGTGTCTCCACGTTTCGCGGCGGTTACTAGCGCCTGATCCGGGTCTCTTTCGATATCAGCTGCGATCGGCATTTCCATGATTCCGTTTCTCCTCGGCATGTGTTTTCGCGATGCCCAATCGTTGAAGAAGCAATAGCGGAACCAAATCCCGAACGTGCCGAAGACGACACGTAAGTGACTGACAGGATGGCGGATACGTAAAGTTGCAGGCGTCTTTGCGGTCGGCTTCCCAGTGTATATCTGTCCGCATCCTGGCACGATGTCCAGCCCGTTGAACTGCACAGGCACCGCCAACTTTGTTAGAACAAAAACGGGAACGATCAGCGACAGAAACGCGAGCGATAGCGTCGAAACCAAATTAGGAGGACTTTCTTGATCCTACCGGCACAGGAACCGTGGAACTAAATTCGTTGCAAAGCGCCGGTGCAGCGGCACAGAATCGTCACGCTCGCTGGAATAGTTGCCTGGGGCAAGGCTTCAAATAACGGGAGCGGAAATATGTCGAAGTTCAATCCTCTTCTGTGGCGCAAGCCGTCTGCGATTTGGGGTTATGGGATTGCCATCCTATTAGTTGCGGCCGCGGTCACCATGACACGGTGGCCGGCGTCGCACCTGGGCACGGCTCCGTCGTCGCTGTTTCTCTGCGCAATTATGATTAGTGGGTGGTTGGGTGGAATCGGGCCCGGACTGCTTGCGGTCGTTCTCTGCGGTCTCGCGTTCGATTATTACTTCCTGCCACCGCTGTATTCGCTCGCCGTAGAGTCCGCAGAGATACCGCGCCTTGTCATTTTCGCTGTGTCGGGCACAATCGCCGCATCGCTGAGCGCTGCGCAGAGGAGCGCCGCAGAATCGCTCCGGCGCGCGCGCGATTTCCTGACAGAAACAGTAAAGGAGCTGCAGCGGACCAACGATGCGTTGCAAGCGGAGAGCCGCGAACGAAACCAAATCGAGAATCGATTGCGCCGCAGCGAGGGATATTTAGCGGAAGCGCAAAGACTGACTCATACCGGCAGCTTTGGATGGAGCGTGCGGAGCGGAGATATCCGTTGGTCCGACGAAACGTTTCGCATCTTCGGATGCGACCCAATGACGAAACCCTCGCTGGACCTGATATTGCAGAGGACTCACCCGGACGATGCCGCGTTCGTGATAGAGACCGTGGCGCGCGCTTCACAGAAGCAGAGGGATTTAGATTTTGAGCATCGCTTGCTCATGCACGACGGTTCCGTCAAGTACATAAGAGTCGTAGCTCACGCCGTAAGGGACAAATCGGGCGAGGTCGAATTTGTGGGAGCGGTGATGGACATGACATCCGCAAAGGAGGCGGATGATCGGGCTCGGCTGATAATAGATGCCGTGCCGGCGCAACTCTGGACGGAGAGTGCGGAAGGCGTTGTTGATTTTGTGAATCGCCGCTGGATTGACTACACAGGAATCACGCTGGAACAAGCAGTGGGATCGGGCTGGTACCGCATGGTGCATCCCGATGATCTGGAACGCGTACTGACAACGTGGCGAAAACTCGTAGCGGAGGGCAAGCCGCGCGAGATCGAGTCACGACTCAGAAGGTCCGATGGAGAGTACCGTTGGTTCCTCAGTCGCTGCTATCCGTTAGTGGACCGCTCCGGGCACATCCAGGGATGGTATGGCTGCGATACCGATATCCACGACCTGAAAACGGCGGAAGCAACGCTGCGGCGCAGCGAGGGCTATCTGGCGGAGGCGCAAAGGCTCAGCCACACGGGCAGCTGGGCGCGAGATGCCGCGACCGACGAGATGAAATACTCGTCCGAAGAATTTTACCGCGTAATAGGTTTTGATCCGCGCGATGGACTACCGCGATACGAAACGTTCTTGGAACGCATCCATCCAGAGGATCAAGCCAGGGGCAGGGAAGCAGTCGAGAAGGCACGCCGTGAGAAGGCGGAGTACGAGCTAGATTACCGACTCATTCATCCCAGCGGCGAGATCAGGGACATCCATGTGATCGGTCATCCCGTTGTCAGCCCATCCGGCGATCTCGTTGAATTCGTCGGAACGGTGATGGACATAACCGAGCGCAAGCGCGTGGAAGGGAAGCTTCGAAGGAGCGAGGCTTATTTAACGGAAGCGCAGAGGTTAACACACACAGGTAGTTGGGCTTACAGCATCGAGGCGACAGAGCTTATCCATTCATCCGAGGAGTATTGCCGCTTGTTCGGCTTTGATCCGAGGAGCGGAGTGCCTTCGTTCGAAGAAGTCATTCAGCGCATTCATCCAGAAGATCGAGCACCGGCCATGCAAGAGTTTGAGAGCTCAAGGCGGGCAGGAACAGACTTTGATGCCCATTTTCGGATCGTCCATCCGGACGGCACCACGAAATATGCATACGGTACAGGTCATCCTGTTTTCGACGCGTCCGGCTATGTTAGCGGGTTGGTGGGCACTGTGATGGACGTGACCGAGCGCAAGCAGGCAGAGGAAGAGCGCGAAAGATTGCGCCAGGCACAATCGGATCTCGCACGCGTCAACCGCGTAACCACCATGGGAGAACTGACGGCCACCCTGGCGCACGAAGTGAATCAACCGATCGGCGCCGCCGTCACCAATGCGAGCACTTGCTTGCGTTGGCTGGCGGGCGACACGCCAAATCTGGAAGAAGCTCGCGCGGCGGCTATGAGGGTCGTCACCGACGGAAGGCGTGCGGCGGAAATCATTAGCCGGGTACGCCAGCTCTTCAAGAAGGGCGCTCTGGAGAGGGAGTTGGTGGATGTTAACGAAATTATTCGAGAGATAATCGTCCTCCTGCAAGGCGAAGCTGAGCGGCACAGCATCTTAGTTGCGACAGACCTGGCCGAAGACCTCCCCCAGCTCATGGGAGATCGCGTGCAGTTGCAGCAGGTGATGATGAACCTGATCGTGAACAGCATTGATGCAATGAAAATCGTGGACGGAACACGGGAGCTCGCCATTTTTTCTCGCTTAGTCGAAAACGAGGAAATCCTCGTGTCCGTCGGCGATACCGGCGTGGGGCTACCCCAGCAGCAGGCGGATCAAATTTTCAACGCGTTCTTCACCACGAAGCTTCACGGCACCGGCATGGGACTTCGCATCAGCGGAACCATTGTGGAATCGCATGGCGGCCGCTTGTGGGCTGAGCACAATTCTCCGCGCGGCGCAAAGTTTCACTTCAAATTGCCGACCAAAATCGAGGCTCATGAATGACGCCCGCTGGCCTTGCTACCGTGTTCGTCGTTGATGACGATGCCGGGATGCGCGCGTCCATCGAAGGCCTGCTGAAATCCGCGGGCTTGCGCTCGGAGTGCTTCGGCGCGGCGGAAGAGTTCCTGCGCAGCAACCGCCCGGACGTGCCGAGTTGCCTTGTGCTGGATGTCGGCCTTCCAGGAATCAATGGCCTGGAGTTTCAACACAAGCTGGCTGACGCGGGCGTCCAGATTCCCATCATCTTCATCACCGGTCATGGAGATATTCCGATGACGGTGAAGGCGATGAAGTCTGGCGCCGTGGAGTTTCTAACCAAACCGTTCCATGATCAGGATTTGCTGGATGCGATTCAGCAAGCATTGGAACGCGACCGAAAGAGGCGCCAGCAGCAGAGCGGGTTTGCCGAGCTGCGAAAAGGTTATGAGACGCTGACCGCACGCGAGCGCGAGGTGATGAGCCTGGTGGTTTCCGGAATGTTGAACAAGCAAATTGCCGCCGAACTCGGCACCAGCGAAATTACAGTGAAGGTGCATCGGGGCCACGTCATGCGCAAAATGCAGGCCCAATCGCTGGCAGAATTAGTGAGAATGGCGGAAAAACTAGGCGTTCCCAAGAAGTAGCCGAACGTGCCGCCAGTCCCGCTAGCCGGTTTTCCGGTTTGCAAACTCCCTGCTCTAACTGGCGGTTACTCTGATCGCACCCGCTAAATCCTGCGGCCGCCTTTCCGCTCAGGTGCATATTCGATTTGTTATACGAACGTATAATTGCGCCACTCCAGACCCCCTGCTATTTTCTTGCCATGATTACTCAGCCCAAGACCAAACCAGTCGCGGTAGTAGATGATGATGACTTGATGCGCGGAGCATTGCTCGGCCTGCTCAAAGCTGTCGGCCTGCCGGCCCGGGAATTTGCCTCGGCGGAAGAATTTTTAAACTCTGGCCTACAGCATGAGGCCGGATGCCTGATCGCAGACATCCGAATGCCGGGAATCTCCGGCCTCGAGCTGCAGGCGAAACTAAACGCAGAACACTGCAGGATTCCCATCATCTTCATCACGGCCCATGGCGATGAAAAGATGCGGCTGCATGCATTGCGAGCAGGCGCGGTGGAATTTCTGGCAAAGCCCTTCGACGACGAAGCCCTGCTCGTGAGCGTTCGAGCCGCTCTGGCAAGTTAATCCTGATAAGGAAATGTGCGCGCGGGCACCAGGAGGTGCTCTATGGCAGCATTAGCGATAGTCGGGTCTGGTCAGCAGCATAATCAACGTAGATTCGAGCAGCTGATAGGCAATAGCCCTGCTCTAGAAGCGGTGCTCGGACATGTCGAACGCGTGGCGCCAACGGATGCCACGGTTCTGCTGCAGGGTGAAACCGGAACCGGTAAGGAACTGATCGCGCGCGCGATTCACAATATCAGCTCGCGCTGCGGACGCCCCTACATAAAACTGAATTGCGCTGCGATTCCGTTCGATCTGCTGGAAAGCGAACTTTTTGGCCATGAGCGGGGCGCTTTTACTGGCGCGATCGCGCAGAAGATTGGCCGTTTCGAACTGGCCGACAAGGGCACACTCTTCCTGGATGAGGTCGGCGATATTCCCCTGGCACTGCAGGCCAAACTTCTTCGCGTATTGCAGGAGCAGGAATTTGAGCGCTTGGGCAGCACGCACACTCACCAAGTGGATGTTCGGCTCGTGGCTGCGACCAATCGGGACCTGGCGGAGATGGTGAAGAGCGGCGAGTTCCGCAGCGACCTCTACTATCGCTTGAACGTGTTTCCAATCACGCTGCCGCCGTTGCGCGCGCGCCGCGAAGACATTCCGGACCTGGTACAACACTTTGTCGAGATTTACGGCCGCCGGATGGGCAAGCAAATCGAACGCGTCACTCCGGAAACGATGTCTGCGTTCACTGCGTACGAGTGGCCCGGGAACGTCCGCGAGCTGCAGAATTTCGTCGAGCGCAGCGTCATCCTAAGCGACGGCAGGGTCCTCTGTCCTCCCCTAGCCGAGCTGAAACATTCCTCCGCGGCCGAATCGCCGGCAGCAACAACTCTGCTAGACGCGGAGCGCAACCACATTCTGAAGATTTTGCAGCAAACCCGTTGGGTGGTCGCCGGCCCTAGTGGCGCGGCTGCGCGCCTGGGGATGAAAAGATCCACGCTTTACTTCCGGATGCAAAAGCTCGGGATTTCACGCGTCAGCAACGATCTTCTTCCGGCGTGAAAGAGGCGCAATGACGCATGCGCATCCCGACGCCTCGTAACTTACTCCACCAATAAATCTCCGCAGGTCCAGCAGGACATACATCACTTCGCCGATCTATTCGCCAGGAAACAGATAGCTCAAGAAGTGGTATTTCGACCCTGGGGCGCACGTCAGGAATGGGCAGCTACCGGCGGTGATCGAAACTCCCGTAAGTGATCAGCAACTGCGGCACGTAACAAGGGAACTTTGACGCATTCAAGAAATATTCACAGATGAAGTTCGTGATGAAACGTGAAGCCCTCGCGCAGCTGAACCGCCCAGCCAACAAGATGGCGGTTGGCGAGGCACAAACAGCCCCCGTTTCCAGGGGTTTTGGTACGGCCTCGATACAGTGTTGACGGAAAAGCGAAGGAATGGATTTCCGAGCGCGGGGAAATGCTTTAGAATGAAGGTCACTCCTACTGTGGGCGTGTAGCTCAGCTGGGAGAGCACCTGCTTTGCAAGCAGGGGGTCACCGGTTCGATCCCGGTCACGTCCACCAATTTCCCAACAAAAACAGCGATTTTCTGAGAGACTTGGACCGACACTGGCGCCAGTGTCACCTCCGTGTCACGGTGTCAGGGCGTCCGCTTCCCCCGAGCGATCGCCCTGGCTGCCGAGAATCCGCAGCACTTACCACGATTTCACTACCTCTGGAAAACGCGCAGCGATGATTGAAGGGAGGTCTCAGCTGACCAGGCGCATCTTGGGAGCGTTGAGGAATTCGGCCTCGAAATCGGAGCGCTTCGTGTAAAAGAGCAGCTTCGCCATCTCTCCCGGGCCGTATTTGAACTCCGCGGTGTGAACCCCGATGATCTCCTGAAGCAGCGCCGGTTTTTCCTCCGGGATGTGCTCCTCGTACGGCTCGTGCAAGCCCCAGCGACGGCGAAGATTCACGTAGAGGTTTTTATACTGAAACGGCGTGATCGTCCCGAGGCGATTCGCGTGGTAGACGAGAGAAGCCATCGAGACTTTCCATTCCTGTTTGAGGTCCAGGAGTTTGCTGAGGTTCAGGCGGTATAGCGAAGCTTTGATTTCGCGCCGCGGCATCAAGAATTCGGCCGCGAATCGATCGGCCTCCGGTTCCGCGTCGCGGGCGCTTGCGAGCTGATGCAGCACCAAATGGCCGAGTTCGTGCGCGAGCGTGTGGCGCAGCCGCGACGCCGGAATCTCCGCGTTCGAGTTCACCACAATGATCGGCGGGTAACCTGGCACCCACTCGCTGATCGCGTCGATACTTCTGGTCTCGAAGTCCATCCGAAACAGAATTCCGCCGGCGTCCTCGATCGACTTCACAACGCTTCGGACGTAACCGGGCGCCATGCGCCAGTGCGCGCGAACCATCTGAGCGATCGTCTCGATCCGGCCCTGGTACTCCGACGCATCGAAGTGCTCGACGGTGTGAGGCGATTCAATCTGCGCCGATCGCAGGAGCACACCGATCCGCATCCGTAGAATGTTCATTCGCGCGTGGAGCTTGCGGAGGATCTTGTCCGTCCCGGACTGCCTGCGCCGATGGAAAAAAACCGTCGAATTGAATCCGTACACGCGCTCGCTTCGCCCGAAGAACTCGGGCGCAACGTCCAGGAGCTCACCGAACTCCTCGAGCTTCGCAGCCGGCGGCTCGAGCAGACCGGTCTCCCACCGAGAAACTGTTCCCTGCGAGACGCGCATCAGCTTCGCGAAGTCTCCCTGGACGATCCCCTTCGCTTCTCGGGCGAGCACAAGCATTTCGGGATTAAGATTCATTACCAAACCTTTTCTGACTGGTTCGACGAACGATGACCCGCGATTTCGACGGCGTCTGAGGTGAGCGGTCGGAAAGTTGAACGACTTTGCTCAATCCTTCCGGAAGGTCGAGATCGATGTACCACTCGCCGCGCCCGTTGAGAAGCCGGCAAATGCTCACGCCGCGAATCCGCGTTTCGTCGACGTTGAGCTGGTATCCGACCACAAGCGTCACAGCCTTGTCGAACATATCGAGCGTTCCGCCTTTCAACATTTGCTTCGAGCGGGCGGTCGGCATGCTTCGCGGGCGTTTGTTGCGACCGAACTTCTTGAACCACAGCAGCACTTCGATTTCGCCGTTTGCGGCAGCGATGCCGAGGAGCCGAAGACCACAAGACTGCTCGATGGGCCTCACGCGCGGAGCGTCCTCATCGAACTCGTTCACAATTTCCGCCCAGATTTCGTCGCACATCACGTTCGCTGCGGTCCTCCTTTGATGAATCGTACGGTGCGGGTAGCGTGTGCGATAGGTCTCAAAGCTTCGCACGATGGCGCCTGCCAGCTTTTCGTAGTAGGGCTTGAGAATCCTGTGGGCCTGGTCTTCGTTCATCAGACACGCTCCCTTACGTTCGTAAGTTGCTGCAATGGCACCAAGATGCCTGACGCAATCGCCAAAATCAAGACAAATTATGCACGATTTTATTCTCTTAGAGGTCAGTAACTTACGAGGGGTTTTGTGGGAAATGCAGATCGGCTGCGATGATCCGAGCGCGAATCGGCGCCGGCACGCGAAGTGCGAAAGCCTACATCACTTCCATTGTGAATCCATTCGCGGTGCAAGCCGCGCAGCGCGGGCACTCGTTTCGCTTCTAGGTTCAGAGGGGACTTCGACTGCTCGAAACGAGAGGAAGTGTCCGTAGATGGCGTCCATCGTCAGCAACGCTCCGCGTTCGCGGGCAAGGCGCTGGATACCCTCGGCGTGAACCGGACGGGGAGCTGTCGAGGCGCGGAGCCAGTGGTAGATCGCTGATGGTTTGATTGCGAGACGCTCCGCCATCAGGTCCACACCGTAGGACCGCACGAATCGAGCGAATTCGGATTCCCAAAATCTCTCGGTGATTTGCTGCATCGATTCCTGCTCCTTTGTGGCGCGAAAGAGAGTCAGAGACTCGTGGAAAAAATCTCCGGGGAGTTCGAGTCTCCGACCCAGCACAGCGGAGGTAACCGTGTTCAAATCTATCCACTTTTCACAGGAAGTCCAGTGCCGCGCAGCGTGACCCTACCGATAAGGGCAATGCGCCTTCGGTGACGACGCGGAGCCGAGAGTGGGAGCGTCCGGCTCGCCAGGGCTATCCGGCAAGATGGCGGCGCGGAGTGTCCTGTTTGTAATTTTCGGATTTCGCGAGCCACCGCAGCGCTTCCCTGCAGTGTTTTTCGATGATCGCGTGAATCATCACGCGCAACTGTTGTCCGACGACTTCCGGCGCGACGCGCGGCGCGATCGCCATCACGCGGGCCGTTGTCACCTGGATGAAAGTGGCCAGCGTGCGCTCGTAATCCGCGACAGAGATGAACTGCGATCGCTCGCGCGCGAGCTCCATCTCGCGGAGATCGGCCTGGGCGCGGAGCAAGCGAATCCGCGACTCGCGTTCGCCCGCTGAACCGCCGTCGAGAGCCGGTGTCGATCTCTTTTCCAGCACTCCCTGCAGGTAGCGGACGTACCAGAGCATGCATTTGACGGGATCGAACTGGCCGCGGCTTTCCTTCGGAAGTCCCTCCTTCACGAGCTGGTGGACGCGCGACTTCGTGAGGTTCAGCGCCTGCGCGATTTTCTCGGGTCCGACCGCTGCCATGAGCCTACCCCTTGGCCGGCTTCGACCCGGCCGCGACCGCCTCGTTGTTTCCCGCGCCTGCTCTCGATCTGCTCGACGAACGCAAGCTCTGCAGTTCTGGCGTCTTTTTCTCGTGAGCGCACGCCAGCGCTTGCGGTGCTATCGCGCTAAGTCTCTGGCGCAATTCGTCTTGGGCTGTTTCTCGTTCCGAAAATCCGCCCGCGAGAAAGTAAAGTCAAGTCCGTAAAAAAATCTGAGTGCGAGGCCCGCCGCCGCGCGCGCCGTCACCCTCGGTCGCCGGAGGGAGGCCGGCAGGACCCAACACGAGAATTAATCGTTAAGCCACCCTCCCGCGACAAACGTTGACACCGCTGCTCCAAGCATTCCTTTGCGCGTGTGAAAAACTTTGTAACTGATAGACAGAACTCGAAGAGAAAGATTATCCATGGCGTACGTAAATGGGTTATATGTCACAAGTTCACAAAATGTTCCTGTCCCCGATAGTTGTGAGGACATCGACAATCAAAAGGTCAATTTAGGCTGCGCTGCGTCCCGCTTAATAGCCCTTGGCTAGGGTCATAGACGCGATCGGAGAAGATTGAATTGGGCGCACCCCTCGTCATTACCGAACTGGTTGAGAGATTTCAGAACGACGAAAAGGCCTACCACGCACCACGTTATAACGAAGCGCAACTGCGTCACGAGTTTCTCGATCCCTTCTTCGAAAGTCTCGGTTGGGATGTCAATAATAGAAGGGGATATGCCGAAGCCTACAAAGAAGTCATTCACGAAGACGCGATCAAGGTCAAAGGGGGTACAAAGGCTCCGGACTATTGCTTTCGCATTGGCGGCGCGCGCAAATTCTTTGTGGAGGCCAAACGACCTTCAGTAAACATTCGCGACGACGCGAGTCCCGCGTTCCAACTACGCAGATATGCATGGTCTTCGAAATTGCCTCTATCGATCCTTACCGACTTCGAGGAATTCGCTGTATACGATTGTCGTTTAGAGCCGCGCCAAACTGATAAAGCTTCTGTTGCTCGTATTCTGTTACTTAAATACACGGCTTATCCAAAGGAATGGGACAACATTGTCTCTATCTTTTCCCGTGATGCGATTCCGAAGGGCTCGTTCGATCGGTACGCAGAATCAGCGCTGAGTAAAAAGGGTACAACTGAGGTTGATGTTGCTTTCCTTCGGGTCATTCAGGATTGGCGTGCCATGCTGGCCAGGAACTTGGCGCTTCGAAATTCCGCTCTGTCCACCCGCGAACTGAACTTTGCAGTGCAACGCACCATCGACCGGATTGTCTTTCTCCGAATCTGTGAGGATCGGGGGATTGAAGACTACGGAAACCTTCGTGTCCTGCAACAGTCCTCCGGACTCTATGAGCAACTTGGCGATCGATTCCGCAAAGCCGACGACAAATACAACTCCGGGCTCTTCCATTTCCACGCAGAAAACGATCGGCCTGAACCGCCCGATGATCTTACTTTGAGTCTCAAACTTGATGACGGACCTCTCAAAAATATTCTCCGACAACTCTATTATCCAGACAGTCCCTACGAGTTCTCTGTCCTACCTTCCGACATACTCGGCCAGGTCTATGAGCAATTCTTAGGGAAAGTCATCCGGCTTACTGAAGGTCACCGCGCCGTCGTTGAGGATAAGCCCGAACTCAAGAATGCGGGCGGCATCTTCTACACACCGACCTACATCGTGCAATTCATGGTTGAGAACGCGATCGGAAGTCTTTGTGCCGAACGGGCTCCAAAGGATGTGGCTCGCCTAAGAATTCTTGACCCCGCGTGCGGCTCGGGTTCGTTTCTCATTGCTGCGTATCAATTTCTCCTAGATTGGCATTTGAAGTGGTATCACGATCATGATCCCAAACTTCTAGCGAGGGGCAAAGATCCAGTCATCCACATTACTGGCTCTGGCGAATGGCGACTTACTACGAGTGAGCGCAAACGCATTCTTTTAAACAATATTTTTGGTGCTGATGTAGACGCACAAGCGGTGGAGACGACGAAACTTTCTTTGCTGCTCAAGGTTCTAGAGGGCGAAACCTCGGAATCCGTCGGACAGACTATGCGTCTTTTTCACGAGCGGGCGCTTCCTGACCTCGAACAGAATATCAAGTGCGGTAATACCTTGGTCGGACCTGATTTATATCAACAGATGGAGATGGAGCAAATCGCGACGGACGAACGCTATCGAATCAACGCATTTGACTGGGAAAAGGAGTTTCCCGACATCCTTCATAACGGAGGTTTCCACGCAATTGTAGGTAATCCGCCCTATGTCGACATTAAGACTCTTCCAGCGATCGACGCGGAATACATCTTTTCGAAGTTCAAGACCGCGAATAATCGCATCAATCTCTTCGCCGTGTTCATAGAAAAGGCGCTGTCTCTGCTTGCTCCAGGGCGATTTCGGTTTGCCATGATTGTTCCGACAGCGCTGGCCGCACAGGAGTCCTACCAGGCACTCCGTCGATTGATCCTCCAAAATGCCCAAGTGACCAAAGTAATCCGCTTGCCAAACGAATCATTCGGCCAGAATACCGGTGACGTTAAGGTTGACACCATGATTCTCCTCTTGGAAACGAAAACGCGAACGCCGAGGCAGATCGAGATTATCGGCTACCGAGGCTATGCGCGCGTGGCAGAAATCGATCCTGACACAGCGCAGGTACATACCTTCGTGGATCAGCATGATTGGGAGATGAGTCCGGACTGTGTGTGGACTTTCAACACCGGAGACTCAGACCAGTCGATATTGCAAAAGTGTGAGATTGGGACCACGCCGTTGGAAAGGTGTGCGGAATTTTGCTTAGGACTCACACCCTATGACAAGTATAAGGGACACACACCGAAACAGATTCAGGAGAGGGCGTTTCACGCGGAGTCCCGAAAAGACGCCACTTACAAAAAGCTATTGGCAGGGAACGACGTATTGCGGTATGCCGTCAAATGGAACGGGAAGACCTGGATCAGCTATGGCCCGTGGCTTGGCGCGTCCCGCGAACAGCGATTTTTTACGTCCCGTCACATTCTGGTAAAACAAATCATCGATTGGACGTCGAAGAGGATATGGGCGGCCCTCACGGACGACGAGTTATACAACACGCAGAACGCATTTAACCTTCTGTCGCGTGCGGGTTGGGAACCCGAGTATCTCCTGGGAATTATCAATAGCCGCTTGATGACGTTCTATCATCGGAAGCGCTTTCTCGACGAGTTCAAAATGCGTTTTCAAAAAATCCTTATCAAGGACTGTCGTCGCCTTCCCATCCGCCAGATTGACCGACAGAACAAGAAAATGGTGGCGCTGCACGATAGCCTCGTCAACTCTGTACGACGAATGATTTCCCTTCAAAGAGATTTTTTGCAACGTTCAGGAACGCAACACGAGAGGGATTCTGCGGCACGACTGCTTGCTGCCGCCGACAACGAGATCGACACATTGATTTATGAACTATATGAACTAAACAACGACGAGATCGCTGAAATCGAGAAAGCAGTCACCTAGCAGTGAATGGTTTCAGCTGACCAGGCACATCCTCGCTGAGTTGAGGAACTCAGTAGCCTGAACGGCCGAAAAGGACTTAAACCACCCCGCGAGACCATTTGTCGAGTAAGGCGACGAATCAGGTCAGTGAAATTGAATCGGTTGCGATTACCAACCCCGGTTATGATTTGCTCCCGCTGCTCCAGATCTTGAAGTAGTATTCTTTCCGATGGCAACCTCCCCATCTACCACGATCCCGGCAATCTCGCCCGTCCTTGAGCTCGGTGCGTATGAAGTTTTGTGGGCAAAACCTAACGCCTCGTTCACATCTTTAGCTGCGATGTTTCGGGAGAACCCGGACAAGCTGCCTTCTGATTTTGTGGACCATGCCTGGGCCATGACGATGGCCGACACCGTACGCGGTATGTTGAAAGCGTCTGGTGTCGAACACTTCGGCGTCCGCATCTATCGCGCCGGAGAGTATCCCAGCAAGCTAAGAGATGCCGAAGCACCGGTCGAACTTCTTTACTATCGAGGTTGGTGGGACCTGGTTGAGGCTCCGTCCGTCGCTGTTGTTGGCACTCGCAATCCATCGCCAGAGGGAATCGAGCGAGCCGCAGCAATTGCTCGATTTCTCGTCAAGGATAAATACACTGTCGTTTCTGGACTCGCAGCCGGAATCGACTCGAGTGCACACAAGTCCGCGATCGAGGCCGGTGGGAAGACTATCGCCGTCATCGGCACTCCGATAAACAAAGTCTATCCACGCGAGAATGAGGCCCTTCAGAATTTCATCGCCAACAATTTTCTCGTGATATCGCAAGTGCCCGTATATCGGTATGAGAATCAGGACTACCGGAAGAATCGATTCTTCTTTCCACAACGCAACATTACGATGTCGGCGCTAACCGAAGCGACAGTCATTGTCGAAGCTGGTGAAACATCAGGGACGCTGACACAAGCGCGGGCTGCAATTCATCAGGGACGGAAGCTTTTCATTCTCGACAACTGCTTCACGAATCCTGCGTTGACTTGGCCGCAGCGGTTCGAAGAACTCGGCGCAATTCGCGTCACGAAGTACGATGATATTCGGAATAATCTTTCTAAGCCTCATGTCCCTGAGACTCACGAAGATAGATGAGCTGACGCTACCGGACCACTATCGCTTGGATATCACCGATGAGTGCTATTTCATTGGCGAGTACACTGCGAGAGCCGGCTTTGACTATAGCGCGACCAATGACCTGATTCAGAATCTGAAGAAGCCTATGGACAGAAAAGACCGTCCTGAGTGGAAGTACAAAGCTTGGGCGATCGAACAGGCCGCTAAGCAGATGCGAAAAGCGTTGCCTTCAGAAGTCCTCGAGTACGCCACTTTCATCCCTGTGCCACCGAGTCGCATAAAGACCGATGACTTGTACGATGACAGAGTCGTTCAGATACTCCAAAAACTTGGCGACGGGGTCGATGTGAGGGAGGCGGTCACGCAGACCGAAGACTATGACGCTTCGCACGGAATGGAAGTTCGCCTTGGCCCGGACGAGTTGTACCAGCTATATGAGATAGAGACTGAGCTTTTGGAACCAACGCCGATGTCGCTGGTTGTGGTGGATGACGTTCTAACGACGGGCGCCCATTTCAAAGCGATGAAGAGGATTCTAAATGTGGCGTTTCCGGACGTTCCGGTGGTAGGCGTGTTCGTGGCTAGGCGAGTTCCTGAGTACCCTTGATCCTTGCTCCGCACCGTCAAACGAAATTGGCTGTCACTGTAAACGCGGCGAGGCCTCGAAGCGACACGGACGGGAGCAAAGCTACTTCACTAATTCCAGTTTCGTCGTCGCTTTCGTCGTGCTCGTTTTGCGGCCACCTTCGAGTGCGGCGATCATCACGCTACGCGCTTCGTCCCGATCCGCTCGACGGCGTCGCGGACGTGCGATGGCGACAAGTGCGCGTATTTTTCGGTTTGCTTGACTGTCGAGTGTCCAAGAAGCCGCGCGATCGTAAGCAGGTCCGTGCCCGCCATCGCGAGCCTCGAGGCGAAGGTGTGCCGGCAATCATGGAAGTGAAAATTGCGGATCTCGGCCCTCTTCACGCATTTCTGAAACCATCGCGGCCACTCCTTCTGATCTTCGCTCTTGGTGTCGGGCGAGACGAACGTGCCGCGCGATCCCGCCTGGCGCTCGAGCTGAACGAGCGCGCGCTTGGCGCTCTCGTTCAGGTGAACCGGACGCACTCCCGACTTCCCGCACACGCGCGCCGTTCCGTTCCCGAGATCGACGTCCGCCCATTTCATCGTGAGCTGCTCGCCCTTCCTCATTCCGGTGTAGAGAGCGAGATCGAACTCGGCCTCACGCGCCGGACAATCCCGCTTGATGACTTCGCGAAGGCGTTTTTCCTCGTCATCGAGCAGGTAGCGGACGCGGCTCGGATTCTCGCGATACCGTTTGACCGCACCGAGCGGGTTCACCTCCAGCCGGCCAACCTGAATCGCCCAGGTGAAGATCGAGGAAATGAGACTGCGATAGCGATTGAGCGTCGATCCTGTAAGTCCTCCACGCCCGCCGGCGACCGCGCCATTCCTGCCGAGATCGAGAAAGAGATTCGCCAGGAGACGCGGAGTGATTTCGGCAGCAGGAATCGCACCGATGCGGACGAGGATGGCGTCGAGCCGGCGCCGATCGGTGTCGTAGGATCGTGGCCGGATTCTGAGACGTTTGTGCTCGAGCGACTCGAGTGCGAGCTCCCTGAAGGTCAGCGACTTCGCGCGAGTCCGCGCACGCGGAGCGATGAAGCGCCCGTCCGCCACCTCGCGCCGGCGCCCGAGCAAAGCCTCGAGCGCGTCAGCGCGTGCTCCGATCCGCTCGCGGTGGCGCTTTCCGTTGCCGTCGCGATAATCGATCCAGTAGACCCTCGATCGCGGTGGCCGCTCGAAAACCCCGCGCGCCTTCATCCCCGCACCTCGGCGCCGGACTTATCGAACTTCGAAAGGCACTCAGGGCACTCCCGCACGCCCTTGTCGTCGGCGTCGCCGAGTAGCTCTCCGCACGACTGGCACTGATCCTCTTCCGGCACGATGAGCGACCGCTTTTGCTCGATCGCTTTCCGCGCGCGGAAAAGTTCGATGCGCTCCCGGTGGGTGCCGAGAGCGAGCGCACCGCGCTCGACGTTCTTAACCACCGCGGCGATCACGTGCTCCGGCGGGAACTCCGAGTAGCCGAGAGCCGCGTAGATCGGCTCGAAGGCTTTCCAGGCTTGCTTCTGCAGCTCGGCTGCCTTTCGCAGCACCTCCGGAAGCGTCGTCACGAATCACTCTCCTCTGCAGGGCACGAAACGGGAGCCGCCCGGTTGCTTTTTACTGCGGACAGCCTCTCCCGCGAAACCGCACGGAATGCCAATAAAAACCCGCATCAAAATCGCGCAGTGCCAATCCAGTGCCACTTCCAAAAGCCTGAAAATTACCGGGATGATTCACTGGACCCACCCTCGAACCAGGCCCGTCCCACTGCAAACTCCGCACGCGTGATCGGCTGCACCGCAGTTCGAGCAGTCGCATCGCTTTCCGCCGAGGCAGTGCCAGCAGGCAAGCTCCGCCATGTGACCAGGCGCTTCGACTGCACGAGTCGTCGTGCAGCCGGCCCATGGCCTGTGAATCCAGCGTCCGGGCTCGACCTCGTAACATTCCTTCGAGCACGTTCGGGGACGTCCGCTGAGCATGCGGATGATCTCGTCCTTGACCGCGCGGGCGCGAGCCAGGAGGTTCGTATCCAGCGCGGCCTTCGGGCTGAGCTTCACCGCCGTTCCCACCACGCGCATCCGGATTCCACGCGGTCCGAACTCGGTGAGGACGTCGCTGAGAGCGCTCAAAGCTCCTCCTCCTCGCAGGCATCCGACGCGTCGACCGGAAACTGATTCTCGTACCCGGTCGGCGTAGAAAAGGAGGGTTCGGCCACATCTAGCACCGCGAAATCGCCCAGTTCTATCGGCGTTTCCTCATCATCGAACGTGGCCGCACGCATGGAATGGACCTGGCCGCATTCGGTCGGCAGAACACCCAATGTTTTTGCGGGATCCTGAACGGTCGAATCGTGGCCGACATCCATATTTTTGAGAGGGGGCAAAACATCGGTGACGCGCCGATCACTGGGATTCACCACCAGCATCCAGTCCTGGCCGTCCCGCTCCCGTAGCAGATTGCGAGCCTCGCTCCGCGTAAGACCCGCAGCCTGCAGGGACGGCTCGGCGTCTTGCCGTTTTCGGAGTGCCGGCTCACCCGATGTGACCCGGCGATGAATCTCGGCCACGAGATTTTTCCCGGCCGCGTCCAGACGCGCCGCCTTGTCTCGAGCTCTCTGATCGCTGGCTTCCTTTCCGGCCCGGTCCACCTCGCACGTGACGTCACGTACGGCCCACGGCTCACGTGAGAGATCTACCTCCAAAACGAACGGCTCCGGCTCCTCTCCGACGCGGAACTTGCTCGCGACGAAAGCGAGCCGATACCGCTCACGCCGGTTGCGCCTCGAGGCGCGAGAGGCCCACTCGCTCGCTTCGCCCGCCGGCAGTTCCTGCGCCCACGGCCTGGTGCCCGTCGAGCGAAAATCGGTCGCGTCCCGGACTTCGTAAACGATGTCGGCCCGATCCTCGATCACCCCGCTGCCGCGCGAGTGTTGCGCGGACTTGATTGTGTTGCCGAGAATTAAAACAGCTGGCCCGCCTTCGTGACGGGCGATATCCAAGAGCGGCGCGAGCGCACGTGATGGTTTGCTGCTGTCCTGCTCGCCCACGCCCTCCGCTGCGGAGTCGAGCGAATCGAGGATCACGAGGTCGTAGGCGCCGTAGGGAAACGATGCCCACGCCGCTGGATTGGTCAGCGGCGGGCACTTATCCCGCCCGAGAACTCTCAGCGTCTGCAGGTCCGGCGTGACTCCGAACGAAGCCAGGCGTTTGCGGACGACGTGACGCGGATTGTCCCGGTCGATGAGGAACACGCGAAGACCGCGGCGGGAGCAGTCAACGGCGAGCGCGATGGCACAGAGACTTTTTCCCAACCCGCGCGGAGCGAATATTTCGGTAACGCAGGAGCGGGCGACGATTCGCTTTTCCGGGTCGAGGAACACGGCGTCCTCTTCGCCGGAACCGAGAAACAGCTCCATCGTCTCCGCACCGTCCCATGGCGTGCGATTCGGCGATTGCGCCGGCGCCGGAGGAACGCCGTATGCGGTTTCTTCCCAGACGAACTCGAGCTCCATCTGCGGATGCCCGATCTCGGCGAGCGCGGTCTGAAGGACATCGCTGTGTTTCTTCTTGCTTAGCCGCGTCGAGAAAAGTCGAGTGGGCACCCGGACCACAAGACGGCCCTGCTCGGTCCGCTCCTGTCTTGTGGGGAGAAACCAGGTCTCGAAAGTGTGCGGATTCACTCGCGGTCTGGCCGCTTCGAGAACCTTCTGCCAGAGACCCATCGTGACAGCGTCGGTCGCCCCAACCGATTGGAGGATGCTCACCCTGCAACACCGGATCGAATCGGTTCGGCCGGCTGCTTCGACTGGAAGCGGAATTTCCGAATTGCTTCAAGTGCTGCGGTTTGAAATTCGCGGTACCCGCAGCCCGTCGTGAAGTCGACTGTCCGCGCCCATCTCTTTTTTCCCTGCGACTCGTACTGTCGGCTCGGAAATTCGACCCACTCCCGGGCTCCTGATCTGAACAGCTTGCATGAGAGAAGGCGGACCCCGTGCGGCTGAATTACTAAATCGCAGAAACCCCGGAGTCCGCCCTTCACGTCCTCGCGAAAATTCTCACACCTGACGTCCATCCCTGCCTCCTCGGACAGATTTGCATTTGTAGGTAGCAGAACTGCGCCGCGCTCGAGCGCGGGAAGGATTAGACCGTGGCGATGGCCGTCGCGACGACGAACGCCTGCGGGTACTTGACCGTCACGTCAGTCATCATGAAGGTCGTGAGCTCGATCATTCCCTGCTTCTTCAGGCGATACGGATCGACAATCAGCTCAAAGCCTGGGCCCCACATGCCGATCACGAGCGTTTCAAAAATCCCGCGGATGACCGTGTGCAGGTTGGTGCCGCTGCCCTTCGTCCCGTTGCTCGCGACCTGATTCGTGGACGCGGCTTTGAAACCATCGACCGTATTGTCGTCGGCCCAGATCGGCAGGCCGATGGTGTTGCCCAAACGAGCCGTGCGCTTCAGTGAAGACTTCACGCCGGGTGTGGTGAGCCATCCGCCGGCGCCGAGCTGATCCGCGTTCGCGGTTTCGAGTTGCGTGCTCATCTGGACGATATCGTCCCAGCTGAGCACGCCGCCGTTGCCGGAGTCGGACAGGGCGACGTAGGACTGAACGCCGGACGTGGCACCGATGCCCGTCGGCTGGTCGGAGCCACCGCCGAGGATGGCGACCGAATCAATGGCGAGCGCGAGATCGCGCGCGAGGTCTTCGCGCACGAGCGTGTCGACGTCGATCGCGCTCTGGGCGAGCAGTTGGCGGGAATAGCTCGTGCTGGTCTGGTAGGTCTTCGGCGAGCTGGCAATGGAGCTAAGCGTCAACGCGGAATCCCCCACATCGGTGCCGGGGTTCTCTTCGACCCACGCGCCAGTGGCTCTCCCAGTCTGCTTCGGGTAGGAAACATTGTCGCGGAGACCCGCGATGGTGCGCGCGCCGAGCTGCTTCACGCGCATTTGGTTGTACAGGAACTGAATGAACGTACCGGGCTCGGTGAATTTCAGCGTTTCGCCGGCCGTGGCGTTGCCCGAATCCAGCCCTGCGCGTTGCTTGAGTTCCGATGTGAACTGATGACGGATGCTCCAGGGAACAAGCAAACCACCGTGCGTCCCGCGGGTCCAACGACGTTGCAGATCATCCGAAATCTCAGTCTCAAAGTTGGTCATGCGCCGCCCGGACCCCAGCTCGAGCGCCTCGCGGTTGGACACCGCCGCCAGGATGCCGCGCGCGAGGTTGTACTTCTCTTGATCTTTGTCGGTGAGCGTGAACGAGGACAACTCCGCGCGAGGCATTTCTACAACTTGTCGAGAAGACATTTGTGTTTCCCTCCGTCTGAAATTTCGGCCCGTGAGCCGGTTGCAGCGTGGAACTACGCGGCTCTCCGCGCGTGACGGCGGCGTGGCTGGATACTCAGCTTCGCTTCGGGATCTACCGTGTGTTTTTCGAGGTAAGCGTTCAGGTCGCGCATTTGATAGCGGACAGCGGAACCGAGTTTGAGATATTTCGGCCCCTGCTTTCTCCAGCGCCAGGCCCGCAAAGCATGCACGGTCACTCCGACGATTTGCGCGGCCTCTTGTTCGGTCAATTTCCGTTCGGTGTCCATTTGCATCCCTCCGTAATCACAGCCATCCGGTTCTGCGTGGGCCTATAGCACCACAGATTTTCCGTGGGTCTCCAGGCCCAGCCAGCTACGGTTGGAACTTTTTTCGGGTGTGGTTACGAAGAAATGCAGGCAGGACGGCGGATTCTCGCGGAAAAGTTCAGCCAAACTGGTTCGACACGTTACTGCGGATTTCGCGAGAGTCTCAGCGAGTCTTGATGATTTCCCGCAGTCGCTCCGCGCTGATGAGCCTGCCGTTGGGACGGAGCTGGCCTCGGAATTTCCGGGGGATCGTCAGAACGCCGAGATCGAGGTCCCTCCAAAATCGCGCGCGGGAATAGCTTCGGTGCCGGTGTTTCCGCTGGTCGAACTGCTCACGAATCCACAGATCGCGCGGCGCTAGATTTCGACTCCGCTTCCTGGCGGACCCTCTTTGTTTATCTCTCATCACACGCGAGCGGCTCTCGTTGCGGTACTCGAGGGCGATGGCCAACAATCGGTTTTCGTCAGCCGCCGGCAAATGCGCTACCGCCTTCTGGATCGATGTCGACTGCCAGGGGGCGAGGATGTGATCGAACAAGCGCTTCGCCTCGGCATCAGGCGCGCGTCCCATTGCGCGGATGGCCCTGCTCACCATCTTTCTGAGTTCTCGATCGGTGGGCGGTCGGGAGTGATTCACGATTGCGCCGCTTTGAGTTGCTTGGGTTTTTTCTTCGATGCCGCGATGATCGTGCGCGTGGCGCTGAGCACTGATTCCCGAACGGGATCGAGGTCAAGCTGCGCGTAGATCTGTGTCGCCGCGAGCGATTTGTGGCCGAGGGATTTTCCGATAATGCCGAGAGACGTCCCTCCGGCCGCCTGGTAGCTGCCGAGGGTTCTGCGGAGGTCGTGCTGCCGGAGGTCTTTGTCGGCGAAGCCGGCGCGCTTCAGCAGTTCTTTCCAGCCGCGCTTGAAGTCCGTGAGATGCCCGGCGGTTCCGCGCTTCGACGGGAAGACCCACTCGCTGCCCTTCGAACGCTCGCTCCGATCACGCAGAATTTTCACCGCCTCGGGCGTGAGCGGAACCACGTACGGCGTGCGGTTTTTCGGATGCGGAATCTCCCAGCGGTTGTCATCAAGACCGAGGTCCTGCCAGCGCATCGATAGCAGATCGCCGCGGCGCGCGCCCGTCCACAGCGCGAGGTTCACGTAGTCGCGGAGACTCGCGTTCGGTTCTTTTTTGAGCGCCTTGAAAAGCCGGTAGAGCTCGGCCGGTTTCAGAAATCGCGTGCGCCTCGATTCGTGGAACATTTTGATGTGGCGAGCGGGATTCTCGCCGCGATGAAGGGCGACGTCAGGAGAAGAGGCCCAGCTGTAGAGACGCCGCACGAGCTGCACGAGACGGTTGGCCGCCGTCCGGTGTTTGCTTCCGATTTTCTCGTGAGTCCTCACCACGTCGCTTCGAGTTATCTCGCCGAGCTTTGTGTTCTTCCACGAGGCGAGGTGCTTGTCGACCGCCCACCGCACTTCCTGAGCCGCGCGCTTGGGATGGGAAGCGTGCCTCTGGACGTGCCGCTCGATGTATCGGTCGACGAGTGCGCCGAACGTCGCGGCGTCCGGGCGTTTCTCGAAAGGCGATTCGCCCTGGTAGTCGGACCGTTTCCATTCGGAGATCTCCGCGTTGAGCCTGCTGGCTTCGCCGCGAGCTTGCTCGATCGTCAGGTCTGCGAACCGACCGAGCGTGGTTCTCTCTGCTACACCCCGGACGCGGCGACGATGAAAAAAACTTTGGACGCCGGAGGCGAACACGACGAAGCCCAACCCCGCAGTGTGCGTATCGAAAACGATGAGGCGATCATCACCACGCGGAACCTGAAGGTCTTCGAGCGCGCGTTTGGTGAAATTCAATTTGCGCGTGGGCTTTCGTTTTGAGATCGGCATGGTCCAGTGTCACGCCAGTGTCACGGAAAGCATGAAAATGGGGCTGTTTCCGTACAAATAAGTGTGACACTATCAGGGTCGAGGCTACCATAAATGTCAGGTTCTGTAGCGAGTTATCAAAACGGGTAGACAGGGGGACAAGTGACGTGGACCTGCTTTGCAAGCAGGGGGTCACCGGTTCGATCCCGGTCACGTCCACCATCTATCTGCCCGCAAATCAGTCTGTTGCTAATTCTGATTTTGCACGACACCCGCAATTTGGGTCCATTTGGGTCCAATAAGAAGCTTTTCTACTCCCTCCACCGCTCGGCGCTGTTCCGCTGGGATCGCGTGCAGATATATCTGTCGCGTGACCTCGGACGACGCGTGGCCCAATAACGCCTGTACAGTTCCTAGCGGCGCTCCCACCGCATCTAGCAGCGTCGCGTGGCAATGACGCAGGGAATGCCAAGTAATCTTCGGCAAACCCAGCCTTGTACACGCTGGCTGCAGGTGACGATGTAAGAGGTTCCGTCTGCATAGCGGCTGACCCGAACCCGTTGACACTACCAACGTGTCAGGATCGTGTGCCTTAGTACGCAGCGCGGAAAAGATGGAGACGGATTCAGACCCAATTGGAATGGAACGGACACTGCGCTTGGTTTTGGGGCTGTCGAAGTGTCCATCGTAAACGGTTTCCGTAATGCGGAGCGTCCTTGCATCTAGATCAATACCCTTCCATCGAAGTGCTAGAAGCTCACCAATTCGCAGGCCCGTAAGGACTAACAACGTGGCCACCGATTTGGATGGCTCTGGAAGAGCGGCGAGCAACTGCTTGAGTTGCTCGGACGTAAGGATCGATCGTTCCGATTTGTGTTCCCGTCTTGGCAGTCGTGTCTTGCGCACTGGGTTGTCGGAGATGTAATCCCATTCTTCCGCCGTACCCAGAACTTTGCTTAGCGCGCATTTGATGTGATGCACGGTATCCCACGCAAACCCGTCACGAAGCTTTGCTGCGAGAAAAGTTTGAATCGCTTCGCGCGAGATGTCAGGAAGTCGCCGTTCACCAAATGTCGGGATCAAATGAACGCCAAGCATATATTTGTAATGCATTTGTGTTGCGTACTTGAGTGTCGGAAGCACAACGGGTTCCCAGTCCATCTGCACGAAATGTTTCAATGTGCGCACAGTCTGGGGCCGTTGACTTCCATCGTTCAAGGAACGAAGTCGATCCGAGAAAGCACGCATAGCGAGACGCCGCGTCGAGAACTCTGCGACGGTACCGATTACGGTTGACCGGCGCATCCTTCCCATTGTTCCGTCAGCGTTAATGACATCCTCCCACCAACGAGCAACCCAGACCTTCTCACGTTTACCACGCTTGAAAAGCGAACCTCTTTGAAATCGCCTACGAACCATCGTTCCTCCTTCGATGGTCCGCTTGGCTTGTTCTGTGTCAGCTATGAGTGTAGCTTCGATGTCAAGCAACCTGCTCACCTCCGCGCTGGCGTTTGACCCATGCCAGTATTTCGTCTTCGCTGAAACGCCAGTACTTCCCAACTCGATAACCAGGTAATCGCTCTCTCGACCGTTTGCGCATGTGTCCGTAAACCCAGGACACCGGTACCTGCAACAATGCGGCTACTTCATGGACTGTGAGAAAACGGTGGTCGTACCTGCCTTTCTCACCTGTGGCCGCGTTTGCTGCGGCATTATCGAACTGGATGCTGCTGGCTTTCATGGCTTGCTGACCGTCTCGAAAAGCGAGTCTCCTCCGTTTTGGGGTTGAAGGATGCTTCGAGGTTGTTCCTCGAGCCAAACCCTGAACTCTGCGTCTTTTCGAAACAGGAGTTTGAGGGCCTCGCTAACGACATACGATTCAGAAGAGTTTATGAACTCCGCGTAACCACGTAGCTTTGTCTTGATCTCCTCCTGGACGCGGAGCTGAAGCGTTTCGTTCTTTGTCGCCTTCGGGGGCGGTTTCAAAATCGACATCGCGGTATCTCCTTATTTTTTGTGGATATGAATCGGTAGCGATCGAGCCTTGCTCCTGTCGACAGAGCATGGCGCGAGATCACTCGTTGGTATTTCAAAGGCGCGTCCTGTACGGGAGTGACGCAACAATCTCTCCCTACTTACCTATTCAGTGACAGCGCAGGAAATTGTGTCGCATCGGTCGGAAAATAATTGGAAGGGGCGTTCTGTCTCGGGGCAATACCTTTATTTTCTGGGGATGTCCAGAATACTGGACAATCCCAGATCTTACGCAATTCGGTTTTGAACGCCTGAGTGAGCAGGGACTAGACCGTTTGATGCCATCCCGAAGCTCGATTAGAGAACTTTCTCTAGCGCCCATCCGTCGGCCCCGCGCTTGCCGAGGACGATTCTGCCGATCGGCGCACGATCGCGAAAGGCATATAAAAATCCACCTTGGCGGGTTTTCAATCCGAGCCAATTTTTGGTTTCGACGCACACTGCCAGGAGCTGCCCGTTTGGGGATGACACTGATGCTTGGATTTGCATCCGACCGTCAAACATTTCAGCAACCCTGGCCGTTATTCGCGACCAAGAGTCCGGTATGTCCGTCTTTCTGGTAAGACCATTCAACAGATTAACCAATGGCTCGAGGCAGATCCCGCCGGTTGTCGTCATAAATTCGAAATGCGCCGTTATATGAGTAAGCTCACACGTCCTGAGGTCTTCTGGGTGACATTTCCTGCCGCTCCAAACACAAGGCCTGGCTTCCTGCGGAAGGCAATACTTTCCGGTGGCTGACGCAATGCCTTCGTCTCGCAGCATACGCACGCCCGAAATACTGCTTGAAACAAAAAAATGCTTGAGCGCCCTCTTCCCTGAAACGGAAGACTTTTCCAGCTCCGATGGTAAAACTCTCATGCCGGTCAGATCACATCGCGCCAATAGTCCGGGAACAACGAGTTTACCCGTGACTTCGCACCTCTCAGCTTCATCGGCCAATAGACGTTGCTTGGTTTCTGAGCAGGAAATAAACTCGTCGATGTAGCCGAGCTTGCCGCTCACGGCTGATCTCTCTTCCTTGTCTCGACGAAACTTTTTCCCCGACACCTGACTAGTTGCCAGTTCCACTTCTACTGCTTCGGCCCCGGTAAACTCGCATTTCTTAAAGAATCTCGCTTCTGCCCGCTTGCCCGTCAGTTCAGAAGTCTTAAGTGCGGAACTTATGACGAGTTTTTGTGTAATCGCCGACTGTTCCATCTCGTCTTTGAGTGCCCTCTTGCCGGTTTCTCCGCATACCGCGACAAACTCGGGAAGTGCCTTTCTCCCGCTGACTTCTGACTGCGTAAGGAGGTGCCGCAGAACCGTTGCGCCGCTTACTTCGCACCGTTCGAGACAGTCGACGGGGGCTGACTTATTGGTGCGTGAGCAGCGACCAAGTTCTGGAGCCTCTACAACTTTGTTTTCTGATGGAATGACGGCGACTGCGCTTTGATATTCTGGCCCTGAGCCAAAGTCGAAAGTTCCCTTGATGCTGAATCGGCGACTCACTGAGCCCTCAAGACCGACTAACAAAGCCTCCAGTCGGGGCGTAAAATCATCTTCCAACTTCTTTCTTTTTCTCGGGTCGGTTCCAGCAGCCTCTAGTTCCTGCTTCCTGCGGTCGATGTAAAAACGGCAAAATTCAGCTACGCCCTCATCCTCCATTGATTGTTCGATTAAGGCGGCGGTGTTTACGCCGACAGCGTCCGGGCTCTTGAGTGGATCAGATATAGGGCTGGCCCCGGTTGGACCTGCTGGAACCCAGTATCCGTCGCGAGGTATTGCCACGTTTACCAATCTTTCGTAGCTGTCGTGGGCGACAGCAGCTCGAACTCTTACTAATGCGGTTCCGGTGAACGACCGGGCTACGTCCTGAACCTGTACTGCCCGGAAGACGCCTCCGAAGCTCTCTATCCATTCCTTGGCTAGTGACTGCGCCTTGGGACCGGCGTTGTCGTCAAGGTCTTCTATACGGTGCAAACCCGTGGCCGCGATTCCACTGACGAGTCGACTGAATGCAGCTGTCCCCGGCCTGTACACAACTGCGTTGTGCGAATTTGCGTCATCAAAAGAGATTCGGTCCACTTTCCCTTCTCGTTCGCAAACATACACTCCGTCAGGCTGACGGCTCAGACTATTACCCGAACTGCTTAATGCCGCGAGAACAAATGGTTGAACTTCCATCGACTTGACGGCTTTGGGTAGATGAGGATATAGAATTTCGTCCGGCGCTGAGTCGTCCATCCCACCAAGCATCGCATCAATATTTTTCTCTTGGCTTTGTAGCTCCGCTTTAGCATCGACGATGCTCTTTTCCTCCATGCGCGTCGCTGCCTCGACGTCTTTGCCTGCAAGTGAGGCTACGACGAGCCGACGAATCTTCTCGTTGAATGCCTCGCCATCCTCACCCTGGTCATTCATGCCTGACGCCTCAAGCAGAGCTTCGACATCGCCGATTGCATGAGCGGCCATTTGGAGTTTTTCCATGAGCCTTCCGACAATGTATTCCTCAAACGTTCCCCGGAGGATGATGTTGAAAATACAGACACTCGCATGCACAGATGCCAGTCGCTGAATCCTGCCGATTCGTTGCTCAACAATCATCGGGTTCCATGGAAGGTCGAAATTCACCAGTACATTGGCAGCTTGTAGGTTAACTCCCTCCGAGCCAGCTTCCGTCGAAACGATCACATGTATTTCCGGTTGGACCTTTTTGAACCGTGCAATAGTTCGCTGGTTCCTGTCGCCAGAGTCTCCGTTAATGAGTCCACAAGTTATTCCCCGCTCTTGGAGAAACGCTTCGATCGTTGTCTGCGTTTCGCGCCTGGTCGTGAACACTACCATTCGCCAGCGCTCAGGTTGCTCTGACCTTAGGCCATCAACCAAAGTTGCGAGACCCTGCAATTTCGCCGTTACTCGGATTCGACTAACAACCTCGTTGACACTGTCGGCAAGGGATTGCGGAACAGTCTTATTCTTTGCCATTTGCTTCAGTTGAGAATTCAAAGCGTGCGGGCTGCTGATCACGGCCTGGAGAATTGATATTTGCGCGAGGCGGTTGAGATGCTGGATTGGTTCTGCAATCAGGTTGATAAGTTCTATTTCCTCGGGTAGCGGATCGACTCTATGGAGCTGCACAATCCTTTCTGGAAAATGCAGATTTGCATCCACGCGACGAATGCGAGACATGTAACCGTAAACGATTGAACGAAACGGTTCTCGCATGTTCGGCGCGAGTTGACGAGCTGTCGTTCTGTCATCGGCGATGAACGTCCGCGCAAAAACGCCTTCGCTTCCGAATGGATTCTGGTGCCCGCGTGCAACAGCCAACAGGTCAACAAGTGAATAGATATCCCACAGTCTGTTGTGAATGGGTGTGGCCGTTAGCATAAGGACATACTTGAATATTCGGCCTGCGAACACATCTCGGAATCGCTCTGCTACTTGCGGAGTTTGCTCAACTCCGTAGAGATTACGCAGCTTGTGGGCTTCGTCCAGTATCAACATCTCAAAACCCGATTGTTCCAAGGCGTTCATGTACATTCGCGCCGACTGATAGGTCGTAATTACGGCGCCGCCTCCCTCTGGAATCTTCGCCTCCACGAGGTCCTTTCCGGTCGCCATGATCCCCGGGATGCCAAATTTAGTTTCCAACTCCTCCTTCCACTGAGGTATCAGCAACTTCGGACATACAACCAAAATCTTTGAGATTCGGTTGCGTGCCATCAGCTCACTCGCAATGAGGCCAGCGCTGATCGTTTTACCAAGGCCGACATCGTCCGCCAGAAGGGTTACTGGAAGTCGTCGACAGAACGTAATCAAGTTCTTGATTTGGTGATGGTATGGCTCAATGTGCTCGCGCCATTTGGGCTCGGATTTCAAATCCTGGCGGTCTTTGATCAAAATAGGTTCGACTAGGTCCCATTCCTGAGCTGCACGACACAGCTTGTAAGCATCAGAGTCCGATGCCAGCCGCAGGGTCTTGGTTTGGAGTTTGGGAATTTGAAGATCCATTGCTGCTTTATGACCCCTCAACACTTTCGATTAATGCTCGCCAAATTGCATACATCCCATAGGAATCCATCGAACAATACTCCTTGAGTTGTTCGCGAAAATCGGCACACTCCTTGTCGCTTAATTCGCCAGACATGATCTGGCCCCAAACGGTCGCCGCTGTAGTCCCATCTTGGATTTTTAGCCCCGAGTAGCTTAAGTCGGGAGCAAGTACCGGTAAGACTTGTTTGATGGACACTTTTCCACAGAAATTCTTGTGCACAAAATACTGTTTGGAGAAAATGTCCTTTAGGTCGTACAGGCGATCATAAAAGTCGGCAACATAGTCTCTCGCTTCAGGAACTCTCCGAGCGATCGCATCGTTTACCTGAGACTCAAAGCTCTTGTTCCAAACGATAATCGCGCCAAAGGACCCAACATTTTGCTGAAGCGAGCTAAGGAAATCGGCTGTTGGATCATCTGACCCGACGGACAGAAAATCTCGATGTATGGGCTCCTCGGTTGGTGCGCCGACGATATGCAAGGAGTACTGGACCGGAATGCGGTCATGCGGACTGTAGCCGGTGAACCGTGGCAATGCCGGGGAAAAGGTTTCGTAATCTATGAAATGAAGCGGAAATGCTAGCCCAGCCAACTCTCGCTCGATGGCGTGCTTTTCGATGACCGTCTCTCCCGAACGGCACACCCCAACTTGGATCTTTTGGGAGGCATTCAGAACAATATGCTCCGGCACGTCTCCAAGGGCGAGAATTCCCGCGTCTATCAGCGCTCTAAGTTTGTTCGGGCTACTACCGATGCGGGAAATATCGTGAACGCTGTAGTTCGGTACATCTGGATTGGAGTAGGCGAACGTACTGCAATGATTTGCTCTGCCCCTATAGATGCATGAGCACGGGCCCTTGGGTTCGGTTTCTGCCAGTAAGTACTCCCGCGCATCCCGTATTTCCTTCGCGACTTCGTCTGAGATCAGATCAATCCTTGCTGTCATATCGACGGTGATAAATAGCTTCTGGATGTCGAGGTCACCTTGACGAACATAATCGGGATTCAAATGGAGTAGAAAGGCGCGGCTAACATTGAATCCATGCGTTTGAAGCAGCCTCACTTGGAATGCGAGGTCGTATATGTGTTCTTCTTTTACCTTCGTTGATGACTTGATTTCATAAATAGAAACTTCATCCGACAGATTGTCGTATCGAAGGACATCAATTGCTGCCAGCAGTTGGTCGCGTGCGAATTGCGCTTGGAAGAGGGTTGTCGTTCCTTGTGCAAGCAACTCAGCGGTACTTCTTTGAGACTCCGCTGGGGAACCAGTCACGAGGACACCACCCGAAAAGAGACTTCGAGCCACCTGCTCGACTTCAATTCCACTTTCCATTACCGAACGATCGTATTCGCTCGGTTCAATACTTGAAAACAGTTCTGGCTTATGGATGCTAAGCCACGCGTTCTTGGCACATCCGCGCCAGCGCGTGTAGTGCGTCTTGGAGATGGAGAGCATTGCCCGTTCTTAACCGTACTGAGTAGGCGCTAATTAAAAAGGAAATGTATACGGTTATAAACGTGGTTACTACGGTATGCAATGACTTGCGCTATGGAAGCATGCATCGCGCCGGCATCGGGCCGATCGGGCGGGAGCGACCCCACGCACTTTTTGGGCGGCTGAAAGCCGAAAAAGTGGGGTCGCTCCCGCCCGTCTTGGTAGTTTTTCGGCCGCTGCTTTTGAAATTCCTGCGCAGCATGTTCCTCCCTGTCAGGACCTTCGGCGGCGAGAGGGTGAAGACTTGGGTGAAGACGAGGTTGAAGAGTGAAATTCTTACATTCTTCACCAAGAAGCTACAATAACCGCTCAGCCGAGCACCGCATGACTGATCTTGAGGCGGTGAAAAGGTCGCAAGAAGAACTGTGCCGGGCACCAGTTGGACGGGACGAGTCGGCAGGGTCTGCTCCGACCGGAAGGGTTTCACCGCTGCGACCTTAATACGCATTCGAGGATTGTTCATGCTTTGCGCTCCATAAAGGAGATCGATGCAAATTCAACCTCTATCTACCTATTCAGCGTTCGAAGAGAAAAATGTGCCGCTCAAAGATGGAAAAAGTTCTAGAATTTTTAAAATGCCTCATTTCGATAAATAGGTAGGCTTTTCAACGGGACGACAAGCTCGCCGAATGAAGCCACAGGTGGGGGAAAGCGCTTGAGTCACACCTCAAATCCTTAGAACCGTGATACAGGCTTAGCAGTGAGCCCCGCTTGTATCCAGAGCTATAGCCTCAATAGAGCGTCCATGAGGCGCTCAACCTTCCTCCCGTAAGTATTCAGGCCCAAGACCCGACGTCGCTGCCCTAGCGATAGACTCTCCTCGTAGAGAAGGACTTGGTCATGATGTTTCGGGTCATCCGGGTTGGCGCGCAGCAACTCCCGTTGTAAGGCTTTGTCCTTTCGGGAGAGGATCTTGACGCAAGCAGTACGGACGCGGTTGTGCTCATCCTGAAGGCAATTGTAAGCGCGCACGATGTTGCGGTGCATCAGCTGCTCCCGTCTCGTTCGTCTCTAACGAAGACGCAAAGCTGCGCAAAGTCGCCGGATTTCCAGCTGCTAAGGTCGGCCTCCTCGATTGTCATTCGCGTTGCAATCCGCCAGCAAAGCTCAGTCTTGTCGGTAAACCGAACGTGGAGATACAAGAGGCCTTCCTCAAATTTGTGTTCGACCCAGTCGATGACCTTCCCATGTAAACCGGGATAGCGACGACCGGGAGTAGAGCTGCAGGAGTGCGGGCTGCTCCGCTTTTGCTTTTTCATGGGCGGCGTCCTCCTCTGTTCGACACTGGAGGACCCTGTGGTACTTGCGCTGCAGATCTCGCCTTCCTGGGGGACTTTCGGTTCGTTCGGCGGCGTCTCACCACAGCGCTCTTTCTTCTTGCAGATTGCTCCTCATCGTAGCGGTCTTCGTCGGACATATCCCAATTGGGAAGGATGACGACACGAGGCGGAAGCCCTTTCCGCTTTCGTCTTTGTTCTGAGTCCCGGACGTTGAGATAGATATCATCCGGGTCATTTAGTTTTTGGTCGAAGTCGCGCTGAAATCTGTAGGCCCACTTGGCATCGTTCTCGACGATGACTTCAAAGTTGTCGAAGAATTCCCGGTTAGCATATACACGCGCAATTTCAACGCCAGAGCGAGCATGCTGGATGAGATCTCGTTGGAAGAATGGAACAGACTCCAATCTTTTCAGGCCCACGAACAGCCGATCGAACAGCTTGTTGAGATCAACGATCTGCTCAAAAAGCCCGAGCTTCATAGGCGACTTCCACTCGTAGCCGATAGACGGTAAGAGGATCCGCCACCGGCGTGCGGGCAACGACAATGACGGAAGCGATTGAGAGGAAGCGAAATGACGGGCTCAAACGGGATTGTAGTCGGAAACGGCGGGCGCGGGCACCGTTGCGCCCACAGTGGGAAACGGATAACTTCTGCTGCAGCCATTGTTGCACCTCAGACGTGCACTTTGGTCAGGGGCGCGTCGGTGCTCTTACATCGACGCGTCCCGCTAAGTCAATTGGTTCGTTTACTTCGCTTCCTTCGACCGCCCTTGCCCCAATAGTGGTCGGTCTTGTACTTCCCAACCTGCTCCACGTCGTCCAGGGTCCAGAGCCGGACGTGGACACCGCCAAGCGACTGAACGGGCGGCGCTTGAATCTTTCCTTCTCGAATCCAGCGGTGAAGGGTCGCTGAAGTAAGACCGAGAAGCTTCGCCACCTGTAAGGTAGAATATGTCTTCATTTATAGAATGATGTACCCTGCATAATTTGTCAAGTAAAAAGCAAACCCGGACGGGCGCACTTACGCCAATCCGGGTCAATCGGAAGAGTAACGCACTTTAGGTGGAAAAAAACTGAGCAATCTGTGAACTTGGAGGCAAAATCGCAGCTCGTCAGATGGCCGCAACACGTTCAGAGGTGCTTCACGCGTACCTCGAATTCCCTTCGCGACCGAAAACCTTTTTGCAGTCCGCGTCAGGGGCGACACGCGCTGAGAGGCTTACGCTGGCACCCTTGTACTCGCATGTGCCGTTCGTTTCGCGACAGTCACGCTGTCACGGCTACGAAGTGGCGGCAGCAGTGGTCTGGGGAACGGGTGCTCCCGCTCCCGCGAGATGCTTTTGCAAGTCGTCCTGAGCCTCCTGCGGAGCGATCAGCAGCAACCGGTCGCCAGGCTGCAATACAGTATCGGATCGCGCCAGCACCACCGACTTGCCGCGCACTATGGCCACGATTTTGGCGTCGGCTGCGCGACCGCTGAGAACGCGCGACCGAATCTGCTTTCCCACCCAGGGACTCTCAGGACGCAGTGCGCCGGTCATCAACTGTGAGCCATCCGGAAGATCCAAGGCGACCCCCGATTGCAAAAGCGCTGCCAGATGCAAATGATTCATGTGCGGCGGCAGGGAAACCTTGCCCTGTTCCAGCACCTGCACTGCAATTCGCACATTTTCAGCTCGGTGCGCCGGCGAATCGGCGCGCCCCGTCACCTGGGCCTCGTACAAGCTCCCATACTTGAAAAACGACGAGAGATTGACTTGAATCAGGTAACTCAACATCACCGCCAGCCCCGCGGGAACCAGCAGCTGGTAGCCGCCGGTCATCTCTGCGACCATCAGCAAGGTCGCAATCGGGACTCGTGCCGCGCCTCCGAAAACCGCCCCCATCCCCACGATCACCAGCCCCGCCGAATCGTGGTGAAAAATTCCGGCAAAAGCTCCGCCCAGCATCGCCCCCACGTAAAGGCTCGGCGCAAAAACGCCGCCTGAACCCCCCGACGACACCGTGAGCGACATCGCCACCATTTTTGCAACAAGAAGCACAAGCAATAAATGCAGCGCCAGGCGACCGTCAATCGCTTCCTGTATCCAGCCGTATCCGCCCCCCAATACTTGCGGCAAGCGCAGCGCCATCAATCCCAATCCTAGACCGCCGATAGCTGGCTTGAGCCATGCGGGGACTCGCAACGCTGCAAACGCGTCTCGTATTCGATAAAAAACTTCAGGAAGGATTGTCGCCACCACGCCACTGGCAATTCCCAACGCCGCGTACCATCCGTAGTCGGCCAATCCGGTAGCGGAAACGCGCGCTGGCACCTGAAATAAAGATCGCCATCCCACAAACCATCCGTTCACGGCATAGGCCACAATTGCGGCAAGCATGCAGTAAATGAGGGCGTCAGCCTCGAAGTCCATGCCCCCATACAAAACCTCCACCGCGAAGATGGCCGTGCCGATCGGGGAGCGGAAAATCGCGGATAGTCCGGCCGCCATTCCCATCAAAACCAACAGCCGCCTCTCTTTTTCGGGCCGATGGAGCAGCGACGCGTACACCGAGCCGAAACCGGCGGCGATCAGCGCTATCGGGCCTTCGCGGCCGGCGGATCCGCCCGACCCGATCGTGATTGCCGACGCCAGCATCTTCACCGGGGCCACGCGCGCTCTCAATACCGATCCGGTGTAGTGCACCGCTTTTACGACTGTGTCTGTACCGTGGCCCTCGGTCTCCGGCGCCAGACCGTACACGAGAGCGCCGGAGATGAGCCCGCCCAATGTCGTAGCCACCGGCACCAGCCACAATCCGTGGGGACCGACAACTTCTCGAAGTACGCCGCCCTCTTCGGGAAGTCCTGGGGGACGGTAACCGGCAAGCCAGATCAGGAACACGTGCACGAAGAGGCGCAGCATCCACATGAAGAGTTGCGCGCCCAGGCCGCCGACTATTCCAAGTAGCACCGAGTCGAAAAGAAGTCGCGGTCTGTCTCCGCTCTGCATCTTAACTTTGTACCATTTTGACGAATCCTCCGACAATCATGCGTGGAAAGCCACACACAGCCCGCAAAAGGCGCGAACTTCGAACCTGCTCTCGCCGCGAACGATTCCGAGAGTAAAATTGTGTAGGATGCCTTACGAGCCGCGGGAATGCATCGGCATCCCTGAGTAGAACGGTCTTCGACTGAGAACCCGAGCCCACTATGAAAAACAGCGCGATTCATCTGCGAAGGACCAAGGATCTGCATCAGTACACGATCGCAGCATCCGATTCGGATATCGGTATAGTGGATGATTTTTACTTCGACGACGAACAATGGACGATCCGTTACATTGTCGTCGCCACGGGCCTCATTCTTCCGGGGCGAAAGGTGCTGATCTCACCTTTGGCTCTGCGTCATCCGGCGTGGAGCCCTCTGCACATCAACGTGAACCTCACCACCGAACAGGTGGCCAGCAGTCCCGGCATCGATCTCGATAAGCCTATTTCTCGCCAGCACGAAGCGGAACATCACAAGCACTACGGATTTCCTCAATACTGGGAAGGGAGGGGCGTCTGGGGCTCGAGCTCGACTCCAAACGCGCTTAAGGAAGCGCCGCTCTCCCAATCGAAAACCGCAACGAAGAATTCGTCCTCGAAAACGCATCTACGCAGCGTGCGGGAAGTCACCGGTTACCACATCACAGCAACGGACGGCGAAATTGGGCACTTGGACGATTTTCTATTCGATGGCGAGACTTGGGAAATTCGCTATGCCATCATTTCCACCAAGAACAGGTGGCCGGGTAAGAAAGTGCTGCTAAGACCTCAATGGATCCAGCGGGTCAGCTGGGCCGATCGCGAGATTTACATTAACATGTCCCGCGAGATCATTCGCAAGAGTCCGCAGTGGAATGCGGAGCAGCCCGTTAGCCGGGAATATGAGCTTCGCCTTCATAAACACTACGGCTACGCGCCGTATTGGACGCCGGAAGAATGAGAGCTTCCCCTTCCCCTTTCCCTTCGCCTGCCGGCAAATTGGACTTGTTAAATCCTGTTCGTTCGAATCGTGTACCGTGGGGGACCCCGGTAAGTACCGAAATCCTCAGCAAGGGTTGCTGTTCCCGCCAAAGTTATTTGGCCAGGGACTGCAAGACACGGAGATAGTGGACGAGGTCGTCGCGCGATAGCATTCCCACGACTCGATCACCTCCGCCGCCGTTCAGCACGGGAAGCTGATTCACGCCGTCGCGCCCCATCTTCTCGAGAGCCGTCCACAATTCGGCCGCAGGCCGAATCGATACCGTCTTGTCCAGCGGAATCATTACCTGGGACGCCATTGTCTTCGGCCACGAAGCTCGCGGCACCTCTTTGATCGTCGACAGCGTAATCAATCCCGCCGAACCTTGGCCGTTGCCCACCACGAAGGATCGGCGTCCCTGCGTCAGAACATTTTTGTCTACGAGTTCTTGTAGCGTTACGCTTCCGGGTACCCGCGGAAAATCCCAGCTCATCACCTCGGACACCTTGTGGCCGCCCAGCAGATCCTTGACAACCTGCAGTTGGTCCTGACTCGCTGCGGCACTTTCCAGGAACCAACCGATAAACGCGAGCCATAGACCGTTGAATACGTTCCCCGTAAGCAGTAGCCACGCTCCGGCGAAGATTAATGCAAAACCGAACGCTCGGCCCGTAACCGTGGCGATGGCGCTGGAGCGCCGGAAATTCCCCGTAATGCCCCACAAGATTGAACGGAAAATGCGGCCCCCATCGAGTGGGAAGCCGGGGACAAGGTTGAACACGCCCAGCACAAAATTCAGAATCGCCAGATACTTGGCCAATGCCAGCAAGGGTTGGGCATGAACAAGTACGGGCTGCAGTTCCCAAAAGATAAGCGCCAACGCAAAACTGACAACCGGACCCGCTATCGCAATCCAAAACTCCACACGCGGGTTGCACGGCTCCGTTGCTATCTCCGAAACTCCGCCAAATACGAATAGCGTGATGCGTGGCACCGCAATTCCGTACTGTTTGGCCACTACCGAATGGCCCAGTTCGTGAAGCAATACACTCACGAACAGCATCACCGCCGTTCCTGCACCCATCAGCCAATATTCCGCAATACCCCAGTGTTTGAATTCGGCGGGATAGTAGCTGACAGCTAGCACCCAAGTGAGCAGGCCGACGACGAGAAACCAGGAATAGTCGAGATCAATGGAAATTCCGAAGATACGTCCAATGGGGATGGCGTGGCGGAACATGTTTTCACCATGCTTCGTTTGTTGCTAACGTCTCACCAGACCGGAGGTCTGCGTCGCAACACAGGTCAACAGCCCGTCGCCCATAATCATCGTTCCTGCAATTCCCCTCAGGCGACGGGCCACTGAACCTGTCATGCAAGCATCAAGCTGGCCTTGGTTCGATGCGAGTTGCTTTCGTGTGTGCGGCCTTGGGCAAATCGATGACAAGAATTCCGTCCCTCACGGTTGCGCTGACCCTGCTTGCGTCGACTTCCCTCGGCAAGTCGAGCACTCGCAAAATCTGGTCGGCACACCATTCGGAACGGATCTTTCTGCCGTTCTTCTCTTCCTTGATCTCGCGCCTGCCCGCGATCATCAGGCGCTGGAGTTCAACTTTGATCTCAAGGTCTTTGGCACTGAAACCGGGAACTTCGGCCAGAACAGTCAGGGATTCGTCCGACTCGGTCACCTCCAAGTGGATGGGGTGTAACATCTCAGCCTCGGCACGAAGCCAGTCGTCCAATTCATGTCCCGCCGATTGGCCGTTGCCTTTGAAGAGCTCGAACGCCCGTCGGGCGATCGAGTCGTAAACCTTGTCGATTTGTTCTAACATTTCGATGGGACCTTGCCGGCCTGGGGCCGAGCCCTTGACAGATTGCATTGCTGTTGCTGATTGTGCAGTCATTATAAATTTCCTCCGTTTGGAATCACTGTTTGGCCCGAAAATATCGTGTGCGGCACCGGCAGGAAGCGCTGTCCCTGCTGCAGGCCGCGTGTCCTGGGCAGGCGAAGGGCGGCGCTCCTGAGGATGCCGTGACCACCCTGAGGCTAGGTCGTCAGTCCAGGTTGAACAATTCATCGGAGTACATAGCAGGATGTACGACCTTGGTGATAGCAGGCGCGTTCGCCACATTCTCAAGATACTCATCGCGCATTTGCTGGAGCTGATTGCATTTCCTCTGTCAGAGTTTTATTGTGTTGTTGTAGCTTGTTTTTCTTGCGCTGGCGCGTGCGTTCGATTATGTCCCCCGACGAAAGGCTTGGAAGACGGATCATCGGGTCTTTTGTTCTAGGCCTTGGCGTCGCGGTGGCCAATTTCGCCCTGGATCGTGTATTTGCACGCATGGGGGCCGCGCGTGACACGAACGTCCTGAATGATTTGATCATCGGCGCTGCGGCAGCGGTGCTGGCGTATGCATGGGTCTCGCGGCAGGACGTGAAGCATGCCCTCGAACTATCCCGCGAGAAGCTTATGCAAGAGGCGATACACGCCGAACGCAAGCGCATGGCTTTGGAGCTTCACGACACGGTGTGCCAGGCGCACGCGGGATCGATCATGCACCTGGAATTGGCGGATGATTTCCTAGGCGACAATCCAGCGGCCCGAACGCATGTGCATCGTGCATTGCAGCTCGTGCGCGGGAGCATGACGGAAATGCGTTGCGCACTCTGGGATTTGTACCCAGAGGAATTGGAAAGGCTGGATCTCAAAAAAGCCATCGAACTGTTGGTCAAGGATTTGACTGCTGATAACGGGTTGAGCGTTCAGTTTTCTCTCGACGGTGAGGTCCGACGCCTGCCGCTGGACATAGAAAAGGGCTTATTGCGGATCAGCCAGGAAGCGCTATCCAATATCGTGAAACACGCCCGAGCCCGCGAAGTGCACATCGACCTCTTCCTCGATTTCGAACGGGCGCGCCTGTCGGTGAAAGATGACGGCCAGGGATTCCAGCCGGACCTCAACGCGGGAAGTTTTGGTTTGACGTCAATGCAGGACCGGACCGAGGCCATGGGGGGGATCTGGACGATTCACAGCGAACCGGGTCGCGGCACTGAGGTCCACGCTTCGATTCCGATTCCTCGCGTGGCGGGCTGAAGGGCAAGCATGAAGACGCGCGGTTCCATTCACGTCGTCATCGCCGATGATCATTCCATCGTCCGCGAAGGTCTGACGGCGGTCATCAACCGCGAACCGGATATGCAAGTCGTCGCGGAGGCGCGCAATTGGCCGGAAGCGGTCGACCAGATCCTTCAAAATCGTCCCGACGTAGCGGTTCTCGATCTTCACATGCGCGGCATGGAGCCGGTTGACGGAGTCACCGCGCTGCGCGAGAAACTCCCGGCGGTACAGATCATTATCTATTCGGCATTCAGCACTGACGAGGAAGTTTACCAGGTGTTTTCCGCTGGCGCGCGAGGGTACATAGTGAAGGGCGACTCTGGGCGCGAGGACTTGCTCGTGTGCATCCGTGCCGTTTTGCGTGGAGAAACGTGGATCCATCCCTCGGCGGCGGCGAGACTCGCGGCGCGCATGACCGCGCCAAACTTGACTCGACGCGAGCGAGAGGTCCTTCGTCTCATGGTCGTGGGCAAGTCCAATAAGGAGATAGGATCGTCGCTGGACGTGACCGAAGGCACGGTGAAGGTCCATGTCAACCACATCCTTGCCAAACTCGGGGTGACGGGGCGCGTCGAAGCGATCATGGCGGCTGCGCGACGCGGCTTCGTCCATCTCGTGGGGATTCCGCAGGATCCTGTGCGCAACCTCACGAACCAAGCTACTCAGGCGGCCGGTTTCCATTCCTCAACTGAAGATATATCGAAGGCTATAGCGCCCGTTAAGTCCAAGAGCCAATTGCGCAGCAGGAAATAACCCACCAACATTCCGACTGTGACATTCAGGGCCAGAGTGACCTGCGGCGGTCTTCGGACTGCCAGAACAGGTGGCGCAAAAACAGTTCGATAGGACATCTATGAAACCCTATATCTCGCTGTGCGGTCTGTGCGCGATCTTGGTTTGTCCGCTATTCGCGCAATCGACGAACCATCTGAAGAACCTCCGGAGCTCCGCCAAGGCAACCGCCGCCTGCGATTCGCCCGTCTTCGCGAATTCACAAGAAGTCCAGACTGCGGACTCCAAGCGCGATCAGAATCTCTGGGACTGCCTCACCGGCTCCGTGCTCTGCAACTCCGCTCTGTTGAATCCCTCACAGAAAGCACAGGTTGTCGGCTCAAGCCGTCAACGAAACTTGCTCGAATGCCTGCAGGGTTATCCGACGTGCGATCGCTCCTCGCTGTCTTCAAAGCAAGCAGAGCAAATCGATCGGCTCGACCACGAGCGAAATCTGCTAGCATGCGAAACCGATGAAATATTGTGCGACAAATCCTTGCTCACGCCAGCAGAGGCCCACAATGTAACGGCCCTCGAACAGCAGCGGAATCTTCTCGAGTGCGAGACGGGGGATACGTCCTGCGATCCCTTACTGTTGACCAGCTCTGAATTTACGCGCGTCGATGATGCCAAGCACGCACGCAACCTGCTCGCATGCAAATCTGGAGCAGACGAGTGCGATCCGTATCTGCTAGACAGTGGCGAGGCGAAACAGGTCGCGAACGTGCGGGGGGAACGAGCACTTCTTCATAACGCAACGGCAAATATTCGCTGCGACTTTCCAGCATTTTCGACTACAAATGACGCGACCAAGAACGCCGCAGCGGAAGATCCGCTTGTTCTACCGGGCAACAGGAACCGCCGCGCTGACAATCCTGACCAACCGCAACAATGATGATGACAAGATTCCGTTTTCAGTATTAATCGGAGTATATCCGCCCGAAGCGCTTCTAGCGCCGTTCTGGGCCGGCGGATGCAGCAAGCGTCCCTTCGCCTCGCCGTGCTTGCTTTTCTGTTCGTGAGTTCACGTGCGGCTCCCGAAAAAAAACCGGCCTTCCGTGTACGGAAGGCCGGTGCCGATCTGTCCGCTGGTAACTTCCTTGCAGGCGTTCACCAACTTACCCGCTGTGGCCCTTGCTCTCGCTGGTCTTTTGGGCCGAGACGCTGTGGTACATTTCGCGCGCGAGCTTCAGGTGAGTTTCCAGTGTAGGTAGCGTGTTCGATGCAAACGTCTTGATGGCGGCGTCCTCGCCGTCGTTTGCTTCATGGCGAAATTCGGCCACATCGCCGCGATGGTCCCTCACCATGTCTAGCGCGTAAGCACGATCGAAAGCTTCGCCTGACAATTTCGCAAGCCGGTCGTACACGGCCTGATCCTTGGCATCGAGAGTCGTGGGCAGGTCGATCTTGCTGGACGCCGCCGCGGTCTTCAGGTTGTCTTCGGCATTGCTATGATCGGTAACCATGCGCTTGCCGAAATCCTTGATGGTCTGAGTGGTTCCTTGTTGCTGGGCCAGATTCCCCAGCTTAACCTCTGCGAGATTGGCCTCCGCTGCGCTGCGCGCGAATTCCGCGTCGGACATGATGTGTATCGCGGGTTTCGCGGTGTGCTGGGTGCCGGTGGTGGACGAACTTGACTGCTGGGCGAACGCCACCGAACCTGCGAACAGCAAGGCGAGTGCCGCCAGCGCGGGCACGAGGGTTTTTCCACTTCTTTGTATCATCGCGATCCTCCTATCGAGAAAGATTGAGCGCCCTACGATAGCTAGGGCCCTGCGCGAGGGATCGTCGCACTTTTTCGCCGAGGCGCCTATATATCGAAAGCTATAGGACCTGTTAGCTCCAAAAGTCAATTGCCAGGCCCGCAATAAAATCCAAGAATTCTCGCCGTGGGATTGCTCTCTCGTATGGCTCGCTGGCCGCAGCGCCATGGAGTGCAGCCGGAGCGTATGTATTCACGCTTCAGCGGAATCGGCGCTCCGCCCCCCGGCCATCTCTTGCGAGGCGTAGTGACATGTACGTTGAAAGGAGTAGTCAAACGATGCGAACGAAATTCCTGGCCCGAGTTCTTAGTTTTGCAATCTTAGCGCTACTGATGAGCATGACGCCGGCGTCCGCGCAGTCCAACGTGGAAAACGGCAAGCTGAAGATTCACGTGACCCCGAAGCGAGCCTACGTATTCGTAGACGGCCGAGCGATCCGCGACGGAAGTCAGACCATCGTCCTGACTACGGGCACTCACGAAGTGAGCATAGACAACTACGGATACATTCCCAAGACGCAGAAGGTTCACATCGGCGCGGGCGAGACAACCGACCTCGACGTCACCCTGCGAGCCTCTGGAGACATGGTTTCCGGTCCGTTCGGTGACATTGAACTGAAGGGACATCCCCGTGCGGCAGTCTTGCTCAATGGCGTTACGCCATCCTATTTCGTCGGCCATGTCGACGAATTCGATAACAATTGGCTTTGGCACCAGTGGCTCCTCGTTAAGCCCGGCACCTATAAGGTGACGGTTACGCAAAAGGGGCAAGTGATCTGGTCGGGCCCAGTGAATGTAAAGGCCGGCCAACGCGCGATTGTCTATCTCAATGATGAAGGCAAAATCGAGACCAGGGATTTTAAACGGGGTCTCACTCTAGGTCCACAACCGCGGTTCAACGCTGGCATAGCCAGCGCGATGGTGCCAATCGCGCCGGTCACTGCGCAGCTCTCCGCGTCCCAGAGGGCAGCCTCTTGCGGCGAGTCCGCTACGTTGAACTGGAAGGCAACGGATGCAGCAGACACTTCCATCACTCACATTGGGAATGTGCCGCTTAGCGGAGATCGGACCGTTAGTCCCACGCAAACCACCACGTACGAGCTCGTAGCACAGGGACCCGGAGGTGAAGTCAGCAAAACAGTCGCAGTAAACGTCAACTCCCAACCGGATGTCACGCTCAGCCTCAGCGAACCGGAAGTGAATTACCACAAAGTAGGAGACAAGGTCGTGCAAGATGACCCGACGACGCTGCGGTGGTCGGCGTCCAATGCCGACAAAGTGACGATCACACCATTGGGCAACGAGGCGTTGAGCGGAAGCCAGACCCTGCAGCCCAAGCCCGTGCAAATGACAGACGGAACGGTGAATGAAACGTTTGGCTACACGATCGATGCGTCCAACGCGTGCGGTCGCAGCGCGTCGAAGACCGTGCTGCTGCACATCGTCGGTTCCATCGACCCCGCGCCGTCGGTAACGCTGGCGAGCCTGTTTTGTCCCACTGCTTATCCTCGCGGCAACCGCCCGAGGGTAGGTTTGGTGTTGAGCGAGGCGCAAGCGCTCCGTGCCGCAGCCGCGACGTTCAAGGATAGCGAACAGTACAATCCCCGAGACAAGCTGGTGATCGTGGGACATGCGGATGTGCGTGGTCCCGAGAAGTACAATCTGACGCTGAGCGAAAGGCGCGCGCAACTGGTGAAGGCCTACCTGGTTTCACAGGGCATCGCGATTGAGAAGATCGAGACTCGCGCGGAAGGAAAAGACCAGCAACTCTCCCCGGCACAGGTCCAGAACATCCAATCGCAAGATACAGAGCAGCCGCAAAAGTGGATGAAAAACCAGAAGGTGACTTGGCTTGCTTACAATCGCAGAGTTGACATCGTTCTGGAGCCGAGCGGACAGCAATCCGCGCAAATCTATCCTAACGATTCTCCCCAGGCGCGGCTTCTGTGGGAGCGAGCGGAGCCCAGCCTGAAGGCGGTCGAGTCCGTGTCTAAGTTGCCGATGGCCAGCGAGACGGCTCAGGCGCAAAACACGGGCAACTAAGTCAATCGCCGTGGGGACTGATGAATTGCTCAGTAGAGTTCGTGAAGATGCTGGAACAACGTCATACCAAGGAGAAAATGAAATGAAACTTTCATTCAAGGGAACCGCGATTGCGGCTGGGCTTTTGTGGGGTGGGGCGATTCTGTTGGTCGGACTCATCAATCTGGCACGGCCGGAATACGGTACGGGCTTTCTCACGATGATGAACTCTGTGTATCCGTGGTTTCATTCCACGCACAACTTCGCCAGCGTGGTCATCGGCACCGTTGACGGTCTGCTTGACGGCGCTGTGGCTGGTTTGCTATTCACATGGCTATACAACACATCGTTGGATCTAGGTAGCAAGGCACAAACTCTCCAGGGACACCACACTTAGAGAGCTTGGCGCTGGTGCGTCGGCCGGTTGCGGGCCGACGCACCGCGGCTTGAGGGCAGCGAAATTAAGTGCTCCCGCCGTGTTCGAAGGAGCCGCACGCTAGTCAGGCTGACGCTCGCGGGGATTCTGTTCGCAAGCGCACTGAGCTCTTCGGCTTGGGCCGCAGCAGCGTCTAAAGACAAGACTCTTGGGCTGCGCAGCGTGCGCGGAACGGTCTTGAACTCTGAAGCCATGCCGGCTCGTTCCGCGATCGTCTACCTCTATGATGAGCGCACGCAATCTGTGAAGACATACATCGCCGATGAGACGGGTCACTATTGTTTCAGTGGACTATCTGTCTTTGCTGACTACGAAATTTATGCCGCATGCGCTGGGATGACTTCCAAGAGGCACACGATTTCAAGTGAGGACGATCGCAGACAATTCGTCATTAAGCTGAAAATTTCCAAGCGAGATTAGTGCGCCAACGCCATCCAAAGGATGCTTCGGCATGCCGGGATTTCCTATTGGCGCTGAACGGGAGTTTCTTGATGTCTTGTAATTCAACGACCTTTCCAGTGAGGGCTCACAGGAATGTAGGGTGGCTATGGTCGCTGGTGCCTGTCGTAGCTATACTCGCATCGCTCAAGAACTACGTGGTACTTCAGCTGTTGTCAGCCGTTGTGTTGTTTACGGCATTTTTCGTGATCTTCGCAGCTCTGATCGCTGTGTTTCTTTTGCTGCTTGTTGCGATCGACCACATATTTCAGCGGAGCATCGTTGCGATCGCATGCATCGGGCGCTCTGTGCAATCATCGACCTCGGCACCCGACGCGCGATGAGGAACTAGCAACCTGGCCGCCAAAGGCGTGGCAAGCGAATCGGCAGCTACATCGTGCTGATCCTCCTCTTAGTTCTTCCGCAGCTCGTACCGGCCGATCGCCATCGAAGTGCTGAATCCGATGCTGAGGCTGACGGAACCTAAACGGCCCAAAAAATTGAGACCGACGTGGAAGGCGATGGTGGAAGTCGCTTTCATCGTGTTCCTGTTCTAGTCCAATCTTTTGATGGGAGAATTCACTCGCGCAAATGGCCACGGAAAGAGTTTGACCTTTGTAGTCGAAGATATTTTTTCGCTCACCAACTTAGTAATTGCCGTCATTTCCGGACTATTGGGATACCTTGTTTTTGAGTACCTTCGAACGCAACTTTAGGCTTGCAGTGAGGGAGTCTCAGATGAAATGCTCGCTCCGTATTGCTCTGGTCGTGTCCGTTTTACTGGCCTCCTGCGCCAAGCGCCCGATTACGAAAGTCAGCGTCAAGGTGGCCGATACTTTCTCAGGCTATTTTCGATTGACGACATGCATCCCAGGAGCACAGGATCCTGTCGTGCTGAACGAGACGAATGAAGGATATACGTCTGCTTGCCCCTCCGGAGATGTAGAAATCACCGTAATTAAGCCTTCAAAAACATTCCGTATATCGCCCGAAATTGTTCACGTGCGTAGGAGCGGCGATGGCACGCCTGTGGCGATTTCTGCTCAGATTCCGTAATGATGTGAAGTGACATGGTCCCGCGCTGTAGACTCCTTCAAAATCTCGGCGCCTTACATGAAGGCAGCTCTGACTTTGCCACTGAGTAGATATAGGAGCAGAGCGCCAGCAATCGCAAAGCCGATAGCGCCTCTGACGGCGTCACCGACGAACGCATTTGCGAGGTCTCCGACAACCTGAGTTGCAATGATGGCTACTGACAACCGCCACGCCCAAAGGCGACGATTGAACCAGCCGTAAGCGGCCAGCGCCATAGTCACGCCGAGCAATAAAAAGGGAATCCCGATTGTTCTTCCGTACGGTGCAAGCCGCTGATATGCAAGCGCATTGAGAGCCCACACGCGATCGAGATACGTACCACGCCAAGCCAGCGTCACGCCCGCAAGAGTTGCCATGACGGTGCCGAAGGTCAAGAAAATTCCCATCGCCGTCAAACAGCGCGGAGAGCCACTTCTCGCGGAAACTGGTAACGGATTCATGCGTTAAATATGCAGTTGTGCGTCTGTTTGTCCAACGCCTGATTGATGTCATAACGACGTCGGCCTCGCTACGGCCCGAGTAGACTGTTCGGTGTTCACCCCAACAGTGCTCGGACCGAAGGAGGCCGAGATGCAGATTATAGGAT
>Ga0210390_10000369_pt1 | contig 49089 bp, 36 predicted proteins | sample IncBWH11OmetaG_FD_161050 | JGI IMG/M metagenome (GOLD analysis project Ga0210390, IMG submission 161050) | Forest soil microbial communities from Barre Woods Harvard Forest LTER site, Petersham, Massachusetts, United States - Inc-BW-H-11-O ... | reverse complement strand
TTCTTCCGCAGCCTGGCGCTGTTCGGCTACTTCGAAGGCGGCAAGCGGCTACCCCAACCCAACTCGGGCAACATCTTGTCCTGCGCCTTCGACAGCGGCTGGTTCTGGTACATACCGCTCAGCCCCGACCTCACCAGCGTCGGCGCCGTCGTGCGGCGCGAACTGGCCAGCAAGATCCAGGGCGACCCCGAACAGGCCCTGATGGCCCTCATCGCAGAATGCCCGATCATCAGCGACTGCCTGCGCGACGCCAGCCGGGTCACGCACGGCGAGTACGGCGAACTCCGGGTCCGCAAGGACTATTCCTATGCGAACACGAAGTTCTGGCGGCCTGGCATGGTCCTCATCGGCGACGCGGCATGCTTCGTCGACCCCGTCTTCTCCTCCGGCGTCCACCTGGCCACCTACGGCGCGCTGCTCGCCGCCCGCTCCATCAACAGCGTCCTCGCGCAAACAGTCGACGAAGACACCGCGTTCGCTGAATTCGAGGAACGATACCGCCGGGAGTACGGCGTGTTCTATGAATTCCTCGTGTCCTTCTACGACTTGCACGTCGACGAGAATTCCTACTTCTGGTGCGCCAAGAAAGTAACCGACAGCACCACTTCGGACCTGGAGTCCTTCGTCAGCCTGGTCGGCGGGGTGTCTTCCGGCGAGGCCGGCCTCGCGGTCCCGCTGGCACTGCGCTACAAGAACCGGTCCAGCGAGTTCGCCGTGGCGGTGGACCAGGTCATCGAGAACAAAGGGCAGAGCATGGTCCCGCTGATGAAATCCTCCATCGTCAAGCAGGCCATGCAAGAGGGCGCCAAGGAACAGGCCCGCGTGCTGCTGGGCGAGGACGCCGGCCTGGAGGCCCCGTTGCACGATGGCGGCCTGATCGCGTCGCCCGACGGTTTGAGCTGGTCACTGCCCAGCTAACGCACGGAAGCGGCTGACCTTCGCCATCACGTCGTCGCCGTACAGCCGCAGTGCCTGCTGGACCGCGAACTCGGCCATGTACCCGCGGAAGTCGTCACGCGGCTCCTCGGCGAGGTTGACCATCAGGCGGTTGGCGGAAACAGCCGGACCCTGGAGGCGGCGCAGAGACCTTTCGACCGCTTCGTCCATCCCCGGCGGTTCGACGACCTCATCCACCAGCAGACTGGCCGCGGGTTCTGTTGCCCAGATCCGGCGTCCCTCCAGGATTATCTGCCGCCCAAGCCGGGGCCCAACGGACCTGGTCAGCCTGAAATTAGCGGCTCCGGGAACGATGCCCTCCTGCGCAGCCGGAAGGCTGAAATACGCGTCTGCGGCGGCCACCACGTGGTCGAACACCAGCAACAGCTGCATCCCGCCGCCGATGGCGAACCCGTCCACCGCGGCCACCCATGGCTTCTGTATCGCCGGCGAGTACCACCGCGTCCCGTCCTCGGTGATGATTCCCCGCACGAGCTTGCTGATGTAACCCAGTTCTCGACGCAGCAGGAAATCCACCAGAGAGATGCCGCCGGCGTGCAGCGCCTTGAGGTTGATGCCGGCGCTGAAGATCCGCTTTCCGCTGTAGCGGGGATGGCTCATTACCGCCCCGCGCAGCAGGCCAACCTGCACGCCGGGATCCAGCAAAGCCAGGTCGACCGCGGTCTCCATGTCCTCGACCTGCTCGTTGTCCTCCGCGTTCAGGCAGTCGTCCCGGCACATCGTGAGCCGGGCCGCGCCGTCACGGCGCTCCACCCGCACGGAGCCGAGGTCGGCCACTCCGGTGCGGCTGAACTGCGTCAGCAGGCTGAGTGCACGCGGCGTCGGCCGCAGCATGGCGTCCAGCAGATGAGGCCCGGCGGCGGGTGAGCGCAGCACGCCACGCAGGAAGATCCCCTGATCGATCTCGCGTCCCTCCTTGCGGGCCTGCGAGCGTGTGCGTTCTGCTGCCATCTGCTCCGCGGTGGGCACCAGCCCGGGAAACGCCGCGGATGCCGCGCCGACAAGCTCCGGGAGCCGCAAGTAACGGCCCCGGCGATCGGTGAGCTCGTCGTAGACCGTGTCCGCGTGAACGTCCATGAAATGCACGCGCGCTTCGCGTGCCGGATCGTGCGCCGCGGCGGCGACGGAACGCTGCTCAGGCGATCGTTTCCCCGGATCTGGCAGTGCCGCGATGATCTCGTCGGCGCGCGCCGCGACCTCGGCCAGGACGTGCCGTGCGCGGGTCAGGTCGCCGCGCACGGCCCGGATGTCATCCCGCGGCGGCGCCGAGGTCATTCGGGGACCGCCGCGGCCGGCCGCCGCAGCGACCGGTCGCAGGCGGCGAGGTGGACACCCAGAGCGTCCTCGAAGGTCGTGGTCGGCGCTTCCAGCATGAGCTGGCGGCGGATGGCCAGTTCAGTTCCTTCGACCGCGGCGGCCAGTTCCATGACCTTCTCGATCGCCACCGACAGGTCTTCTGCTACCTCGTCGATGACGCCCATCGCCTTCGCCGCGACAGCCTCGATGGGCGTGCCGAACAGCCCCGCTTTGCGAGCGCTGACGGTCCCCGCCGCCTGCCGGGCGAGCCGGTAAAGCGCCATGCCAGGCCAGGTCGCTCCGGCCACTACGGGCACGATGAGCTTCGCCGATGCGGGCATGATGCGGTAATCGGTAGCCAGCAGCGCGTCCAAGGCGATCCCGCCGCAGTCCGCGTTGGCCACCGCGATCGTGACGGCGGGCAGGCGCTCAAGCCGCCGCAGCCCGCGTTCCCACTTGCTCACAAGCGCCACGGAAAGATCGCCGGCCCACTGCTGGCCGGGTACGCCCGATACCCGGACGATCACGAAACGGTGTGCGCCGATGTCCTCGGCCGCGTCACACACCGCTGCGAGTTCGGCTACCGATTGCGCCGACAGGGCACGGCTGCCATCTACGCGGAGGATCAGATCGCCACTGCCAGCGACGCCGGTAACCACTGGACCAGCGCTGTCTCGATGCTCGACCCAGGGCCCATCGTCATCAAAACCCCGTAATCTCCCGGTTTGGTCACGCGCTCGCGCAGCAACCGCTCGTAAGAGAAGAGGAACGATCCGCTCGACAGGTTGCCGTAATCGCGAAGCACGCCTGTGGTATGCCGCACGTCGTACCGGGTCAGGCCGAGATTGACCCGGAGCGCGTCGATCACCTTCTTGCCGCCGGAGTGGACGAGCCAGTGATCGATATCGCTGCGGCGCAGCCCGGTTCCGGCCAGCAGGCGGCCGACAACCAGCTCGGCGTGAGCGCCCACCACATACGGGATGTCCGGGTCGAGGTAGAAGCTGAATTTGCCCTGCGCGGAATCCCAGTCGTAACGCATGGCACCGGCCGCGTCGGTGATGATGTGGCTGGCGAAGGACAATATCCGCGGTCCCTCGGCCCCGGGAAGCAGGTCGTCGCCGGTGAGCGCGATGGCGGCGGCACCGTCGCCGAAGAGGCTGTTCACCACGGCGGTCCGCATGCTCGAGTCGAACACGTAAGCCGCGGAGCACGCTTCCGCGCAGAGCAGGATCGCGAGCTGCCCAGGGTTGGCCGCCGACCAGGCGGAGGTGACGCCGAGGGCGTTGAGGCCCGCGTTGCAGCCCATACCTACCACGTCCACCCTGCTGCATCGCGGCTGAATTCCCATCTCGCGAATGAGCAGGGCGGTCAGCCCCGGAGTGAGGAAACCCGTGGAGGTCACGCAGCACAGGTGACCGATGTCGTCGATCGCGGCCCCGGCGTTCTTCAGGCACGCCTCGACGGCGCGCGCCCCCATGTCAACCGCGAGCGCCTTGTGCTTGTCGAGCAGATCCCCCTGGGCCTCGATGGCCCGGGTGCCGTCCCCCGTCTGGGGGGGAAGCGAGAGGTAGCGCCGCTGTATGGCGCTGTTGAGAAAAACCGAGCGAACCTTGGGGTCTGTAATGCGGAAAGTATCAAGTAGTTCCTGCTGTGAATAAGCCTCCCCGGATACCGCCGTCCCTATCCCGGCGATCCGCGAAGTACGCAAAGCAGTGCTGATGGTCATCGGTACGTCCAGCCCCACCTGCGGGGCTTGCTACGGACAGGCAGCGTCGCCGTGATCATTTCTGTCACCTTTCTCTACGACCGGCTTCGGCTTCGATAAAGTTGCCGAGCCGCGTAATTCCCTCGGTTATTTCTTCCTCCGTCAGGTAGCTGACGGATAGCCGGATACTCCGATCCCCGCCGCCGTGCGGGTAGAAATACGACATCGGCGTCCAGATAACCCCGAAATCCTCCGCTGATCGGGTCAAGGCCTCATTCCCCGCCGCGAACGGAACGCGCATCGCGAGAAAGAACCCGCCATCGGGCTCGTTCCACCGAACCCCTAGGGCGGCGCGGCGGTTCGCGGGGAAGCACTGGTCCAGCCGATGGAGGGTGGCCTTCATCGCGTTCGCGTAGTAGGCCGCCGCCTCCGTGTTGAGTTCCGATAGCCGTCCCTGGCAGGCGAGAAGCATGCCCGCTATGACCGCCTGGCTGACCGCCGGGGTATTCACCGTCACCATGCTCTTGATCTTGGCCAGTTCGTCCGCCAGCAGGCCGGTACGTCCCGCGGCATCGGTGACCCGCTGATCGGCGACCGCGAATCCCACCCTGGCACCAGGGAAGGCGCTCTTGGCGAAAGACCCCAGATGGATCACCCGGCGCTGGCGGTCAAGCGACTTCAGCGTCGGCAGGTGCGGAGCGGGGCTGACCATCCGGTACGGGCTGTCCTCCACGATCAGGACGTCATGCCGTGAAGCCAGCTCAAGTAGCTGATAGCGGGTTTGCATGGGCATCGTGGTTCCCGCCGGATTGGAGTGGTCGGGCACCACATAGAACGCTCGTGGCCGACGCCCGCGGTCGAGCTCCGCCCTGATCGCCGCGTCCAGGTCGGCGCAGCGGAACCCGTCCTCCCGCTCCTCGACCGCGGTCACATCGATGTCCAGCAGCCGCGCCGCGCCGGTGATGCCGACATAACACGGGCTGGAAACCAGGAAAACGTCCCGCGGGCCGGCGATCAGGGCACGCAGGACCAGCAGCATGGCCTCCTGGCAGCCCACGGTGACCACGATGGATTCGGCCGGGACGTCGATGTTCTCGTCATCGCGAAGCGAGCCCGCGATAAGTTCGCGTATCCGTCCGGCGGTCGGGCCGTACTGGAAAAGCGCGCTGCGGATCTGAGCGGGCGAGTTCCCTTCCGCCGCCAGGTGATCGAGGTAGATCCGCAGATACGTGAAGATCTGCTCGGTGTCGAAGAAACCGTCATAGGGGCGGCCCGGCGCGAAGGAGATCGCGTCTGGATAGCGAAAGGTGATCTCATTGAGGAAGTTCATCGTGTCCAGTACGGGATCAGACACGCTAGCGTGCAGGTCTTCCTGCCGCACGCTCGCCATCCGCGTACACCCGGCAGGAGCGTGCACGTTCATCCCGCGACCAGTCCGTCACGTTCCACGGCCTCGTAGAGAGCCTTGATGTTCGCGCTGCCGAACCCGCGGGCGCCCCGGCGCTGCACGAGCTCGTAAAACAGCGTGTTCCGCGCATACGGCGAACGTGTGAAAAGCTGCAGGAGATAACCCCATTCGTCGCGATCGGCGAGCACATTCGTCGCGCGCAGATCGGCTATCTCGCCGTTGATCGCGGGCAGCCGTTCGGCGAGCATGTCGTAATACGAACTGGGCGTGGCCAGGAACTCTACCCCGCGATCGCCGTAATCACGAACGGCGGACACGATGTCATCGACAAGGAAGGCGAGGTGCTGTACGCCCGGCCCGCCATAGCGGGACAGGAAACCCTCCAGCTGCCCTGGCTTCTTTTTTGGATCCTGCTCGAGAATAGTGAACGTAATGCCGCCGGACGGGCTCCGTACGACAATCGAATCCAGGCCTTGCTCGCCGACGTCGACGTACTCGCTGGAGTACCGCGGCAGCCCGAACGCGGTCCCGTAGAAATCGGCGGACTCCTCTAGGGTCCCGCCGTCGACGCAGACCGCGATGTGATCGAGCAGCCGGATGTGCCCGGCGGGTCGCACCGGAGTCTCCTGTAGCCAGTCCCAGACCCGATCGGCGGGGGCGCGATTGCCAGCCGAACGGGCGACGAGCGAATGACAGGCGCCAAAGAGTCCCGACACCACCTGCCTGCCCGACTCTGATGTGATCACCGACGCGCCCCCGGCCACGGCTCTGTCTCGCGCCTGGCCGACGTCGTCACAGGCGAAGGCGATGTCGGCGACGCCGTCTCCGTGCGCTTCGAGGAACTCCTGCGTGCCGCGCCCGGCGGTAATGACGATCTGGACGGTCCCCTGCCGTAGCAGTGAAGAATGGGTGCCGTCACCGCCGGACTCCGCTACCTGAATGAAGCCGAAGGACGATACGAAGTATTCGACAGCGGTCCTCTTGTCGCTGGTATAGACCTCGACGTACTCGACATCCTGGGCAGCCACGGAGCATCCTCCACTCACGAGCATGGCAATAAATTGATCATTTCTTGCTGGCTTGCTCTTTCTCTTTTGTTTCCTTCGACCCGTTTCCTGAAGGGCCGTTCTGCCTCGCGGCGGCGTCCGCTTCCATCTGCCTGATAAGGCTGTTCGGACGCATATCGGTCCAGTTCTTCTCGATGAAATCAAGGCACGCCTGACGCTTGTCTTCTCCGAAGATGATCTCCCAGCCGTCCGGCACGTCGGCGAAAACAGGCCACAGCGAGTGCTGGCCTTCATCGTTGATCAGGACAAAGTAGTTTGCGTCCTCGTCTTCGAACGGATTAGTTGCCACCGAACATTCCTTTCCTGGTACCTGCGACTCATAATCGGAATACCGCCACGATCATATCTCCTGCTACGGCACGCCATAAGACGTTTAAGTGTTTAGTTGTTATAGTTGAACGAAACAATGTTCGATCAGTGCTTATCGAGAAATTCGATCATCGCGGAGTTGACTTCGTCCGGACGTTCCAGGTAACCGGCGTGTCCGCACGAGCGTATCTCCACGTAGTCGCAGTCAGGAATGGCTTCGGCCGCTTCCGCGCACAGGTGCGGCGGGCACGTGAGATCATCAGAGAAGGCGATGACACGACACGGCACGGGTACCGTGCGCAAGCTGTCGCGGCGGTCGGAGGCAAGGTCGATCGCGTCCTGCCCGCTGGCGGCCTCCCGGCGAGCAGCGGACATCTCGTAGATGTCCAACCACGCCGCGACGGTCGCGTCGTCGTTCAGGGTGGCCGGGGAAAACATCTGCAGCACCGATATCGCCGCGTCGTAAGCAGCCGGAAGCTTGACGCCCTCGCGTTCCAGTGCGCTCTCCCCGGCCGACAGCGCGAGCCGGAAGCCGTCCGCTCGTGCCCGCAAGGCGAGCAGCACACAGCACGTCACAAGATCCGGCCTCTGCACTGCCAGTTCGGTGGCGACGTAAGCGCCCATGGAGGTGCCTACCACCCGGCAGGGACCGATGTCCAACGCTTCGATCAGGCCCTCTGTGTCTGCCACCAGGTCGGCCAGTGAATAATCCCCCGGCGGCACTTGCGACGGCGGCATGCCCCTGTTATCGAACGTGATTGCCTCGTATCCGGCCGCGGTCAGGGCGGGCACCTGATACATCGACCACACATTCCCCCCGGCCGCCTGGCCCATGATCATGAGCACCCGCTTGCCTTTCCCGGTACGCTCATAAGCCAGCCGGATACCGTTAACGGATACAAAGCTCATGATCGCCTCAAATTTGTCCGCGTGCCGCTTGATTTAACTGCACGCGGCATGAGTCAATTTGTCAATTGAATGAATCACCGTTTGATCCGCTTTTACCGGGAGCTTGGTAACCGTCTTCGGCCGCGGCTACTCGAGCGTCCCGCATCTCGGCGGCCAGCCAGGCTAGCGGCAGGCCGGGACGTGCGGCGACCCGGGCCGCGACGTCGCGCAGGGCCAGCGGCAGCCGTGCGCAGAGGCCGATCAGTTCGCTGACCGCCGCGGGCTCGGCCATCACCCGTTCGGCACCAAGGCTCGTGCTGAGCAGATCGCGTGACTCAGAGTCCGTCAGGACGCCCAGTGGCAGCAGCTGCGCGCCCTCCCCCGCGGATAGGCCGGTAAGCCGGCTCCTGCTGGTGATCAGCACTAGGCACCTCGGCGATCCCGGTAGCAACGACCGGACCTGTTCCGCGTCCTGTGCGTTGTCGAGCACGATGAGCATGCGGCGGCCGGCCAGCAGGCTACGGTAAAGGGCGGCCCGGTCAACGGCGTCCAGCGGAATGCTGGCGGGCGAGATACCGAGAGCGGTCAGGAAGCCGGATACCACCTCGGTCGGCGATACCGGTGCGCCGAAGGGGCTGAAACCGCGTAGGTCGGCAAACAGCTGCCCGTCGGGAAACCTGTCGGCGACCTGGTGGGCCCAGTACACCGCCAGTGCCGTCTTGCCGATGCCCGCCATTCCGGTCAGCGCGCAGATCACTACGCCGTCCGTCTCGCGGGGATTCTGTTCCAGCAGACCATAAAGAATGTCGAGCTCGTGGATCCGGCCCGTGAAGTACCGCGAGGCCGCGGGCAGCTGCCTTGGGACGGCGTGCGCGACGTCGGCCGGTGCGGCCCCGCGCGCGTACGCGCGCCCTCGCTCCCCGGCGCGGATGTCCTGACGCAGGACTCGCAGGTGGGCTGCTACGAGCTCGCCTCCCGGGTAGAGCCCCAACTCCCGGTCGAGGCGCGACCGCAGGTCCTCGTAGATCCGGATAGCGGCGGCCTGCTGACCGGACCCCGCCAGCGCGATCATGAGACACGCGTGCGCGGACTCGTTCAGCGGCTCGGCCGCGGCGAGCGCCTGCAGCCGCGGCAGTACCCTGCTGTACTGGCCGAGCGCGCACGCGGTCTCCGCATACCGCAACATCACGGCGACCAGTTGCTGCCGCAGCAAGGCAATGCCGGGATTAGCGGCAAGAACGTCCACATCGGCCAGCGGGTCACCGCGGCACAACCCGACCGCCTGCTCGTATAGCTCACAGGCGGTCACGTCGTCGCCGTGCGCCCGCGCGATGCCGGCGCGTGCGGCCAGATCCCTGAAGACCAGCAGGTCGAGTTCGTCACACGAAAGGCTCAATCGATAGGCGCCGTCAATCGAATGAAATACTCCGGCATCGCCCGCGGGCTGCCTCCGTGGTTCCAGAACCTGGCGCAGCCTGCTCACGTGCGCTTGAACGAGGCCTACCGCGGTGCGCGGGGGCTCCTGGCCCCACAGCACGTCAATGACGGTGTCCCGGCGCACAAGCCGGCCGGGGTACATGAGCAGCAGCCCGAGCACCGCGCGGCGCGCCGGCGGCCCGAGGGGCAGTGCACTCCCGTCTCGCCATGCCTCAAGCGGACCGAGCGCAGCCACCCACAGTCCCTGGCCGGGCCGCTCCTGCTCCAAGGGCAGTACCGAACCGGCCGCCGGGGAAGGGCCGGACACCGTCGCGCCGCGGCCCGCGCTCACCAGCCTGGCGGCGTGCTCCGAGTCCAGACCCAGCGCGTCGTGCAACGCTGTCAGCGTGCTAGGCCGCGGCCGACGCCGACGGCCCTGTTCGATGTCCCGCAGGGCGGCCACGCTGAGAAGCGCCTTCGTGGCGAGCTCTTCCTGGGTCAATCCCGCCTCAAGGCGGTACGCCCGCACCAACGCTCCGAACCGGGACGCCGACTCGCCATCCCCGCCATGTCCCATGAGCCCCAATCTCTGGGTTGCTGACCTGTGGTGACGCATGTTCCCCGGGTTTCGCTATGAGTCTCAGGAGAATTTTAACGCCATCAGGAATGTTCAACCGGCGCTGTAACGCAGTTGAACGCCAGCCTGTAGGACGGCTTCCCGGCGCCTGCTCCCGGCGGCCGGCCATTATTACTGGTATGCCGGCTGGTTCTGGAGCTCAGCGTGACCCCTCGGTACTCGAGGGCGCGCTTGAGCGCATCACCTACGCCAACCCGGAGACCGGGTACACCATCGCCAGGATAGACCCCGGGCGGGGCCCGGACCTGGTCACGGCCGTCGGGCCACTGCTCGGCGCACAGGTGGGCGAGTCGCTCCGGATGAGCGGCCGGTGGACGTCGCACCCCAGATACGGCAAGCAGTTCGAGATATTCTCCTACACAACCGTGCTGCCCGCCACCGTGCAGGGCGTCCGCCGTTACCTGGGATCCGGGCTTATCAAAGGCATCGGCCCGGTGATGGCCGAGCGCATGGTCGCTCACTTCGGAGTCGACATCATGCATATCATCGACGACTCCCCAGAGCGGTTGATCGAGGTCGACGGGCTCGGTCCCAAGCGCACCGCGATGATCACCACCGCCTGGGCCGAGCAGAAGGCCATCAAGGAGGTGATGGTCTTCCTGCAGGGCGTGGGGGTATCCACGTCGCTTGCCGTCCGGATCTACAAGAAATACGGGGACAAATCCGTAGCCGTGGTGCGCAGCGAACCGTACCGGCTCGCGTCCGACGTGTGGGGCATTGGCTTCAAGACCGCCGACACGATCGCCGCCTCGGTCGGCATCGCCCGCGACAGCCCGGAGCGGATAAAGGCCGGCCTTGCCTACACGCTGTCCGAGGCAGCCGACGACGGGCATTGCTACCTGCCCGCGCCCAACCTTATCGCCGACGCGGCCAAGATTCTGGACGTCCCGGCGGAGATGATCGGCCCGTGCCTGGACGAGCTGGCTGCTGTCGAGGGGGTGGTACGTGAGGCGCTGCCCGTTTTCGAGGGCAAAGCGGTGGCCGCGGACTCACCGCCGGTTCCCGCCGTCTACCTGCCTCCCTTCTATCAGGCTGAACGGGCGCTGGCGGCTGCCTTGCTCCGGCTGCTCGGCACACGGCAGGACCGGCTGCCGGGCTTCGCGTCGGTGGACTGGGACAAGGCACTGGACTGGCTGGGCGGCCGTACCGGCGCCACCTTGGCCCCCGAGCAGGAAAAAGCCGTGCGGCTCGCGCTGACCTCACGGGTCGCGGTGCTGACCGGCGGTCCGGGATGCGGGAAGAGCTTCACCGTGCGGTCGATCGTGGAGCTGGCGAAGGCGCGGCGGGCGAAGGTCATCCTGGTCGCGCCCACGGGCCGAGCGGCGAAGCGGCTCGCCGAGCTCACCGGGCACGAGGCCGCGACGATCCACCGGCTGCTGCAGCTGCGCCCCGGTGGCGATCCGTCCTACGACGCCGCCAAGCCGCTGGACGCCGACCTCGTCGTGGTGGACGAGACCTCGATGGTGGACGTGATCCTGGCCAACAAGCTGGTCAAGGCGATCCCGCCGGGCGCGCACCTGCTCCTGGTGGGAGACGCTGACCAGCTCCCCTCGGTCGGTGCCGGTGAGGTGCTCAGGGACCTGCTGGCCGCGGGAACGCTGCCGGAGGTACGGCTGACGAAGATCTTCCGGCAGGCCGAACAGTCGGGAATCGTGGTCAACGCGCACCGGATCAACGCCGGGGATCAGCCAGCGCTGAGCGGTTTCCGCGACTTCTTCTGGTTCGCCTGCGACGACACGGAGCAGACAGCGGAACTGGTCGTGGACATCGTGGCGCGGCGCATCCCGGCGAGGTTCGGCCTGGACCCGCGCCGCGACGTCCAGGTGCTGTGCCCGATGCACCGCGGTCCGGCCGGGGCGGGGAACCTGAACCTGCTGCTGCAGGAGGCGCTCACCCCCTACCGGGAGGGGCAGCCCGAGCGGCGCTACGGCGGGCGGCTGTTCCGGGTCGGAGACAAGGTGACCCAGCTGCGCAACAACTACGAGAAAGGGGCCGCGGGCGTCTTCAACGGCACCGTCGGGGTCGTGACAAGCATGTCGCTCGAAGACCACAAGCTGACCGTGGTCACCGACGAAGACGAGCCGGTGGACTACGCGTTCGACGAGCTAGACGAGCTGGCTCACGCCTACGCGGTGACCATCCACCGCTCTCAGGGCAGCGAATATCCGGCCGTGGTCATCCCGCTGACCATGGGCTCGTGGATGATGCTGCAGCGCAACCTGCTGTACACCGGGGTGACCCGCGCCAAGAAGCTGGTGGTGCTCGCCGGGTCCCGGCGGGCGCTCGCCGTCGCGATCCGCACGAAGGGCTCGGGAAAGCGGCATACCGCGCTGGACCACAGGCTGCGGTGGGCCGACTCGTTACCGGTTGCGCCCTCAGGACACATCGTTCGCGTCAGCCTGCGCGGTTGCTTCCCGCAGCCGCGGGCTTGGTTCCCGCTCGCCGCCCGTCCGGCCGATCGCGGAGATGAGCGGCCCAGTCGACATGGTCGTGATCAGGGCCATGAGGACAAGGATGGTAAAGAGCCTTTGGTCGATGATGCCGGCGCTCAGTCCGACATTCAGCGCGATCAGCTCGGTCAGGCCCCGCGTGTTCACCAGCGCGGCAACCGTCGCGGATTGACGCCGGTCGAGCCGGGACAGGCGCGCGGCTCCGTACGCGGGCCCGATCTTCCCGAGCATGGCGCAGGCGACGATTATCACCAGCAGGACCACGTCGCTGCCGTTCAGCGCGCCAATGTTCATGGTCAGCCCGGTGACGACAAAGAAGAGCGGCAGCAGCAGGCCGCCCGCCTGTTCCATTACCCGCAAGACATCAGCATCCGGGGCGTCCTCCCGGCCTGGCATCGTCAGGCCAGCGAGAAACGCGCCGAACACGGGGTGCAGGCCCAGCGTGGCGGTGACCCAGGCGCTGGCGACCGCGAGCACCAGGGCAAGGGGTATCTGATTCGATAGCAGGGTCCCCGGCCGCCGGATCCACCACCGCAAGGCGGGCCGGATGACCGCGAGCATAAGGACGATGAAACCGGCCAGCAGCAGCACCGTCTCGAACCAGGGCCGCCTCGACGCGGCGCTCGTGCCGACAAGCGCCACCGCGAGTACCAGCCAGGCGGCCACGTCCATGATTCCGGCCGCCGTGGTCGCGATCGTGCCGGCCAGGGTGCCAGCGAGCCCGCGTTCCCTGACAATCGACGCGAGCACGGGAAGCGCGGTGACCGATACGGCCACGCCCATGAAAAGCACGAAGGACCGGCCGGTATGCGACTCGCCAATTGACAGGAACGCGTGCCGGTCCGCCACCGCGACGCCCGAGCCGAGCGCAAAGGGAACCAGCAGAGCGCCCGCCGCCACCAGTGGCGCGGCGCGGCCGCGACCGCGCAACGGCCGGAAATCGATCTCGTAGCCCACGGTGAACATGAAAATGACAACAGCGAGCTGCGCTATAACCGAAATGTATGGTACAGCCGCGTGCGTGAAAAGCCGGTTCGTCAGATGTCCCGGCAAGCGCCCGAGCAGGCTCGGGCCTAGCAGGATGCCGGCGAGTATCTGGCCGATTACAGTTGGTTGACCACACCGGCGCGCGACGGCGCCCAGCAGCGAGGAAACGCCAATGACAAGCGCGACATCACCGATGACATCGGCAGTCAGGATATCAAGGTTCATGTTTTTCCTCCGCGCACTTCATTGCCCAGAGAATTTATGTTCTACCGCAGTGTTCGCGCCAGTTGAACGCAGCCGTGCACGCCTTCGAGGAATAGTCGATTACCGATGAAAATTACCCGGCAGTTAAGCGTATGGCCGCCGACGGGTCGATGATCCGCGCTCGCCCGTCCAGCTCCCGGGCGAAGTCCTGCCACATCTTCGCGTACTGGCGGGCGAGTTGTACCACTATCAGGACGCAATGCGGGGGCACGCCCGTGGCGACATCTGGCAACTGCTCCGCGGCAACCGCATTGACGTGGAGCAGCCGCAGCATCCGCTTCCCGCGCTCGGTGCTGCGCAGCGACGGATCGCGCAGTAGCTTCTCCACCGCGGCGACCGGGTCCGCGGGCACCGGTGACCAGGCGGCCGGCGGACTGAGGGGGATGGCCTGGTTACGGCCTTGGTCGCCGTCAGTGGCAACCTTGGTGCCGCGCTCGGTGCTGCGGCTCGCCTGGTGCCGCAGCGGAACCGCTGGCTCGCCACGCTCAAGACGCTTACGCACATCGAGCACGGTCGCCGCGGAGATACCCGCGGCACGCGCCACATCGCGCAGCGATGCCTCCGGTTGCTGAGCCAGCAGCTCAGCGGCACGCCGACGACCCTCTCCGCTGTTCAGCGGGCGGACTCTGCCGTCCCTTCCGACCCGGGAACCCGACTGCGGGATGCCATCGCCCGACCGCTTCCTGATGGCCGCCACGGTCTTCGCCGCCAGGCCAGCCGAATGGCCGATCGCCCGGTCAGACAGGTGCGGATGCGAAGCGATGATCCGCTCCGCGGCGGCACGGCGGTCGGCCTGGGACAGCGGGAGGCCGTGGGCGATGTTCTCCTGGACCGCGCGCAGGAAGACGTCGGCCTCGCTGCCCTCGAAGAATATGACCTGGATTGTCTCCCGGCCCAGCAAGGACGCGGCCAACAGGCGGTGCATCCCGTCGATTACCCGCATGGTGCGCTTGTCCACCAGAATCGGAGGAAGCGGCGTCTCCGTCTCTGCTAGCCGCGCTATGTGCGCCTTGTCCTCGCCGTTCAGCCGCGGTGAGTCGGCCGGCCGGAGCTCGAGGACCGGAATGGATACCACCGCGGCGATGCCGTCTCTGGCCTCGGCACCCCGATAGCGGGCATCGAGGGAGGAGGCCGCATCACCGGCTGGGATTACTGACTGTGAGGGGTAGGTTAGCTGTCCCACGGCAGTGTCCCTTCGCGGTCGAGTCTCGGTTATAGCGTTGACACAACCAGACAGTGCTGGCGGCCGGCTGACACCGAATTGCCGTACCACCCAACAGATTCCCGCCTGTTTCTCGTATGCATGGTGTGTTGCCTGCGGGAAAGACGAGCTGCCGGGCTGCCGTAGTACGTGCTTTGTGAGCTATTACTTGATGCGAGCGGTTACGTGGGACTCCTGTTGTCAGAGTAAAGGCCTGAGTCGCTCTATTCCCCAATGATCCCGTAATGATGAGTCGGCCCGGCTGGGCGGTTCGGGGCGGGCGCCGAAGACCGCTCGCGCTGCTGCCCGGCAGCGAAACGGGGGTACCGGCGCCTGGACAGCCCGGCTTGGCGTGAGCCCCGGCCGGCTACCCGTCGGGAACCCCGGCGGCCAGGAGCCACCTGTGCCCCAGCGCGAAAGATTGTTACAATCTACATCATTATGGGGACCTATGACTAAGAGTTCTTTATCGCGCACGGGTTAGCCTAGTGATGAGACAGGGATCGATGGGGCCTCCGAACAGTAATACGGTCTCCGAGTTCGGATCCTTGTTGCGTACCTACCGCCGACAGGCGGGGCTAACTCAACGGGAGCTGGCGGGAAAGGCAGGACTTAGCGTCGCGGCGCTGCGGGATTTCGAGCAATCCCGTCGGCATCGACCGAGATCGAATTCGCTGGCCGCGCTTACCGACGCTCTCGACTTGGACGCGGCCCAGACCGCAGACCTCACCCGAGCCGCTGCGCTACCGCGACGACGCCCTGACGCGCTGCTGCCATCGCCGCGTATCCCGCTGCACGATTCCGATCTCACCGGGCCGGCGCAGCCGCCCGGATGTAGTGCGGGACTGTGGCTAGCGGCACTCGGGCCTCTCGAGGCGTGGAGTGACGGGACGCCGCTATACCTCGGGCCTGCCACGCGGCGGGGGGTGCTAGGGCTGTTGCTGATGAGCCCCGGGGTACTTGTGCGCCGTGACACGCTCATAGATGTGCTATGGGAAGATTCCCCACCCCGTACCGCCGTAGGTCTCGTACAGGCCCATGTGAGCAGAATCCGCAGGCTCCTCAGTAATCGTGGGAACGACGGAGTGATCGATTCCGTCGGCGGCGCCTACCGGCTGAGCCTCGCCGGCACGGAATCGGATCTGCTGGTCTTCAGGGATCTGTCCGCGCGTGCCGCCGCCGCGCGGGCAAGCGGTGACGTTGTGACCGCCGTCGAGTACTACGAGCGTGCGATGAGCTTGTGGCGCGGTGAGCCGCTCGCCGATGTCGCGATGCTCCGCGGCCACCCGGTCATCGTCGGGCTTCGGCACGAGCTAACCGACGTGCTGTTGCGGTACGCGGAGGTCGCCTGCGCGCTCGGGCTGCATCAACGGGTGCTTCCCCGGTTGCAGGCCCAAGCCAACGCGGAGCCGCTGAACGAGCCGGTGCATGCCCATCTCATGATCGCGCTGGCTGGTTCAGGTCAGCAGGCGGCTGCCATCTGGGTGTACGAACAGGTGCGGGCGCGCCTCGATCGGGAACTCGGTCTGTATCCAGCCGAGGAGCTAGCCGAGGCACACATGCGAGTGCTGAGGCAGGACACGCCCGCGAACAACCGAGCCCGGCCGCAAGCTCGCCCGTCAGCCCCATCCTTCGCCGGGCAGTTGGTGCCGAGGCAGCTTCCCGCCGCGCCGCGATGGTTCACCGGCCGGGCCGGTGAACTGGCCGTACTTTCCGCACTCGCGGAACGGGACCTGACGCCTGCCAGCGGGGTGGTCATCGCGGCGCTGACCGGGATGGCCGGGATCGGCAAGACGGCGCTCGCGGTGCACTGGGCGCACGAGATGGTCGGCCGTTTCCCCGACGGGCAGCTGTTCGTGAACCTGCGTGGTTCCGGACCCTCGGGTGCACCGGTCATGTCCACCGACGCAGTGCGAGGTTTCCTGACCGCGCTCGGCGTGCCGCCCGCGCGGATCCCCCTGGACCCCGACTGGCAGGCTGCCCTTTACCGCAGCCTGCTCGCTGACCGGCGCATGCTGATCGTGCTAGATAATGCCCAGGACGCCGAACAGGTCCGCCCGCTGCTGCCGGGAGCGCCGGGATGCCTGGTGCTTGTCACGAGCAGGAACCGGCTCGTTGGCCTGGCGGCCAGGGAGAGAGCGCACCTGATCACGCTGGGCGTCCTGACTGCGGCCGAATCGCGTGCCCTGCTGGCTTCGCAGCTAGGCACTGCGCGGGCGGCGGCCGAGCCGTGGGCGGTCAGCGAACTGACCGCGCTGTGCGGCTGCCTGCCGCTGGCCCTGCGCGATGCCGCCGCTCGTGCCGTCGCACGTCCTGACCTGCCGCTGTTCGAGCTCGTGACCGAGATGCGCGGCACCAGGAGACGGCTGGACGCGCTGGAGACAGGAGAGCCGGTCACCAGCGTCAGGATGGTGTTCTCCTGGTCGCGAGCACGGCTTGGGAGCTCAGCGTCACGCATGTTCCGGCTGCTCGGGATTCATCCCGGTCCCGATATCACGGTTCCGGCGGCGGCGAGTCTAGCCGGGCTGTCACCAGAGCAGGCGTACCTGGCACTGGCGGAGCTGTGCGACGAGCACCTGCTCATGGAGCATGTTCCCGGCCGCTACACCTTTCACGATCTGCTGCGCACCTACGCGGCGGAGGAGGCGTGCATACGCGAGAACGAGGCCGACCGCAGAGGCGCGGTGCACCGTGCGCTTGACCACTATCTGCACGCCGCGATCATGGCCGCACGATTCCTCTATCCGTGTGCGACAGAGGTCACGTGGGCCTCGCCGCGGCCAGGTGTGACGCTCAATAAGATCGGCGGACCAGGACAGGCAGCCGATTGGTTCGAGGATGAACAGCATGTCCTGTTCGCCGTGATCAGGCAGGCGGCTGACGGCGGTTACGCCCCATACGCCTGGCAACTGCCCTGGATTACCGCATGGTATTTCCAGGGCGAGGCGTGCTGGCAAAGGCTCGCGACCGCGCAGGAATCCGCGCTGGCGGTCGCCGCCAACGTCGGTGACATTACCGGACTTGTGATGGCTCGCGTCCACCTTGGCTGGCTGAGATTCCTGCTTGGCGATGTCGTCAGCGCCGGTCATCACCTGGACGACGCGTCCGAAGTGGCCAGCAAGCTTGAGGATGGACAGCTCCGCGCGCTCGCGCGCCTTAGCCGCGGCTTTTTCCTGCAGTCCGAGGATCGCATCCAGGAAATGGTGGCCGCATCCCGGCAGGTCCGCCCTCTCTATACAATCGGCTGGCATCTCATCCAGTTCGGTGACCAACAGCAAGCGGCGCACTTCAGCTGCCGTGCGCTCGCGGTTTATCGTGAATCCGGCGATGCTCAGTACAACCAGTGATATCCAGCAGTTGAACATGTTCTCATAAAAGCCTTAGTGCTACGATTTTTATCGCAGCCGCCTCCGGCGCATTTTTCCAGGGAATGCGCCGCAATGAGGCGGCTGCACTGTGGACGGTCCAATGATTGAGCGGATTTTGCCTGCACAGGTCTGCGCGGTTGAGTCATTCGGAGACGATCCCGATGCCGTGCTCCCTCCGGAGGAATACGGCGCTATCTCCAGGGCCAGGGAAAGCAGGCGAATGGAATTCGCGACCGCGCGTTCCTGTGCCAGGACAGCGCTGGCCCGGCTGGGCTTGCCGGGGGTCGCTGTGCCGCGCGGCGAAGACGGCGCACCGCAATGGCCGGAAGGCGTGGTCGGCAGCATCACCCACTGCGCCGGCTACCGCGCCGCCGCGGCCGCCCATGCCAGTGACGTCGTGTCGCTGGGCGTGGATGCTGAGCCTCACGAGCCGCTGCCGGATCACGGCATGCTCGAATTGATCGCTCTTGACCAGGAGCGCGTCCGCCTCAGCGAACTCGCCGCCGCAATGCCCGGCGTCTGCTGGGACCGGCTACTTTTCAGCGCCAAGGAATCTGTCTACAAGACGTGGTTCCCGCTGGCCCGGTGCTGGCTGGGCTTCGAGTCGGCGGACGTCAGCATCGATCCGCGCGGCGGCACGTTCACCGCCCGGCTGCTCGTGCCGGGTCCGCTTGCCAATGGCTCACCGCTGACCCGGCTGAACGGACGCTGGCTGGCCGATCAGGGATTCTTGATCACTGCTGTGGTAGTTCCTCGTCGGTGAGAGCCGTGAGCAGGCTGTTCAGCCGTTGGACGAATGTGGTGGGGTCCTCGATTCGCGCGCCGAGGGTGAGCACCGCCTGATTGAACAGGACCTGTGCCCACTCACCTATGTGCTTACCGTCTCGCCCGCTGTTGAGCCGCTGGATGAGCGGGTGCTTCGGGTTGAGTTCCAGCACCGCCTGCCGCGGCAGCCCGGATCCTCGCAGCCGCTGCATGAGGTTGATGTCGATCTCCGGCTCGTTGCTGACGATGCAGGCCGGCGAGGTGATGAGCCGGGTCGACAGCCGCACGTCCCAGGCCTGCCCGGCCAGGTAGGCCTTCAGCTTGCCGAGCAATTCCGCGTAATCCGCGTCGGCCTGCTCCTTCTCCTGCTTTTCTTCCTCATCCGCCAGGTCGCCAAGGTCCCCAGCGCCCTGGGCGACTGACTGCAGCTTCTTGCCGGCGAACTCGCGCAGGCTGGACACCGCCCAGTTGTCCACGCCGTCGCCGAGCAGCAGCACCTCCACGCCCTTGGCTTGGAAGGTCTCCAGGTGCGGGCTGGACTTGGCCGCCGCCAGCGATGGCGCCAGCAGGTAGTAGATGTCCTGCTGGCCCTCCTTCATTCGCTCGACGTACGCCTGCAGCGAGACGTCCGGGTCGTCGGTGGCCGACTTAGTGGAGGTGAATCGCAGCAGCTTGGCGATCTCATCCCGGTTGGAGTAGTCGTCGGTGATGCCTTCCTTCAGCGTGTTGCCGAACTCCTTCCAGAACGTGGCGTACTTGTCCGGCTCGCTCTCGGCCAGCTCGATCAGCCGCCGCAGCACCTTCTTGACCGAGTGGTTCCTGATGTTGTCCACCGCCCGGCTGCCTTGCAAGATCTCCCGGGAGACGTTCAACGGCAAGTCGGAGGAGTCGATGACGCCCCGGACGAACCGCAGGTACTTTGGCAGGATCTGCCCGGTGTCCTCCATGATGAACACCCGCTGCACATGCAGCCGAACCCCGCGGCGGGCAGACTCCACCCATAGGTCATACGGCGCCTTGGACGGGATGAACAACAGCAGCGTGTACTCGTAGATCCCCTCGATCCTGGCGTGCACCCAGGCCAGCGGGTCGGTGAACTCCCCGGCGATGTGCTGGTAGAAGTCGTTGTAATCCTTGTCGGTGAGCTCGGACTTGGGACGCGTCCACAGCGCCGAGGCCCGGTTGACGGTCACGTCCGGTTTCGGCTTGGCCTCGTCCTCCTCGGCCCTGTCCTCGGGCTCGCCGGGCATCAGGATCGGCACGCTGATGTGATCGGAGTACTTCTCGATGATCGATCGCAGCCGCCACCCGTTCAGCAAGTCGTCTTCGCCCTCGCGCAGGTGCAGCACGACCGTGGTGCCCCGGTCCGGCCGCTCGAGGCTTTCCAGGGTGTACTCGCCTTTGCCGTCCGATTCCCAGTGCACCCCCTCGGCCGGCTCCAGGCCCGCTCGGCGCGTCGTCAGCACCACCCGCTCCGCGACGATAAACGACGAGTAGAAACCCACCCCGAACTGGCCGATCATGGCCGCGTCCTTTTGCTGGTCGCCAGTCAGCGACCGCAGGAAGTCGCGGGTGCCGGACCTGGCGATCGTGCCGATGTTCGCGATCACCTCATCCCGGCTCATGCCGATGCCGTTGTCGGTGATGGTGATCGTTCCGGCGTCCTTGTCGTAGCCGACCCGGATTTGCAGCGGTCCGTCCGCCTCGGGGAGCTCTGAATTCGATAGCAGTTCCAGCCGAAGCCGGTCAATCGCGTCCGAGGAATTCGAGATCAGCTCCCGCAGGAAGATCTCTTTATTGCTATACAGGGAATGGACCATAAGGTCCAGGATCTGTACCGCCTCCGCCTGGAAACTGAAGACTTCCTGCTCCGCCTGAACCGCCATCCGACGCCTCCACCACCAAAATCTGAATGCCAAGGACTGGGACTTTTAAGCCTAACGCGCCGCCCGCTCGCAGACCACCTGGGCGGCGGGGAAACCACCGGGAAGGGGAGGAGCTGCGGAAATGAACAACAGCTACGAGCGCACCGAAATGCTGCCGCCAGAGCCGGCTCGGGCGCTCGGCGGGTTGCTGGGAGTGCCGGTACCCGACCTCGCCCGGGGCGAGGGACTTCCGCTGCTCTGGCATTGGGTCTACCTGCTCGACCGGCCGGCGCAAGCCGACCTCGGTGCGGACGGGCACCCGGTACGCGGGACGGTCGCCGCTTCCCCCGGACGAGGCCGGCGCAGGATGTGGGCGGGCGGCCGCGTCCGCACCACAGGGCCGCTCAGGTGCGGTGAACCGGCCACCAAGCGCAGCCGAGTGCTCTCAATCACGCAGAAGCAGGGCCGATCCGGGCCACTCACGTTCATCACGGTGGAACACCAGATCCTGCGGGACGACCGGTTGATCATCGATGAGCAGCAGCACATCGTTTACCGAGATGCCATCTCTCCAGCCTGGCCGCCGCCCGCGTCCGCTGCGGAGGCAGTCCGGCCCGCCGAAGGCAACTGGGCGATCGAGGTTTCGCCGACGCTGCTCTTCCGCTTCTCCGCGCTTACCTACAACGCCCATCGCATCCACTACGACCGTGACTACGCGACGCAGGTGGAAGGCTACCCGGGACTGGTGGTGCACGGACCGCTGCAGGCACTCGCCATGGCCGAAGCAGCCCGCGCGAAGGGCGGACTGGCGGACCAGGGCGAGGGGGGCATCTGCTTTGAGTACCGGCTGACCTCTCCGCTGTTCGACCGACAGGGCATGATGGTCAGCGTTGCTGAGGAGCAGGACACGCTGGTGACCGCCGTGCGAGACCTGCGCGGACGGCAAACGGCGGCCGGGACGTTCAGGAACGCTTGCGGCCCGCCGACTTAGTGGTTTTGCTGGTACAGGATCCAGAAATTGTTCGATTGCGCCATGGCGTCAGTTGAACACCAAGGATCGCTGGCACGGAAACAAGGCGGTGGTGACAATTGGCAACAGGTAGGGTGCTGCAGTTTGACCAGGCACGTGGCTATGGATTTGTCGCGGCTGGGGACGGCGGCGAGGATGTCTTTCTGCACGCATCGGTATTCGATGGTGATCCGGACGAGCTCGCGCCCGGAGTGAAAGTAGAATTCAAGATCATGGAGGGCGACCGCGGCCGGAAGGCGTTCGCCGCGCGCCTCATCGAGGACGAATCCGATCCGGGGAACGAGCAGGCCGCCGTGGTCCTGCCCACTCCGTCAGTCATGCCGACCACGGTGATCCTTCCGCAGCCGCAGGCACCGCCCCGAGAAGACACCCCGGACGAGGAACAGATGTGCGATGTGCTCTCGCAGGCGGAACTGGGACAGGAAGTCACCGAGCTGCTGATAAACAACGTCCCGACGCTGACAGGTCAGCAGATACTCGAGATAAGGCAAGGCGTGCTTGAATGCGCCAGGAAACACGGGTGGGTCGATATCTGAGAGATGGCGTTCCAGGGTGCGGTGGGAATGCCGAGCATTTCCACCGCGCCTACACCCTCGGCAGGTGGACGCTAACCACCGCTGACCGCCCGCCCTGCACCACCGCGAGCGCGTCCTTCAGCACCTGCGGCAGCTCTCCCGGGTCGGACACGGTGGCGCCGAACCCGGCCCCCGCGGCCAGCGCCACGCCCGGCAGGTCCACCTCCGGCTCGAGCGACACGTGGAAGTCGTCGGCCGTGGCCGCGGCTCCGTCCGGATGGATATGCAGCGTCGAGAACTTAGGCCCGGCCCAGCCGCGGTTGTCATAGATGACCGTAAGAACCGGGGTGTCGTACCTGCGCTGCACCCACAGCGCGGACGACGGCACACCGAGCAGGTAGGATCCGTCGCCGACGAGAGACACGACGGTCCGTTCTGGATAAGCGAGCTTGGCGCCCACGGCGGCGCCGCCTGCCCACCCGAGCGAACCGCCGCCGTGGTGCAGCACTGACCCCGGCCGGCTCGGACGCAAATGCTCCGCGACGACCCTGCTCGACGTGACCACCTCGGTCAGCACGAGCGCGTCCTCGCCCTCGAGCAGCCGCCGCAGGCAGGCGGTCAGGTACTCGCCGGTGATCACGCCGTCTTCCGGCCGCTCCGCCGCCTCTTGAGCGGCGAGCGCGCGCTGATGACGGGCGAGGGCCGTCTCCGTCCGTTCAAGGACCGCCGCCGGATCAGCAAGATCATTGTCCCGAACGAATGCGGCTATCTGCTCCACGGCCACCTTCGAGTTCGCGGCGGCGAACACCCGCGCGGGCACGTGCCACAGCTGTATCTGCGACTTCAACGGGTCGATGTCCACGTAGTAGATGGCGGCGCCGTCGGACGGCCGGTTCACCGCCGAGATCCACGGCACGTCGCTGTCGATCACTAGGACCACGTCCGCCTCGGCGAGAATCGGGTTCTGCGACACGCTGTGATACTGGTAGCCGGCGTGCAGCGGGTGGTCGTAAGGGAAGTTGACGTGGTAGGCTATCGCCTCCACCACTGGGATGGCCAGTAGTTCGGCCAGGCTGACCAGGCTCGGCACGGCGGACGGATCCCGCCCCAGGTAGGAGGTCACGATCAGCGGGTGCCGCGCGCCTGCTAGCGCGGTCGCGATCTCGGCCGTGACCTCAGCGGTCAAAGCGCCCGGCGCTACGGCGCCGTAAGAACCGGGGTCGGTGGCATACGGAGCTATCCGTTCTTCCATCACCTCACGCGCGCCGACCAGGTACACCGGGCCGGCCGGTTCGCTGCGCGCGAGTTGCAGCGCTCGGTGCACCAGCTGCTTGACGTTCTTCCCGGTGCGGATCTCGTTGTCGTACTTGACGTAGTTGCGCAAGATGCCGCGCTGATCGCGGACGTCCTGGATCCACTGGATGAATTCGGTGCGGGCGCCGGGCAGCTCGCCTTCTTGTGTGAACGGGACCATGCCCGCGAAGATCAGCACCGGAACGCGTCCGCGCATGGCGTTGTTGACCGCGCCGCCGATGTTCTGCGTGCCGGCGTCCACATGGACGATCACGGCCTGGGGCGCACCGGTGACCATGGCGTAGGCGTGCGCCGCGGACAGGGCGACGGTTTCGTGCGGACACACGATGATCTGTGGCAGCGTGTCCGCGCGGCCTTCCGCGCGAGCCTGCGCCAGCGCCTCGAGCAGCCCGGGATGATCGCTGCCGAGGTTGGCGAACATATACGTGACGCCAGCCTCCGCCAGCGCCTCGAGGAAGGCCGTGCTCGTGGTGTGGTAGCGCTCGGTCACGTAAACCATTTTGCTAACCGATCCGCCACCGTGGCTAGGATCCGGGCGCACGTGACTGGGGTGCCGGATTTTCGCGTTAGGCTATTGACGTGAGCGGGGAGGACGACGAGGAGCCACCGGAGATCGACATTACGATCGCCCATCCGGCCCGGATGTACGACTTCTACCTCGGCGGCAAGACGCATTTCGCCGCCGATCGCGAGGCGGCGGAGAAGGTGCTCGCGGTCCTTCCAGAAGGCCGTGACATGGCCATCGCCAACCGCGCGTTTCTAGGCCGGGCGGTGCGCTTTCTCACGGGTCAGGGGATCACTCAGTTCCTTGACATCGGGACGGGAATCCCTTCTCCGGGAAGCACAAGCGAAATCCTGCGGGGCCGGGCTGACCACGCGCGAGTGGTGTACGTCGATAACGACCCGATCGTCATCGCCCACGCGCGCGCGCTCCTCGCCGACGGTGAAATCGCCACCGTGGTACACGCGGACCTGCGCCAGCCGGCGGAGTTGCTCGCCGCCCCGGGTGTCACCAAGGTGCTCGACTTCAGCCAGCCGGTGGCGATCTTGCTGGTCGCGGTCCTGCACTTCGTCAGGGAATCAGAGGATCCGCAGGGGATAGTCCGGCAGTTGCGGGACGCGCTGCCCGCGGGGAGCTATCTCGCGATCTCGCACGGCACGGCGGACTTCAGCCCGGCGCGCGCGACCGCCGCGGTGAGCGGCTATGACCAGGCGGCGGCGCCGTTCGTGCTCAGGTCCAAGGAGCAAGTCGGGGGCTTCTTCGACGGGCTGCGGCTGGTCGAACCCGGACTGGTGCAGCTGCCGTACTGGCGGCCGGACGGTGCGGTTGACGCGGACGCGTCGAAGATCTGGCTGTACGCGGGGGTCGGCCGCAAGGACTGACCTGTTTATGTCGTCCCCGGGTAGTCACAGGGTCCAGAGTGCTTGCGTGGGAGACAGGCGGGCGGCGCGGATGGCGGGCAGGAGTCCGGCGATGGCGCCGATGAGGAGGGCGGCGGCCATGCCGCCGACCCAGGCCTGCGCGGGGATGACGATGGCCCACGCTCTCTGATTGGCATAGATAGCGGTGGCGGCCGCGCCGGCTATGTCACCGACGGCGCCGCCTGCGAGGGCCAGCAGGGCGGCCTCGGCCAGGAACTGGGCGCGGATCTGCCCCCTTGTGGCCCCCAGCGCGCGGCGCAGTCCGATCTCCTGGCGGCGCTCGAGCACAGAGATGATCATTATGTTGGCCACGCCCACCGCACCGACCAGGAGCGCGACCGCGCCCAGCCCGAGGAACAGCGTGTCGAACGCGCCCGCGGCGTCGGCCTGCGCGGTCAGGGCTTGCGACGGCTGGGAGACGTCGACCTCGTTGGGGTTCTCGGGGTTGGCCTGGGCGGCGAGCAAGTCGTCAACACTGGTGGTGGCGGCCTGGGTGTTGACGGTGCGGACGTACACCTCGGACGGGTGCCCGTCGAAGCCGAGGTAGGTCTGCGCGGCGGGGAAGCCGACCAGGACCGAGGTGTCGATCTGCGGGGCGAGGGCGGCGGGGTTGAGGATGCCCGCGAGGTAGAACCACTGGCCGCCAACCCAGATCCGCTCGCCGGGCCAGATCCGGTCGATGCCCATCAACTGGGCGGCCTCGGCGCCGAGCACGGCGACCGGCTCGCGGGCGGTGGCGGCGTTGAGGTAACTGCCCTGGGCGACCGAGGTGCCCGCCACAGCCGGCAGGCCCAGGCTGGCGGCGGCCACGGTCAGCGCGTTGGTGTTGACCGAGGGGATCAGCGGGCCGCGGTACGCGCTGGCGTCGCTGACGGTGCCGGTGTACTGGACCGCGGTGACGCCGGGAAGCCGGCCGATCATCCCCGGCGCGGCGTCGGGCAGCTCGGCGGCCTGTCCGATGAGGTTCTGCCCGTTGGTGACGGTTAGCAGGTTGGTGCCCAGGCGGCTGATCTCGGCCAGCAGCCCGGCCTGGGAGGAACGGGCCAGCCCAAGGACCGCCACGATCGCCGCCACGCCGATCGCGATGCCCAGCGCCGACAGGGACGCGCGCAGCTTGCGGGTCCGCAGCCCCACGCTGGCCAGCCCGGCCAGGTCGCCGGGGCGCAGCCGGGCTGGCACCGGGGCGGCCGGGACCGATGCGGTGATCATGATCGGGTCGCTACCACGCCGGTGTCGGCGACGATGCGGCCGTCGAGCACCTCGATGCGGCGGCGCATCGCGGCGGCGACCACGTGGTCGTGGGTGATCACGATGATCGTGGTGCCGCCGGCGTTGAGCTCTTCGAGCAGGGCCAGCAGCGCACCGCCGGTGGCCGAGTCCAGATTGCCGGTCGGCTCATCGGCAAGCACCACCGGCGGGCGGCCCACGATCGCCCTGGCGATCGCCACCCGCTGCCGCTCCCCGCCCGACAGCTGAGTGGGCCGGGCACCGGCCCGGCAGGCCAGGCCGACGCGCTGTAGCGCCTCGGCCGCCAGCCGGCGGCGCCGGGCCCGCGGGACCCCGGCGTATAGCAGCCCGTCGGCCACGTTATCCAGGACAATTTGATGCTCGGCCAGGAAGAACTGCTGGAACACGAACCCGATCCTGGCGGCCCGCAGCGCCGACACCTCCCGGTCGCTCAGCTGGGCCACGTCCAGGCCGGTCACCCGCACCACTCCGCTGCTTGGCCGGTCCAAGGTGCCCATTAGGTGCAGCAAGGTGCTCTTGCCCGACCCGGACGGGCCGACCACCGCCGCCAGGTCCCCGGCCGCCACCGACAGGCTCACCTGATCCAGCGCATGCACCGGCGGCGACCCCGGATACACCTTCGTCACCCGTTCGAGTTCCAGGACGGCGCTCATGTCGCGGGCACCACGATTTGCTCGCCGGGGGTCAGCGCCCCGGTCACCTGGACCATGCCTGAGTTGTCGTCGAAGATCCCGACCGTCACCGGCACCAGGCGCCGGGTGTCGCCGGCGGCGACCACCTCGACCGAGTAGGCCCCCGAGGACTGGGCCAGCAGGGCGGCCACCGGCACCGCGAGCACCGGGCCCGGGCTGCTGGCGGTGGTGATGTATACCGTCACGGGCGCCTGGTCCATGGTCCCGGCCACCCGCGGGTGCGTCAGCGTGACCGTCACCTGGATCGTCGCGTTGCTGGCGGTCCCGGTCGCTACCGTGCCGACCGAGGAGATCTTCCCCGGCGTGCTGGCATTGTCCGGCAGCGTGACCGTGACGGGGTCTCCCACCGCGACCTGCGACTCCTGGGCGGTGCTCAGCGGAATCGTCACCACGTGCTGGTCAGAGGTCGCCGCGAGCACCGGCCCTTCCGCCGGGCCGCCCAGGCTGCCCAGCACGTTCGTGACCCGTATCGGCTCCGGCTCGAACACCACCGACCCCAGCGGCAGCGACCCCGGCGGGCTCGAAACCCCCAGCGCCGACTCCATCTGCTGCACCCCGTACGCGGTCTCCCATGAGAAGTAGTCCCAGCCAAGCGGGCTGATATCCGGACCGCTCGCATAGCCGAGCGCCACCAGGTCATGGTTCAGCTCTGTCACATCCGCCCCGGTCAGCCCCTCGTCAAGCATCCGCCAGGCGGGCACCGACCCGTAGAGCAGCACCACAGGGACGCCGTTATCGACCTGGTACAGCACCTGCCCCTGGCGGATCACCTGGCCCGCCGACGGCAGCGATGTCAACGCGCCGCCGCCCTGCCCCCGCACCGTGTACGCCCGCGCGTACCCCAAGATCGCGGTCACCGGCGTGGTCGAAGAAAGATCCTCCCTGACCACCGGCCGCGTCGCCGGCGGCGGCGCCCCTGGGGAAACCCCGGACGAGCCATCCGACCGGAACGCGCCGGTGCGCCACGCGATGCCCGTACCCGCCGCCAGTACCACGAAGATAACGCCCGCCGCGAGCACCCAGCGAACGTTCATGACCCGTGTGCTGTCCTGTTAGTTGACCCGTGCAGCGTCAGCCCCGGCGCCAGATGCTGACAGGCGGTCACCGCGGCCTGGAACTGCGGCGCATTGGCGCTCATGCCAGCACCTTTCGACCCGAGGCTCACGCTCCCGCCGTTCAGTGCGGGGTCTGGGAAGTCAGTCACGCCGTGGCTGCGCATGCACTGAGAGAACTTCAGCAGCGCGGGGAGCTCTTGCTCTTCTTTTTGCTGCACCTGCTGAAGATCTTGCTCCAGCTGCCCGAGAGACGGGCCACCGCCCGCCAGCAGATGCCGGCAGCCGTCATAGGCCGCCTGTCCCTGGCTGTTGTCGAACGTCGACAGCACGCTCGCGTTGAAGCCGCCCGACGGGCTGGGGTCGGGGAAGTCCGGCTCGCCGTGGCCGCGCATGCACTGCGCGAGGGCAAGCTCCTGCGCGTAGTCAATCGACGCTGTCGAGGCGGAGCCGGCGGGGGCCCCGAAATGCACATGCACGCCGCATGCCGTGGTCAGCACGGCGACGGACGCTATGACTGCCATGATTCCCGCGCGCCGCGGGGCCTGTCTCATCATCACGGCCTCCTTTATCTCCTGCGACCCGTTGTACAGAACAGGAGGTGACAGCACGGTGACCGGAAATGTCACCTGGCTGTCACCTGTGACCTGCGATTCTGGGAAGATGCGGGTTCTTGTGACCGAGGACGACGAGGTACTGGCCGCGGCGGTAGCGACAGGGCTGCGCCGCGAGGGGATGGCCGTCGACGTGGTCCTGGACGGCGGCGCGGCCCTCGAACGCCTGGCGGTCAACCGCTACGACGTGGTGGTGCTGGACCGGGACCTGCCCGGCGTGCACGGCGACGACGTCTGCCGGGCCCTGGCCGCCGACAGGGCGCAGACCCGGGTGCTGATGCTCACCGCGGCCAGATCGGTCAGGGACCGGGTGGAGGGCCTCGAGCTTGGTGCCGACGACTACCTGCCCAAGCCGTTTGACTTCGCCGAGCTGATCGCCCGCATCCGGGCCCTGGGCCGGCGCGCGGCCGCTCCGCTGCCGGTCAGCCTTGAATACGGTGACCTGAGTCTGGACCCGGCACGCCGCGTCGCCGTCCGTTCCGGACGGCGCCTCCCGCTCACACCCAAGGAACTCGCCGTGCTGGAATGCCTGCTCGCCGCCGACGGACGGCCGGTCCCGGCCGAGGAACTGCTCGAACGGGTATGGGATGAAGCGGCCGACCCGTTCACCAGCACCGTCAAGACCACCATCGGCCGGCTCCGGGTCAAGCTCGGCGACCCGCCGGTGATCGAGACCGTCCGGGAGAGCGGCTACCGGATCGGAGGAACGTAATGCACATCCCCCGCCCCCGCCGCACCGCCCGGCTGCGCCTGACCGTCTTGTACGGCGCGGCGTTCCTGGTATGTGGTGCGGCCGCGCTCACCGTCGTCGGCTTCCTGCTCTACGCGAACGCCCCGCCCTCCGGCCAGCCGAACAGCTCCGCTTCCACTACCGCTACGGTATCGGAGTCCTTCAACGGCAAAGTCCCCGTCGCCGGGGTCCAGCAGGAAGGTAACTACGACATAGTCAAAATCCCCGTTAATGTCCCCGTCGCCGACGTCCAGCGAGCAGGTGGCTACGACAAGGTCAAAGCCCTCGTGCCCCTGTCCACCGTCCGGCAGCCTCAGAAGGCACTTCCCTTTACCGCCGCTCAGCGGGCTGCCTTGCTGGCCCGGGCCAGGTTCGCGGTCAACTACGACATCAGGCAGATCCTGATCATCTGCGCTATCGGCCTGGCGGTCATCGCGATCACCGCCGCCGCGATCGGCTGGATCATCGCCGGCCGCGTGCTGCGCCCGCTGCGCACGATCAACGCCGCCGCCCGGCGGATCTCCGCCAGCAGCCTGGACGAGCGGCTGGCTCTGGACGGACCCGACGACGAGCTCAAGGAACTCGCCGACACCCTCGACAGCCTGTTCGCGCGGCTTGAGGCCTCGTTCGCCGCTCAGCGCCGTTTCGCCGCCAACGCCTCGCACGAGCTGCGCACCCCCCTGACCAGGGAACGCACCCTCCTCCAGGTCACCCTCGCCGACCCGGCAAGCACCGCGGGCACCTGGCGGGCCGTCAGCAGGGAACTGCTCGCGTCCAACGCCGAGCAAGAACACCTCATCGAGGCGCTGCTCACCCTGGCCAGCAGCGAAACCGGCACCAGCGAACGCAAGCCCGCCGACCTGGCGGCCATCGCCGGCGCCGCCCTGGCCGCCGCCGGCCCGCGGACGACAGGCCTGAACGTCTCGACCGACATCCAGCCCGCCGCCCTCGACGGCGACCCTGTCCTGATCCAGCAACTGGCCGCCAACCTGATCGACAACGCCATCCGGCACAACATCCCCGGGGGGGACATCCAGGTCAGCACCAAGACCAGCGATGGCCGCGCCGTCCTGTCGGTGGCCAACTCCGGGCCGGTCGTCCCGGCCGGCGAGGTCGACCGCCTGTTCCAGCCCTTCCAGCGCCTCGGCCCGCGCCCCGCCCGCCGCGACGGCGGCCACGGCCTCGGCCTGTCCATCGTCCGCGCCATCGCCGGCGCCCACGCCGCCACCGTCGCCGCGCGTCCTCAGCCGGGCGGGGGTCTCGTCATCGACGTCACCTTCCCCCCGCCCCCGGCGCCCCAGCCGCAGCCCCGCGGCCCGCGCACCGGCCGCCCCGCCCGCGTGTAGCCTTCCCAAGCTCCTGCCCTTGACTGGCACTTATCTCACGTATTGAATTAAGTCGTGAAGTGCGCCGGAACACTCGGCGCGGTTCGCGGAGCGGGACAGAGTCCGTCCATGGGACAGGAGGCACAGATGCCCGACATGTGGTTAATGAAGCCGACCAGGCGAGTGCGCAGGATGACGGCGCTGCTGTCCGTTCCGGCACTCCTGCTAGGCGGGATGGTGGCGGCGGCGGTCGCGATCTCGCAGCCAGCCTCGGCCACCACGGTCCCCAACCCCCCGGCCGGCTGGACGACCGTGTTCAGCGACAACTTCGCGGGAGCGGCCGGATCGATGGTCAATTCGGCTAACTGGAAGTACGACACGGGTCCCGGCTCCAGCTTCGGCACCGGCGAGATCGAGACCATGACCAACTCGACCAACAACGTCTACCTCGACGGCAACGGTCACCTGGTCATCAAGGCCATCGGTTCAGGCACTTCCTGGACGTCTGGCCGGATCCAGACCAACACCGCCAACGTAGGAGCGCCGGCGGGCGGCGAACTCGAGGTCACCGCGTCGATCGAGCAGCCCAATCCGGCCAGCGGCCTCGGCTACTGGCCCGCCTTCTGGATGCTCGGCCCCGGTTCCTGGCCGTCGACCGGTGAGATCGACATCCTGGAGGACGTCAACGCGCTCTCCGAGCACTCCGGGACCTTCCACTGCGGAGTCGATCCCGGCGGTCCGTGCAACGAGACCGACGGCATCGGCAGCGGGCTCCAGTCCTGCTCCGGCTGCCAGACCGGATACAACACCTACACCATCATCGTCAACCGCACCAACACCTCGGCCGAATCCATCACCTGGTACCTGAACGGCAACCAGTTCTTCCAGGTCAATGAGAGCCAGGTCCCGGTCGCGACATGGCAGGCCGCGGTCGACCACAACTTCTCCATCATCTTCGACCTGGCGATGGGCGGCGGCTATCCCAACGGGGTCTGCGGTTGCACGACACCCACCAGCGCCACCAGCTCAGGCGCGAGCATGAGCGTCGCCTACGTGGCCGCCTACCAGACCAGCGGCGGCGCGTCCCCGACTCCGACTCCGACACCGACACCGACCCCCACGCCAACCCCGACGCCTACACCTACCCCCACCACGACCCCGCCCGCCGGGTGCCCGACGACCGCGACCTCGGACATCTCCGCCGACTGCGATAGTGCGCACCAGGGCACCATCACGGTCACTGCCGCCACCGGGGACAGCAACCCATCTGGCGTGGACGGCAATCAGATATCCCAGCTATCCAACGGCGACTGGCTGGAGTATCCCAATATCAACTTCGGATCAGGATCGAACCAGTTCGACGCCAGAGTCGCCTCCGGGGCCGCCGGCGGCGTCAGCGGTCTAGTGGAGGTGGTGCTTGACAATCCGTCGAATTCGCCGGTCGGTTCGTTCGCGGTCGCGAATACCGGCGGCTGGAGCACCTGGAAGACGGTCCCGGCGAACATCTCCACGGTCACCGGCACGCATAACGTGTATCTGAAGTTCGTGTCAGGCGCCGGAGGTAATCCGCCCTACGTGAGCCTGCACTACTTCAACTTCCCGTGATCTCGTAACAACGACCTAACCGCGGTCAGGAGTGCGTCCTGACCGCGGTTAGGCGTGTAATGGGATGCGTCGCCTTTGACGGCATAGCTCTGCTTGCCGGTGATGCCGAACGGCAGGTCACCCGCGACCGTCACCCGGTGGAGCCGCCTCGGCAGGCCGTCGTAGTTGTCGATCGCGTAGTGCTGGGTGATCCGGTTATCGAACAGCACCAGCTGGCCCGGCTCCCAGCGCCACCGCAGCACGTTCTCCGGCCGGGTCACGTAGCCCTGCAGCAGCCGCAGGATGTCCCGTGACTCGCCGTTGGACAGTCCCGCGATCCGCTGCGCGAACCCGCCGATGAACAGGCCGCGCTCGCCGGTCAGCGGGTGCACGCGGACCACGGGGTGGACGGTCTCGTACACGGTCGAGGTGAACACCGCCTGCCGCGCTTGCCTGGCTTCGCTCACGCTCTCCGGCGGCACCGCGTAGTCGTGGTCGTTGGTGTGCACCGCCCAGAGCGTGTCGGCGAAGTCGCGCAGCGGGCCGGGCAGGTCGCCGTAGGCGGCCGCCGTGTTCGCGATCATCGTCTCGCCTCCGTAGGGCGGGACCGTGATGCTGCGCAGCGTGCTGAGCTGGGGCGGGGTCACGACGAAGGTGACGTCCGTGTGCCAGTGATTGACCGGTCCGTCCTCGCTGTCGACCGGCAGCACGTTCGGCGCGCCCGGCTGGGCCGGAATGGTCGGATGCGCGGTCGTGAGCTCGCCGAAGTGGCGGGCGAACCGCTGCTGGCCCTCGTCATCGAGGCCTACATCGCGGAAGACGAGCGCCTTGTGCTCGTTCAGCGCCGCACGCAGTGCGGCCACCTCTTCCGTGCCCAGCTCAAGATCGGGTCCCGCGCCGGTGACCTCGGCGCCTATGCGGGCGGTGACCTTGCGGAAGCTGAGCTTGCTGCTGACCTGGCTGGCGGGCATGGTCGTCCTCTCGTCCTCGGATAGTCAACAATAACCATAAAGCTGATCTGTTTAATAGACAATGCTTCAGTTTCGTGGCAGCATGAGGCAACTCGTTCAGTTGCGGAAGGGGCTGCCGTGTCCACTTCTTCTCGCGGAGCGCCGGCCTGGCGCGCCGATCCGGCCGAGCCGCTGGCCTTGTCCGTCGAGACGAGGGGCGCCGGCGCCGGCGCGCCGGCCGTCGCCCGGACCCTCAGCGAAAGCACACGTTCGCGGCGGGTCGGACACCCCGGACGCGGCAACTTGCCGCGGCTGATCAGCCTCGTGGTCGTCATCGGCATCTGGCAGTTGCTGAGCAGCACCGGCGTCCTGCCGCCGAGCAAGCTCGTGTCACCCGCGTCGATCGCGCACACGGCGTACACGCTGATCGTGACGAACTCACCGACCTACGGAACCCTCCAGGGGTCACTGCTCGTGTCGGCGGAACGCTGGGGAATCGGCTTCGCTCTCGGCACGGTCATCGCCGTGCTGCTGGCGATCCTCACCGGGCTGAGCCGGATCGCCGAGGTGGCGCTTGACCCGGTCGTCCAGGCGCTGCGCAGCATCCCGCTGCTCGGCGTGCTGCCGCTGTTCATCGTCTGGTTCGGCATCGGTGAGCTGCCCAAGGACCTGGTCGTGCTCCTCGCGGCGCTGTTCCCGATGTATGTGAACACGTTCGCCGGCATCCGCGGCGTCGATCCGAGGCTCGGCGAGCTCGCCCAGGTACTCGGCCTGAGCCGACGTGAGCTCATCACCCAGATCGTCCTGCCCGGCGCGCTGCCGCAGGCGCTGACCGGGCTACGGCTCGGCGTGGTCACCTCGCTGCTCGCGCTCGTCGTGGGCGAGCAGATCAACGCCAACGCCGGCCTTGGCTTCATGATGACGCAGGCCGAGCAGTTCCTGCAGAACAACATCATCATGGTGGCGCTGATCGTGTACGCCATACTCGGCCTGACCGCCGACGCGCTCGTCCGGCTGCTGGAAAGGAGGGCGCTGCGGTGGCGGCACGAATTCGTCCGATAGCCGCGCGGTGTTCCCCTGCCGGCGTGGCGGCCTGCGTCCGGGGCGTGTCCCGTTCGTTTGGCCCCCGGACGGTGCTTGACCGGCTGGACCTGGACATCGCGGAGGGGGAGTTCGTCGCGATGATCGGGCGCAGCGGGTCGGGGAAGTCCACGCTGCTGCGCATCCTGGCCGGACTGGACCAGGAGGTGACAGGCTCCGTCGAGGTGCGCGGACCCGTGTCGGTGGCCTTTCAGGAACCGCGGCTCGTCCCGTGGAAGCGGGTCCTGGCCAACGTTTCGCTGGGCCTGCGGGCGCCGTCTCCTGATGAGGCGGCGCGTGACGCGCTTGCCGAGGTCGGGCTGACCGAGCTCGCCTCCGCGTGGCCGCTGACGCTGTCCGGCGGTGAGGCACAGCGGGCGTCGCTGGCCCGCGCGCTGGTCCGCTCCCCCGCGCTGCTGCTCCTCGACGAGCCGTTCAGCGCGCTTGACGCGCTGACCAGAATCTCCGTGCACCGGCTGGTGCTCAGCCTGTGGGCACGGCACCGGCCGGCGGTGCTGCTCGTGACCCATGACGTCGACGAGGCGCTGGCACTCGCCGACCGCGTGCTCGTCCTCGGCGACGGGCGGATCACCCACTCCTCGCCTATCACCCAGCCGCGGCCGCGCCACCGGGACCATCCGGAACTGGCGGCGCTGCGCCTGCGGCTGCTGACCGAACTCGGCGTCCCCGCCGGGGAAACCGACTGATCCGTTAGGACCGACATGACCCACAGGCGCATGTTTTCCGCATTGATCGCGGTGGCCGGGCTTGCCGCCGCCGGCTGCTCTTCCGCACCAGGGAGCTCAAGCTCGTCCGCGGCGGGCACGTTGTCGACGGCCGGGACGGCCGCGACGGCCGGGACGGCCGCGACGGCTAGTGCGAGCGGCGTGGTGAACCTTTCATCGGTGACGCTGAATGTCGGTGATCAGAAGGGCACCGGCGCCGAGGCGGTGCTCGCCGCGGCGGGCCTGCTCAGCTCGCTGCCGTTCCACGTCAGCTGGTCCGAGTTCACGTCCGGCCCGCCGATACTCGAGGCGATGGCCTCAGGTCACGTCGACATCGGCGGTGTCGGCGACGCGCCGCCGGTCTTCGCGGCGTCCGGCGGCGAGCCGGTCGAGATCGTGGGCGCCCGGGCTACGAACGGGGACCAGGACGCGGTCATCGTGCCGAAGAACTCGCCGATCACCTCGATCACACAACTGAAAGGCAAGAAGATCGCGTACGCGGCCGGCAGCTCGGGCAACTACGACCTGCTGACCGTGCTCGCCAAGGCGGGGCTGACCACCAAGGACGTCACGCTGGTGAACCTGCAGCCGGCCGAGGCGCTCGCCGCCTTCACCTCCGGCGCGGTCGACGCCTGGGACGTCTGGCCGCCCTATGTCCAGCAGGCGGTCGCGCAGGAGAACGCCAGGGTGCTGGCTACCGGCGGCGCCTACGGCAGCCCGTACTCATTCGAGGTCGCGTCCAAGGCCGCGGTCGCGAACCCGCAGAAGGCCGCGGCCATCAAGGTCTACCTCGAGACCCTCGACAAGGCCTACGTCTGGGCCGCGACGCACCCGAGCGCCTGGGCCGTCGCCTGGGGCAAGGCAGCCGGGCTGCCCGCCAGCGTCATGAACGAGGCGGCGAAGGTCGACGCGACCACCCCGATCCCGATCACCGCCGCGATCAGCACATCCGAGCAGAACCTCGTCGACCAGTTCTACTCCGCCGGCCTGATCCCCACCAAGGTGAACATATCCGGCTACATCACCACCGAGTTCAACTCCACGGTGGACGGCTCGTAGGCGGCTTATCGAGCGGCCAACGACACCGGACCGCCGATCATGTTCCCCGCGGTGTCCACGGCGCGGAACACGATGATGGTGACGTCCGCCTCAACCGGGCTCGCGTACGTGACCTGGACCGCGGTGTTGTCGGTGGCCCACTGAGTGGTCCACGACGACACCGCGTTCAGGCCGATGCCGAACTGGTTCGGGTCGAGCGCCTCGCTGAACGCGAGCGTGAATCTCGTGCGATCAGCCTCGGTCACGGTGATCGTCGCGTCGAACGCGGTCTGATTCGGGATCGAGATCGGCCGCGCGCCGGTGTCGCCGGCATAGTCGGGATATAGCGGCCAGCGGCCGTGGAAGTTACCTGAATAGGGCGTGTTCTGGAGGTCCTGGGAGTTCCAGCTCGGGGTCTCGCCCAGCGGCGAGGAGAAGCCGTCGGTGGGAGGCGCCGCGAAGGCAGGCACCATCGTCTTGGTCAGCGGGATGTCGACGGCGAAGGTGAAGCCGGGGAGCGCCTGGAGCTTGATGTTCCGCACGCTGAGGGTGAAGTTCGTCGTCCCGTCCCACGGCCCGGGGGGCGCACCGGGCACCTTGAGAGACGCGCCGTACCGCTCGATGTAGCCCTGGTGCTCGCCGTCGTCGTAGATGCTCGTCGTGAGCAGGTTGCCGTTAACGTACATCTGGACGGGATCGTCCGTGGACCAGTAGTTGGCGAGCGGGTTGGAGAAGCCGATGGCCATGCCCGCCGGCACCCCGCTGGTGAGGTTGAGGCCGTGGCAGAGCGCGTCGCTGAGCGAGAAGCCGGCGAGTTCGATCGCGGCGTGGTCCCTCCCCCAACCTTCGGTCTCGGCGACGTACCGCCCGGTCCGCGTCTGGGCGGCGGTGAGCCGGAACGTCGCCACGCCGCGGGGCGCGGAGCGCACCAGCCGGCTCCCGTCCGGCAAAGTGAGCGAGACCTGCCGCGCGTCGGTGTGGAACGTCAGCACGCGGGGCATGCCCGCGGTCACGTAGGTGTCCTCGCTCCACAAGGTGTACTTCCCCGGCCGCGACCACTGCAGGTAGTGGTTCTCGATGTCGTACGGGTTGCGCGTCATGCCTGCGATCGAGGCGAACGTCGCCTCGGGATAGATCAGGCCGCTGCCGTCGAGCGCCGCGCCGCCAGCGTCACCCAAAGAGGCGAAGTACCGGCGGGTGAGCGTCTTGCTCCGGCCGAAGGCCTGATCCATGATCGCTATGAGATCGGGCAGGTTTCTGTCCTGGTTGGCGTGCGCCGCGTCCCGCACTATCCAGGCGATGTTGCCTCCGGCCCCGAGAAACTCATAGAGCTCCCGCCCGGCCTGCATGGACAGGACCGAGCTCGGGGAGCCCAGCCAGGATTGCTGCGCCTCGCCCGTCCATAGGATGAACGGCCTCGGCGCGACGAGCGCGGGCAGGGCGTGCATGTCGAAGGGCGAGTGGTAGGGGTTGCCGGGATAGAACTGCTGGGCCACGGACGTGAACCACGCCGCCTCGCTCGGGTTGCCGATCGCCCGCTGCAGCGTCTCGTTGAGTGAGTAGATCTGGTCGGCGCCGGACGGGACGTTGTAGGTGAACATCTCGCCCTCTGTCAGGTTCCGGAATCCGGTCAAGCCGGAACCAGGGTCGCTCGGCGCGGCGATCGCGACGCGGCGGTCGAACGCCGCCGCCAGCGCGGCCGCCTTGCCGTTGCGGGAGACCCCGGTCACGGCCGTCTGGTCCCAGGCGAGGTTGTACTGGTTGGCGCGGTCGGCGTCGTTCTTGATCGCGTCGATGATGCGGCTGATCCCCCAGGCCCAGCCCATGAGCGCGCCGCTGTCGTATTCATAGACGCCGGCCTGGTACGGGTAGAGCTCGTTGTAGGCACCGGTGTGCGGGTTGGTCGTGCCGTTGTAGTCGGAATAGACGGAGCCCGTGTCCATCGCGATGTAGCCGTAGCCACTTGCCACCAGCGTCGTCACCTGCTCCGCCGACAACGCCCCGACGACGAGCACACACGGATACGGCCCGGGGATGCCGGTGTCCTGAGGTATCGCGTAATCGTCGATCGTGATCGTCGCCGTGGTGCTGCCTGTCGCAAGAGGGTCGGTGATGTTGACGACCAGCTGTGTCGTCGCCGGGACCTGGACAAGCAGGCTGGCATGGTCGGGGGTGTTCCAGGTGTCCCCCACCGCCCAGCTCTGGTAGCCCGCGGGCGCGGTGAAGGGCTGGGTCGCGACGAAGCTCATGACCGGGCTGATCACGAACGTGGAAAGGTTCAGCGTGTACGAACCCGCCGGCAGTTCGACCACGAACGTCGTGAAGTCGAATACGGCGCCGAAGTTGACGATCGTCGTGGCCGGGATCGTCACCTGCCCGAACACCGAACCCTCCGCCGGCGTGGGGTGCTTGTACCCGTACAGGTAGTACTGCAGGAGATCTGACAGCTCGGCCGCGCGGGCGGGCCACTGCGACGGTCGGCTTACTCTTTCCGCGCCAAAGCGCCCGCCACCGAAAAACGTGAACAGGTCCGGCAGGCTGCGCGTCGCCGGGATCTTCGTGACGTCGGAGGGGAAGTAAGGGCGCGGGGCGACTGCGTTCCCGGCCAGGCCGCGCTGGGCCGCCAGCGCGGTCTCGGCCCTGGTCGCGTCCAGGGCGGTGAGGCCAAGCGCGGACGCGCCGACACTTCCGAGGAACGTCCGCCGCGATGGGTTACGCCACACTGGCTCACCGGGACCAGACATGCCACTCCAGTTTGATTCCGAAAGATTTCGATGATGTTTGTCGATATGTTTCCGCAACTGGAGCGTCCCCGCTGGGTCGCCGCCTGTCAAGGGGGCAGATGAATGTCCCCTTCAGCTCGCTACAGGCAGCTATATGGGCCGTTCATCCCAGGGTCAGCGGGAGAGAAGCGCGCGCTTGGCCGTTTCCTGGTGGTCGGTGACGATCCTCACCAGATCGGGGTCGCGCGGGCTGGCGAGGAACTCTTGGATACGAACGACAAAGTCCGGTGACACCGCCGGGTACGGGAACAGCGCGTTCGCGAGCTGCACCCGCATGTGCCCGCTGCGCGTGGCGAAGATCTCGGGTATCCCGGCGAGGTAGCGCTCCGCGTAGGGGGCTAGCAGGCCCGCGTGTTCCGGCTGCATCATGCCGCGCGCTACCGCCGAGACGGTTTCCGGGCCAGGGCTGCCTTCCGTGAGCAGCCGCCAGGCGGCTTCCTTGTGCCGCGCGTCCGGGATGGCGGCCCGGCAGGCGGCGGCAAAGCGGCGGCTCGCGTCGGAGGGGTTCCTCGCCAGTTCGGCGTCGATGCTCGCGTCGTCGGCCCGGCCGACGACCGCCAACCGCTGCAGGAGCGACCAGCGCAGCTCGGTGTCCAGCGCGAGATCGTCCATCAACGCAGAGATCAGGTCGAGCTGGTCAGCGGTGCTAGCCGTCCAGCTGAGCAGCTCGACCCAGGTCCGCTGCCGGCCGTCGGCTGAGCGCAGCGCCTGCACGGCGGCCTCGGCCAGCAGCCGTTTGCTTTCGGGGGAGGAAAGCCGCGTCAGGATCTGCTCGGCCTGCCCGTGCAGCGCGTGCAGCATCGAATCGGAAGGCTCCGACCGCATGCCGTCGGCCAGCATCGCCGCGAACGCGGACACCGGCAGTTCGGCCTGCCACACCATGTCGATGACCGAGTTCCAGCACACAGCGCGAGCGGCCGGGTCCGGCAGTTGGCCGACCGACGAAAGTACCGTGTCCAGCGACCGCGGATCGAACCTGACGATGACGTAGCCGGTGTCATCGTCGTTGAGCAGGATGAGATCGGGCTGGCGCGTACCGGCGAGCCCCGGCACCGGCGTCCTTTCACCCACCACGTCGACCTCCAACCGACGCGTACGGGCCAGCTCCCCATCGGCATGCTCGTACAAGCCGATCGCCACGTGATGCGGGCGCAGTACCGCTCCCTCCTGCACGATCGTGAACTCAGCGACACCAGCACCGAGTTCGCAGCGCAGCCGGTTGGGCCCCGGGGTTTCCAGCCATGCCCTCGACCAGGCCGTCAGGTCCTGGCCCGAGCTGGCCGCCATCGCGGCGATGAGGTCCGCCAGCGTCGCGTTGCCGTAGGCGTGCCGTGCGATGTAGTCACGCAGCCCGGCGGTGAAGTTCTCCTCGCCCACGTAGGCCGCCAGCTGCCGGAGCACGGAAGCGCCCTTCGCGTAACTGATCCCGTCGAAGTTCGCGATCGCCTCGCTCACCGTGGCCGCGCCGGACGCCACCGGATGAGCGGACGGCAGCTGGTCCTGCGCGAAAGCCGGGATCTTCTCACCAACCGAGAACACCGACCAGGCTTGCGGGGACAGCCCCCTCCGCACCGAAGCAAACGACGCGCAGAACTCCGCGAACGACTCGCTGAGCCAGAGGTCGTCCCACCACTCCTGCGTGACAAGGTCACCGAACCACATGTGCGCCATCTCGTGCAGCACCACGTTCGTCCGGAGCTCGTCCATCGGCGCGTTGGTCCCGGAACGGAACAGCAGCTGCTCGGAGACCAGCACGCAGCCCGCGTCCTCGCTCGCCAGGCAGCTCAGCTCCGGCACGAACACCTGGCCGTATTTGGCGTACGGGTAAGGCGCGCCGAGCCACGAGGTGTAGAAATCCAGCCCCTTCGCGGTCAGCCCGAACAGCGCCCGCGCGTCAAGATCGGCCGCCAGGTCGGCACGGCAAGCCAGCTCGAGCGGGATCTTTTGGTAAGACTCCCTTTCCACGTGGTAGTTGCCCGCGACCACGGTCGTGGTGAACGACGGCAACCGCGGGGTCCGCAGAAAACGGAAGGTGCGAGAGTCAGCATCACAGCGTTCGGAAGAATAAAGGGGTTGATTGGACAGGACTGCCCAGCGTTCGGGAGCCTTCATGGTAAACGTGAACTCCGCCTTCAGGTCCGGCTGGTCGAAACAGGCGTACGCCGTGCGCGCGTACGCCTGCGCTAGTTTTCCGTAGATGTAGGTCCCGCCCTCATCCGAGCGGTGCATGCCGGTGCCCGAGGCGGTGTACGAGCAGTCAGCCACCACCATCAGCTCATTGCGCCCGGCCAGGGCGGGCAGCGCGATGCGGCCCTCTCTATGCGGAACATCAAGCGGCACGCCGTTCAGCGTGATCTCGTGAACTGTTCGCGCCACCAGGTCGACGTGGCTGGCGGCGCCAGGCTCGGCGCAGTCGAACCGGATTCGCGAGACCGAGCCGAAGATCTCCGCGCCCCGCGTGAAGTCCAGCGCGACATCGTAGGAATCGACCCGTAGCAGCCGCGCGCGTTCCGCTGACCCGGCGCGAGTGATCTCAGGGGCACGCATCGGGGGAAACGATACCATTTCGCTATGAGCGGGCCCTTCACATACCGGTACGCGACACCTTCTGTGCTGGCCGGTGACATGCTGTCCTTCGCGACCTCGGGCGGCGTGACCGAAGCCGGGGTGGTGGCGCACCCGTACTTCTTCACCGGGTTCCTCGCCGAACCGGGTCCCGCGGCCCAGGCGCTGCTGGCGACCGCCGCGATCGCCCGCGCGCAGTACTACGTGGCGACTGGCACGGCCGTTCGCTCACGGCCGGGGGTCAGGTACGGCACCATCGACCCGGTCGTGACCAGCAACACCGACCGGCTGCGGTTCGAGTCGTTCTCGAGCTGTTGCGGCGTCCACGCGCGTCTCGACTTGCCGCCTGGCACGCTCACGTCCCCGCCGGTCACGTCCGGCACGACGAACGTGGACTTCAACCCCCCGATGCGCGCCGCCCTGGCCGGGGCCGTCGCGACCGCGAGCCAGATCCTCCTTAAGGTCGGCGACGAGGAGTTCACCGCCGTCACGGAGGCCGGATCGGTGACCGAGCGGAAGGTCGACCTGCCGGACCGCTGGGTCAAGGGCTTCGGCGAGGTGTCCGCGCTGCACGCCGGCATGCGGTTGATCGCCGAGGTCGCTGGCCCGGACGCTTCGCGTTTCCTGACCGGTCTCCCGCGCACCGCGCGCGATCCGCTCTGGGCCGTGCCCAGCGGGCGGACGCTCTCTCTCGCTACTGCATCCTCGACCACGGCCGCCTGCCTGGCGGGGCCGGAGCGGCTGGCCGAGCTGCGCCCGCTGCTTCGGTTCGCCAAGAAGCTGCGCGTCTACGGGGCGCCTGGGGCGGGGTCGCTGCCCGCCGCGAGCGCCTGGGAGCTCACGCTCGGTGCGGCCGGCGCGCGCTTCACGCTCACCCTCAGCCCCGAGAGGAACCGCGGCTTCTCCGGCGAAGGCGCGCTGCTGTCCGCGCTGTCGCTCCCAACCCTGGCGGAGGATGCCTCCCTGATAGGCCTCCTGCTTGGGTGGGACCCGGTCATCAACCTGTCCCGCCTCACCGCTTCCTCTTCTCTTTCTACTGAACGAACCGTTGCGGCTCTGGCGACCCTCGCTGCCTCCGGTAAGGTGGGGTACGACCTGGCGGACGCCGCCTACTTCCACCGGGAACTGCCGCTGGGCGAGGACGTGGAACGGGTCCATCCGCGGCTGGCCGACGCTCGTTCGCTCGTGGCGGCCGGTCAGGTCACGCTCGCGGACGGGGGAGCGACGTCTGGGGGACACCGCGTGACGTTCGGTCCCGTCGGCACGGGGCAGGACACCTGCACGTGCCCTTGGTACGGCAAGCACCAGGGCACCAGAGGCCCCTGCAAGCACGTCCTCGCCGCTCGCATCGCCTGTTCTCTGTCAGCACCGGCCGGCCGTGGCGCTGGAGGGTGAGCGGGTGGGGTCTGCTTCAGCGAGGGCCATCGAGGAGGCTGTGCTCGCGCGGGATCCTGGCCGGGTTCGGTTGCTGCTTGCGGAGGCGACGGACGCCGAGCGGGTCGCGTGTGCGCGTGAGCTGAAACAGTTCCTGGCTGAACCCGTCGCCGAGGAGTTCATGTCGCGACTGCGGCTGGCCGAGACATTCGGCTTCGTGGCCGCGGTCGCCGGCCTGGCTGGCGCGCGGACGCGGGTCCAGCGGGCGCTGGCCGGCCTGCCCGGCGAGTACTGGCACCAGGAGATCGGCGCGGATTATCACGCCGGATACGACGCCGTCGCGGGGGTGCTGGCCGACCGTAACCCGCCGTGGCTGGCCGAGATGATGGACGGCTTGCTGCGGCTTAGCGCCAGGGAACGCGGCTGGATCGATGCCTGGCAGCTGGCTCGGCGGCTGGTCCGGCTCGGAGCGATCGGCCGGCCAAACGTCCCTGAGTACGCGAGCCTGATGGTGTCGTCGATCTTCAACACCCACGGGGAGCCGCTGCCGCTCATCGCGCTGCTCTCAGATCCGGGTTTGCTCGACGACGAGGTGTGGCGGCTGTTCACCGAGCCGTCCGTCGCGGAGGTATACGCGCTCGACGAGAACTGGGCGGACGCGCTCACCGTCCTGGCCGCGCGGGGGCGGCTGGACAGGGACCGGCTGCTTGACGAGTGCCTCGGTGCGTTCCTGCGCGGCTTCTCGCCCAAGCACGTCGGCTGGTACGTGACCTTGCACGAACGGCTCGCGCCCTCTCATGAGGAGATGGCGGCTCGCGGCTCGCTGTACCTCGCGCTGCTCGCCGCGCCGGGCAAGCCGGGGGTACTGCTTGGCGAACGGGTGTGCGCCGAACTGATGGAGGCCGGGCTTTTGCGCGCCGAGGCGTTCCTCGCCGCTAGCGGGCCGGCGCTGCAGTACCCGCAAAAGTCGGTCGCTTTGGCGCACCTTCAGATGGTCGCGCGGATCGCCTCCGCTCGTCCGGATCTGCGGGACCTGTCTTTGGTGACAGTGGCGCAGGCGTTCGCCAACGAGCGGGAGGACGTGCAGGCCGCCGCGCTCAAGCTGATCGGGAAGTATGGTCTTCCTGCCGCCGCGCGGGCGGCCATCACCGAACTAGCCGGGATGCTCTCCCCCGCGCTGGGACCCGAGGCGGCGGCGGCTGGGGTCGCGGTGTCGTTCCAAGTGCACGACGTGTCCTCTGATGGCGCTCGCACCGTGGACAGGCTTGGTGCGGCGGAGGAGGCGGAAGAGGTCGTTCTGCACGTTGGGCGCCTGTTGGAGGATGCCAACGATGCTCTAGCGCTGGAAAGGGCCATCGCCGGGATGGTGCGGCTGGCCTCGCTGCCGGTCTCAGAACGCGCTCGGCTCGCCGCGCCGCTGCTCAAGCGGGCGCGGAAGGTGAGCGAGCAGGACCCAGAGGCGGAGTTCCGGTTCTCGCTGACGGGCGCCGTGGCCTGGCTGACGCTGACGTGGGCGACTGGGGAATTGCCTGTCTCTCTCAGTGGCAGGGGCGTGCCGGAATTGGGGAGTGAGATCCTCTACGCCCGGCTGTGGGAGGCTTGCGAGCTGATCGCCCGCGCCGAGACTGGGCCGTTGCTCGCCGAGCCGGAGTTCACGGACGGGTCGATTAGCCATGCGGCACTGTTGGAACGGGTCGCGCGGCAGCGGGCCTTCGACAAGGTGCCGCGCTGTGACTTGGAGATGGCGCTGCTGCGGCTGGCACCGGAGGCGGACGACGCGTTCTGGGAACGGTGGTTGCTTTCCGGCACGGCTCGGCGCATGTACGAGGACGGGCGGCAGGCGCTCACCTTCGAGCCGGTCATCATCCCGCCGGGGACACGATGGGGGCGGGACCCTCTGATAACCGCCCGGCTGGCTCGTGCTCCCGTAACCAGCGAGTCCCGTTGCTGGCGGTTGCTCACCGACATGTCGAGCGACGATGACGAGTATGGCGCCGTGTATAGCGGGGCCGGCGAGGAGGAGGACGTGGCCGCACTGCCCCTCCTTACCCCGCACCAGCCCGAGCTGATCGCGGCCAACCTGTTGTGGCCGCTGTCGGACGGGCTGCGCCAGCGGAGCCGCGGATCGGCCGCCGCCATCCGCTGCCTGTCTGATCTGAGTCCGGTCGGCTTCATCGGGCACGTCGCGCTGGTCACGGCCCTGTCGTCAGCGAAGGCCGACAAGCGGATCGCCGCCGCTGAGGCGTGGTCGCGGTGGGCTGCGGACGGCCGCCTGGACGTCGGCCATGCGGCCGAGGCGATCAGGTTCGGTGTCACCGGGTCCGTGTTCCTGTTGAACCGCATCGGTGAGGCGCTCGGGTACGCGGTTCCGTCTATCACAACCGCGCGCTGCTGCGTGGCCGCGACGGCCGCCCTCCTCGACTCAAGGCCAACGGGACTCCATTTGCTGCTGGAAGTAGCCGCGCGGGCGGCCGCCGTCTCCGCTGTGCCGGAACTGCCCGCTTCGGTGGCCGCTTTGCCTGGGGAAGGGACGTCGAAGCTCGCCGAAGCCGCCCGTCGGCTGTCGCGGCTAGCATAGGGGTGGCGAAATGATCCTGGTAACTGGCGGCCTTGGCTTCGTCGGGTCGCATACAACGCGGGCACTGCTGGATGCCGGAGAGTCCTGTGTGCTGGTCCAGCGCCGGGCGCCGGTCCTCACCGAGGACCTTGCCGGTGAGAGCGGCGGGCGGGTGTTCCTCGAACAGGCCGATGTCACCGACCTTGCCGCGCTGCTGGACATCGGCACCCGCCACAAGATCACCGGCATCGTTCACCTGGCGGGCTCGGTGCCGTGGCCGCCCGGCGCGGACGAGCCCGTGCTGGGTGCCAGGAAAGCGATCGGCAGCCTACTCAACGTGGTACAAGCTGCCGCCGACTGGCAGGTGCGACGCGTGGGAGTCGCCTCGACGATCGGCGTGTACGGCGGCGTCGCGGCCGAGGGGCCCCTGTCAGAAGACACGCCGCTGCCGATGGCCGCGTTCCACGTGATCCCGGCGTTCAAGAAGATCGGCGAGCTGCTGGGCGATTACCTGGCCGGCGTGACCGGGATCGAGATCGTTAATTACCGGATCTCCCCGTGGGGGCCTGGCGGCAACCCGGCGTCACCGTTCACGGCGCTGCCGCAGATCGTGCACGCGGCCGCGCGCGGCACGAACCCCGACTTCTCCGCGCTGCGCGCGCCGGCGTACGCGGATGACGGGATCGACGTGTGTTACGTGAAGGACTGTGCCAGGGCTATTGCCCTGTTGCAGCTCGCCCCACACCTGCGGCACCGCACTTACAACATCGCCGCCGGGCAGACGCTCACCAACCAGGAAGTCGCCGACGCGGTGAAAGCGATCGTTCCTGACGCACGGATCGAACTTCCTTCCCGAGAGCCAGCCGGATCCGGCCAGCGAATGTGCCTGGACATCGGCAGGCTCCGCGCGGACACCGGCTACGAGCGCGCCTACGGCACGGAGGCCGCCGTGGCCGACTACATAGCCTGGCTGCGCGCGGGCCATGAGCGCTGACCCTCTCGGCCCTCCTGAGCTGCTTGCCCTCTTCACCCAGGCCGCCAAGCTGCTCAGGGAAGCAGCCGACGACGCCATGAGCAAGCATGGCGTCCGGGTGGGCCAGCACATCGTGCTCAGCGCGCTCTGGGAGCAGGACGGCCTGACGCCCGGCGAGATCGCCCGCCGCCTCGGCGTCGCCACGCCCACCGTCGTCAACACCGCGACCCGCATGGAAGAAGCCGGCCTCCTTACCCGCCAGCCCGATCCGGCGGACGCGCGCCTGGTCCGCCTGCAGCTGACCCCCGCGGGCCGACAGTCGCGCAAGCCAGTCCGCGCGGCCCGCTCGGCGCTGGAGCGCCATGCCACGGCCACTCTCACGGCGGGGGAACTGGAAAGCCTGCGTTCTGGGCTGAGGAAGATCATCGCGCAGCTCCGGGACGGCGGCCAAGCCTGACGCGCCCCTTAGACGGCGTAGGAGTACGGTTCCTTGCGGTAGGTGAGTCCGGCCGGGGTTGTCCAGGTGAAGTGGCCCTGGGCGTCTTGGGTGAGCTGCCACCCGGGCCGCTGTTTTAGCTGGTGGTGGAGTCGGCATAGGCCGCCTATGTTGCAGGGACACGTCATTCCGCCGCGGTGGTAGGCGAGGGTGTGGTCCTGGTCGCATTGGGTGGCGGGCCGTCGGCAGCTGGGGTTGCGGCAGGTCCGGTCGCGGGTGTTGAGCCAGCGGCGCATGGTGTCCGGGACCCGGTAGCCGGGTGCTTGCATGGTGTGCGCGCAGCCGCCGGCGGCGGTGTCCGCGGCGGCCAGGGCGGTGGCTTCGGTGGCGGCGATGTTCGCCGCGGGGATGGCCTTGGTGAGCAGGTCGGCGAGCTTGCCGGGGTCTGTTTGGCCGCGGCCGGGCGGGCTGTGGGTGCTGGTCGGGGGCCCGCCGGTGAGGCGGGTGATCGCGGCGGTGATCCAGTCGCGGGATTGGCCGTCGCGGGCCAGTCCGGCGGCGAGGGTGTTCTGGATGGTGATGGTGACCTCGCTGACCAGGCCGGGCGGGCTGGCGGTGCTGGTGTCGCGGCGGGTGCGCAGTGTGGTGACGGCGGTGGCGTGGCCGTCGTCGTCGGTGATGATCAGCCGCCAGGTGCACGATGGGTCGGCGGCCGCGGCGACGGCCAGGTCGCGGGCCTGGCCGGGGGTGATGGGCCCGATCCAGGACAGTTCGCCGGGCTCGGGCCCGAGGCCGGTCAGGCTGCGCCAGGGCACGGTGAGCCGGGTCCGCCCGGGGTTCTTCGGGATCAGCCAGCCCGGCACGCCATGGCATCCTGGTCCGTCCCGCCCCGCCTGACCAGGGATGAGTGGCCACCCGAACTCCCCCGTCGGGTGAACTTCACCGTCCGGCTTCCCGGTATCGGCTGACTCCTGACTGTCGCCGGGGTCGGGCGGGAAGGTCAGCTGCCCCATCGCAGTGTCATCGGGATCGGGCGGGGTGAAGCCCGCTGATTCTGCTCCCCCGCTGTCCGGGTCCGGCGGGGTGAAGTTCACCGGCTCGGCCTGATCTGGCGGGGTGAGGTTCGCGGTGCCGGAATCTGCCCGGTCGCGGTCCTCAACGTCGCGGTCATCGTCGGCGGCGGGGCCTGCCGGGCCCGGCGAGTCGTCGCCGGTGAAGTTCGCGCCGGGGTCGTCGGTCCCGGCCGGGGTGTCGGGTTCGGCGGGGGTGTCCTCCCCGGCGGGGGCGGGCGGGGGCGGGGTGGGGAGCCAGCCGTTCGGCCAGCCGCCACCACCCGGGGCCGCCGGGCCGGGGTCGGCCGGGCCGCCCGGGGCCGACGGGCCGCCGTCGCGTGGCGGGGGGATGTCGGGCAGGGTGTCGAGCAGCAGGCCGGTGGCGATCTTGGCCTCCAGCAGCGGCAGCGGGTCGGTCATCCCGGCGGCCTTCGCCGCCCGCGCGATCGCGTTGACGCGGGCCTTGGCCGCCGCGGCCAGCTGCGCGGGCATCCGCTCTACCGCCGCGGTCGCGGTCTGGTCCGCATTGGCGTACACACTGAACCGGGCCTTGCGGGCCGCGTGCGCGGCCCGCCGGTCCGCGGCGGCGGGGTCGATCGCGATCACCGCCCGGCGGACTCTGTCCTTCAGCTCCCCGGTGGTCCACCCGCCTAGCCGCGGTGCGAGCAGCGCGTCGACCCGGGCGGCGTCTTCGTCGGTCAGGAACTGGGTGCCCTCGGCCAGCACCCGCAGCCGGTGCAGGTCGGCGCGGCCCGCGTCCAGCTCGGCGAACGCGGCGGGCAGCCGCCGGGACAGGTCCGCGGTCAGCTCCACCTGCGCCTGCGCGGAGTACTCGGTCGCGGTCAGCGCCAGCGCGATCTCCGCGGCCGCCTCCCGGGACGGGACCACCGCGGGCATCACCCGGTCCGGGCCCGGCTCATCCGGCCCGCCGTCCAGGTCCTCGCGGACCGTCTCGGTCCGGTCCGCGCGCCGGTCCCAGACCCGCGGGCGGCGGCGGCGCAGCAGTTCCTCGGTTGCGCGCAGCTCCCGGGCCGCCGCCCGCGACGCCACCGCGTGCCAGCTGGCCAGTGAGGTCAGCAGGTCCCCGTCGGTCATCAGCGCCGGATCGCCGCTGGCGTCAAGGACCGCGCCGATCACGTCCGGGACGCCCCCGTCGGGTTGCGGGGCCGGGGCCGGGATGACGGAGGCGGCCTCCGCCGCGTCGGCCCAGGCGGTCAGTTCCTGGGGGGTGAGCTCGTCATCTTCCCAGTATTCGGGCTCGTCCTCGGGCGGTTCTTCGTCTTCCAGATCGTCCGTCCAGGTTTGGTCGGCGTCCAACTGGCACCTCCCTCCGGGTGGCCGCGGGTCTTAGTCCATGCGAACATGATAGCGTACTTATGCCGCATATGACGATTTGAGCTGGAACATCAGTTCGGCTGGGAGCGAACCGCGGGAAGGGGGTGGGGAG
>Ga0210390_10000367_pt1 | contig 49244 bp, 49 predicted proteins | sample IncBWH11OmetaG_FD_161050 | JGI IMG/M metagenome (GOLD analysis project Ga0210390, IMG submission 161050) | Forest soil microbial communities from Barre Woods Harvard Forest LTER site, Petersham, Massachusetts, United States - Inc-BW-H-11-O ... | reverse complement strand
CTGCAACATCCACCTCGGCTGGCGGCGCGGCATCAGCCCGGCATAACCCCCGCAGCAGGCAACAGGCCGGGCCGCAGACCCGGCCCGGCCCGCGGCACGCCCGGAAACACCCGCAGCCACGGTAAAACGGTCATCCCGCGCACAGTCGCCGCACCGCCCGGAAAAGAAACCGGGCCGAACACCGACAGCACTGACCTTTTGCAACAGGCCCTATTGGCAGCCGAACGGGACATTCATCCGGGCAAGGTAGCTGCCGGCAAGCAGGTATATCGGACATAGCCCGCAAATCGGTCGGCCAAATAGCTGCCTCTGCTGTCGTTACCATCGCAGGAGATTTGGACAAGACCCTGTTTTCGCGATCACTAGTTGACCAACGCCTTCGGGGCGTGACAGGTGGCATTTCCTGTGCAGGCTCAGCATTCAGAGGCCATTGTGAATGCCGAGGCCCGGCCATTGTGACTGCCGAGGCCCGGTTTCGGCGCGGCGGGCGGGTTTCGGCGCGCGGCTCGCGCGCACGCCCGAGGGGGTTACGCGGGGGTTATTCGAAGCGGGTGATTAGCTCGGGTGGGAGGGTGCGGGCCAGGACCTCGCAGTACGTGCGGAGAGCCTGGGCGTGCTTTTCCGTGCCCTTGGCCGTGAGGACCACGTAGATACCGCGCCGGTCCATGTCGCAGTTGCACCGCTCCACCAGGCCGTGCCTTTCCAGGCGGTCCGTCAGGCGGGACAGGGCGCTCTGGCTGAGGTGCACCGCGTCGGCTAGGCTCTGCGACCGCCAGGAGTGGTCGGCCTTGCTGGCCAGGTGGTCGAGCACCTCGAAGTCGCTCACGCCGAGCCCGTGCCGCTCGCTGAGTTCCCGCTCCAGGGCGTTCCACGACGTGACCTTGGCCGCGATGAGGGCGCGCCAGGCCGCCTTCACCGCCTGGTCGTGGCTCGTGAGCCCGGCCGCCGCCGCAGTATCCGGCGAGGACGCGGGCCGGGCGCTGGCGTCCGTCTTCGTTGCCATGCCGGCATCTTAGTCTGTCTGCGCGATCATTGCAAGCGCATTAATTGCACTTGCAATAACTGCACGTACATGCATACAGTTTGACACATGGCTTCTCTTCAGGGCCGGCGAACGCCGCTGGCCACCACAACGGAAACCGCCTGGACCCCGCAACTGTGGGGGATCCTCCTCGTTCTCGGCGGCGCGCTGCTGCTCGACGGCCTCGACGTGTCGATGGTCGGCGTCGCGCTGCCGTCCATCCGGACCGCTCTGCACATGAACACGTCATCGCTGCAGTGGATCGTCAGCGGCTACACGCTGGGCTACGGCGGCCTGCTGCTGCTCGGCGGGCGCGCCGCCGACCTGCTCGGCCGCCGCCGGGTGTTCGTCGCCGGGGTCGCGGTGTTCGCCGTCGTATCGCTGCTTGGCGGCCTCGTGTCGAGCCCCGGCCTGCTGATCGCGGCCCGCATCATCAAGGGTATGGCCGCGGCGTTCACCGCCCCGTCCAGCCTGTCGCTGCTCACGACGACGTTTCCAGAAGGCCCGCTGCGCAACCGAGCCTTCAGCGTGTACACGGTATTCGGCGCCAGCGGGTTCTCTCTCGGCCTCGTGCTGTCCGGCCTGCTCACCCAGGTGAGCTGGCGGTTGACGCTGCTCGTGTCCGCGCCCGCGGCGGCGCTGGTCTTGCTCGGCGCCATCACGCTGATCCCGCGCGGCGGCGCGGAAAGCCGCGCGGCCCGGGCCGGGAGGCGGTTCGACCTGCCCGGCGCCGCGGTCATCACCGCGGCGATGCTGCTGCTCGTCTACACGGTCGTCAACGCCCAGCAGGCCGGCTGGGGTTCGGCGCGCACGATCGGCTCGTTCGCCGGCGTCGCCGTGCTGGCTGGCTTGTTCGCGGTGGTCGAGGCGCGCAGCGCCGATCCGCTCGTCCCGTTCGGGATCTTCAGGTCGGCGCCGCTGCGGCGGGCGCAGGTGGGCGCGATCACGCTCTTCGGTAGCTACGTGTCATTCCAGTTCCTGCTGACCCAGTACCTGCAGTCGCTCTCGCACTGGTCGGCCATCGGGACGGCGCTGGCATTCCTGCCGGCCGGCCTGATCGTCGCGGTGCTGTCGCTGCGCACCGCCGGGCTGCTCGGCCGGTTCGGCGCGGAAGGGATGGTCGCTACGGCCTTCATCGCGCTGGTCGGCGGCTACGGGCTGTTCCTGCGGGCGGGCGTGAGGCCTGACTACCCGGCGGTGATGCTGCCGACCGTCATCCTGCTCGGGGTGGCGTTCGGGTTCGGGTTCTCCGCGCTGACCGTCTCGGCGACGAACGGGGTGCGGGACCACCAGCAGGGCCTGGCGGCGAGCCTGTTCCAGACCTCGTTCCAGGTCGGCGGCGCGATAGTGCTCGCCGTGGTCACCGCGGTCGTGGAGGCGGGAGGCGCGAACACGCTCACCTCCCCCGCCGCCGTGCTGTCCGCCTACCGGCCGGCGCTGTACCTGATCACCGGTGTCGCCGCCGTTGGCCTGGCGGCCGCCCTGCCGGGGCTGCGCCGCCGATCCGCCGCCCCCGCTGACGAAGTGGATCACTTCGAGGTATCGGCCGCACGCCGTTCGGATGAGGAGAAGATCGCCGAGCGGAACGCGGTCTGATTTCGCGACACGGCGTTCTCTCAGGGAGGCTGGCCCTTCCCTGAGAGAACGCCGCAAGCCTGCTCCAAGAATCGGTCATTTAACCCAATTTTCACTTTGATGCCGACACTCGTAGTGCATGACCCATCCGGCACCGCAACCGCCCAAACGTCGCAGGCTCGACCACGTCGACGCCATGCGGCCTATCAAGCAGGCCGGTGTCGTCAGCACCCACGTGCTGGACTTTTTCGCGCCCGTGAGCACTGCCCAGGGGGCGGCGCTGCTCTTGCTGCATGTCTCGCGTGAGGCGTTCTTCTTCGTGTCCGCGTGCATGGTGACCCACGCGTACCTGGGCCTGGACCGGTCGGGGGTCGGGCGGTTCTACTGGCGCAGGTTCGTGTCTGTCGGGATCCCCTACCTGGCCTGGACGCTCATCTACTATCTGTACACGTTCCGCACATCGCACTACGCGACCCCGCACCAGGCGCTGATGGCCATCCCCTTCCTGCTCTACTACGGGTACTACCACCTGTACTTCCTGCTCGTGATCATGCAGTTCTACCTGGTTTTCCCGCTGTTGCTGATCGGGCTGCGACGCACCAGGCGGTATCACGGCCTGATCATCGCCGTCGCCGCGCTACTGCAGGTGCTGCTGGCCATCGCGATGCACTGGCAGTGGTTCCCGTCCAGCGCGCTTACCGCGCAGCGGGAGGCGCCCACGTACGTGCTGTACCTGATCGGCGGCGCCGTCACCGCCTTCCACCTCGACCGGGTGGATGCCTGGCTGCGACGGCACGTCTGGCTGGTCGTGGGGCTGACGGCGCTGGCGGCGATGTTCGCGGAAGCCGTGTACTACCTGGGTCAGTACGGGGTCACCACGGGGCTCGGGTCGACCGATGACCCGTTCCAGCCGTCGGTCATCCCGTTCAACATCGGCGCGATCGCGTGCTTGTACCTGGTGGGCATCGCACTGGTCCGTTCTGGGCGGACGCCGAAGATCGTGCGAATGGGGTCGGACAACTCGTACGGGGTCTATCTCAGCCACGTGCTGTTCGTGCTGATCCTTGTCTGGGTGGGCTGGTCGCGCCTGGACGCGGTCATCCCGTGGCCGTTGGTGTTCCTCATTACCGTGCCGATGATCTACCTCGCGTCGTTCGCGCTGACCAGCCTGCTTGCCCGCACGCCCCTGGCGGTGCCGCTAACCGGGCGCAAGCGGGTGCGGATGTCGCGGCCGGCCTTTGTGCCGGTCCTCGCGTCGCGACTGGCCCGGACCGCTTCCGGCACCGGCCACTAGCGCGACTAGCGCTACTAGCGCGTCAGCCGATGCCATGCCGCTGTGCGTAGGTGATGGCGGCCACGCGGTCCCTTGACCCGGTCTTGGCGAAGATCCGGTTGATGTGGGTCTTGATCGTGTGATTGCTGAGGAACAGGCGCTCGGCGATCTCGGGGTTGGTCAGGCCCTGGACGATCAGTGCGAGGATCTCGACCTCGCGGTGGGTCAGGCCGTCTGGCGGATCAGCCGGCCTGACGGCCGGCCCGGCGGCCGGCCCGGACCCGGAGCTCGCGGCCGCCGTTCCCGACGCGGCGGACAGCAGGGTGGCGTGCACCCGCGAATCGAAGACGGTCAGTCCGCCGGCCGCCGCGTGCAGCGCCCGCGCGATGTCGGTGCGGTCGGCGTCCTTGGTCAGGTAACTGCGCGCGCCGGCCCGCAGGGCCTCCAGGACCGAACTGTCGTCCAGGTATGTGGTCAGCACGACGACGGCGACGCCGGGGTGCTCGGCGGCCAGGCGGCGGGTGGCGCCGATGCCGTCAAGAACGGGCATGTGCAGATCGAGCAGGATCGCGTCGGGCCGCTGCTCGGCTACCAGGGCAAGCGCCTGCTCCCCGTCCGCGGCGGAGCCGACTACGTCGATGTCAGGCAGCCCGCCGAGCAGCAGCACGAGGCCTTCGCGCACGCTGGCCTGGTCGTCGGCGATGACGACGCGCAGCGGCTTCTCACGGGGGGGCGGGTCGGCGGTCATCCCGTAGTCACGTCCTGGGCGATCGGAAGTTCGGCGGTCACGGCCCACTCATCGTCGCGCGGGCCGGCCAGCAGCGTACCCCGCAGCAACCGCAGCCGCTCGCGCATGCCCGTCAGCCCGTAGCCGCCGGCGCTGCTGCTGGGGGAGGTGGCCTCGGGCGGGGCGCCGTTGAGGTGATTGACGACCGAAAGCCGCATGCTGGTATCGCCGTAGTCGAGGCGGATGGCGACCGGCTGGCCGCAGGCGTGCTTGGCGGCGTTGACGAGCGCCTCCTGCGCGGCGCGCAGCAGCGCGAGCGAGACGTCCGGCGGCAGTGCCCGGGTCGGGCCGGACGTTTCGAAGGTGACCGGGACGTGGTAGCGCTGCCTGTGAGTAGCCACGACGGCGGAGATCTCCTCGCCGAGCGAGAGCGTGTCCACCCGCAGGGCGTGCACCGCGCGCCTGGTCTCAGCCAGTCCGTCCGCGGCCATCCGCTGGGCGGTGGCCAGCGCGTCCACCGCCTGGTCGACCTCCCGGTGATCGGTCAGCATCGCCTTGGCCGCCTGGATCTGGATGCCAAGCGCGCCGAGCGAATGCGCGAGCACGTCGTGGATCTCACGGGCGATGCGGGTCCGCTCGTCAAGCACGTCGGCGCGGCGCTGCTCGGCCCGCAGCCGCTGGTACTGCTCGAGGAGGGCGGCGGACTGTTCGGCCTGTACCCGGTAGGCCCGCCGGTTGCGGCCGAACGACAGGCAGGCCACGATCAGCAGCGGATACCCGGCCAGGGTGGCGAAGGTGGCGCCGGTCAGCGCCCCCGCGATCCAGATCGGGAGGATTCCGGCCACGGCGACCGCGACGGCGGCCGGCAGCTCGGTGTCGGTGCCGGCCGCCAGCGCCGCTATGCCGGCGAAGACGACAAGGAGCTGGCCTTTGCCTGAGGTCAGCGAGGCCAAGCCCCCCGCGGCGGCCATCACGCCGAGCGCGATTGGCAGGCCCCAGGTCCGGTAGTGCGGGAATTCCGTCACGAGCACGGACGCCAGCAGGGCCGCCCCAACCGCCGCGAAAGCGGCGATCTGGACGGCCCGCTGGGCGGCCGAGTGCGGCGGGTCGATCAGAGCCAGAATCCCCACCAGCGCGAATGCGCTGAACCGGAGCATCCAGAACAACCTGATCGTCATGGCTTCAGTATCGTCCTGCCCGGTCGTGATCCGCGCTCTTGAATGCTCCCGCGGCGAACGAGCGGCCGTCCTTCTCCGGGGCGAACGGGATGCCGGCCAGCATGGCACGGGGCGCGATGACGGCGGCCTGGGCGAGCCGGTTCAGGCCGAGGGTGAACAGCAGCGGGGTGCTCGACGCGGCCACGTGCGCGCCGGTCCTGGCGGCGATCACCATGATGAGGACGCGCCAGCCGATCAGCGCGGCCCACAACCACAGGCCCCGCAGCGGCAACTTCGCCCACAGCACGCCGTCGCGAGATCCGAGCCGGGTGACGGCGCCGAGAGCCAGCCCGATCAGCACCGATCCGATGGCGCCGACGGTCAGCCACAGGTAGTCCGCGTGATCCAGGTGCCCGGCGCCGTGCAGACCGAGGAAGCCGATGACGGTGACCACGGCGGGCAGCACCACCAGCCGCCTGCCCCGCACCTGCTGGCCCGCGATCTGCTGGTAGATGACGAAGCCGATGATTCCGGCGACGAGGAGAAGTTCTAGCCACGACACGGTACACGCTCCTTAACAGCCCGTTTGGATGACTGATCCCGACGCTACGGACGGGGGCGGTACTAGCGCGTCGGCCCGCGGTACCAGTTCCGGGTTGACAACCTCGCGTGCTGGGTTGACAACCCCGCGCACTGTCTGAGTACCGCGAACCAAACCGTGCTCCGACGCCCCGGCGGGGGTGCGCAGGCGATGGTGAATGACGTCAGCGGCGGTTACCCGCCCCGATCATTCACTGGATAGGAGCACACATGTCCCCGATTACCGACGCGATGATCATCAACGGCGTGGTCCTGATCGCCGTGCTGGAAGGCGACCTCGGCCCGCATCGCAAGATCAGTCGCTTTCGCATCCTGCGACCGCTGATCACGGTCGCCCTAATCGTCCCGCTGTTCCTCGACCGGCCGGTCACCCACGGCAACGGCCTCCTTGTCGAGCTGGCGGGCGTCGCGGCCGGGCTGCTGTGCGGGCTTGTCGTCGCCGCGCTGATGCGGGTGTATCGCAGCCCGAGGACCGGCCGGCCGGTCAGCGCGGCCGGCTTCCCGTACGCTCTCGTGTGGACGGTGGTTGTGGGCGCCCGTGCGGCGTTCTCCTACGGCGCCGTGAACTGGTTCCCGGCCCAGCTGATCCAGTGGTGCACCACCCACCAGGTCACCCTCGCGGCCATCACCGACGGCCTGATCCTCATGGCCGTCACGATGGTGCTGGTGCGCACACTCGGCCTGTTCACCCGGGCCACCCGGCTCTCGGCCGCGGCCGCCCAAACCCAGCAGGTCAATGCCTGAGCTGCCCCGCACGCCGCCCCGCCCGAGGGTCGCAGCCCGGTTTCCGATAGCGCTGAAGGCTTGACCGCCACTGGCCGGTCAAGCCTTCAGCGCTACGTCGCGCAGCTGATGTAAGGCGCTCTCCGCGCTCATCCAAAGAACGGGCGACCCTCCCCGCAACAGTTACCCGCCGCCCCGCACATGCCCCCACCCGGCTCTACAGCATAAACGGATATGAGGTCGATAAGCGGGAGCTGGCACAATCGGTAACCAAACCTCAAACCTCCTAACGAGGCAAGGGCTATGCACGTTGGGAGTTGGAATATATCGTCCGGGGTTATGGGCAGACCGCGCATATGGACACTGGTCCTGATTATCATCTCAGTCGCGCTCATAGGCGTTCCTGCTGGCCGAGCGGTATATGCCGCGCCACTGGCGTCCGTGACTCCAGCCAAGGTCCCGTCCTCGGGTATCGAACTAGCCGCGAACCTCCCGGAGAAGGGCGTCGGGGTCGTGAAGAATTCGACCTACTACGAAAGGGCAAGAAAGTCAAGGCTCTGGGGTCAGACGCCTGCCGGATTGGTTTACCGGTCGTGTATGTACAACGTGCCGAGCGGCTCATACGTGGACTCCATTCACGGCAAGATCACCTTGCCAGATGGCCAGGTTCTGCCGATGAAGCCGTGCCCGTACCCGAGACTCGTCCCGCCGGACCCCTCGACGGCTACCAAGACACCAGCAGCAACCGGGAGTACCCTGACCAACGAAAACGGAAACTGGCTGGACGGCTTCGAAGCTGACAACCTACCCCGCTTGGACTACCTGTCCGCGAATATAGCCGCTCCGTACCCTCCGAATAACACAACTGGCGCGCCGTTCGAATACCAGTGGACCGCCCTCGCTGGCGATGGCACTAACTCGCTTCTCCAGCCCGCTGTGGGATGGGGAAGCCTAGGTGTCTCGACCTACCGTCCCCCTCTCGCCGGCGACACCGAGATGGCCTCCTACTACTTCTGGTCAGGAAACGCCGTGGCCGGCACCTTCTACTCTGTCAACCCCCTGGATACACTCGCCGAATCGATTCAGGGCTATAACTGCAACAGCAGCGGTAATAACTGCACGTGGTGGATGCAGATCACCGATGAAAATACCGGCCAGGACTCGCCACTCACGGTCGGCAGTTACCCTGTTTACAACAGCGTCGTTGGTGAGCTCGAGTCCGACGTCGGAGACGTCAGCGGGGCTAACTGCCAGTCGCTCTTCGCAAACCACCACCTCGTGTGGCGGAATCTGTACGTGCAAGCGGCGACAGGGGCGACTGTTACTCCCGCCTACTACGAAACGGGACCCAACGATGGCGGGCAGGCTGCGGCCGTGCGGAACGAGTCCAAGATGAGCACAAGCTGGAGCACGACCAGCGGCTACACGGCTGCTGATACCACCTGGAGCAACTCGTGCACCAGCTTCCCCGGGAGTTGAAGGTCATCAGCACCGGCGGCCTCCGGGCCGAGTCCAAGTACACCGGCCGACCGCTCACCTGATTTCACGAACTTGTTCCGGCCCCACAGGGCGAAGATCTCTTAGCCCCACCAAGATCGTTTGCGAAGAGGTTCTGGCTCCAGCGCGGTGGGGCCAGAAGAAGTTGGCCCTGGCCCGATGGAGCCAAGTCGACCTCGTCGCGTGGGGCCACAACCACCTCGTGGAAACAACGGCCGCCGCCCGAACGGACCGGCGCGCACGTGGATCGTGATCCTTATCTACCCATCCGGGCACGGTGCGGTTGGCGGCGGCGGCGCGTATTTATCGGAATCGGTCGAACGTCTCCTAAGCCATAATCAGGTCATGGATCCGCTTGCGGGGAACGAATGAACCACGATCACGATCTGGCAGGCCGCACGGTCGTAGTCACCGGGGCGGCCCGGGGGCAGGGCGCCGCCGAAGCGGAGTTGCTCGTCGGGCAGGGCGCGCTGGTCATCGGCGCCGACATCCGCGATGCCGACGGTGAGGCGCTGGCCAAGCGACTGACAGCCGGTGGCCCTGGCCGGATGGAGTACCGGCATCTGGACGTGAGCAGCGAGCAGGACTGGGCCGCGCTCGGCGGCTGGCTGGCGCAGACTCGCGGCGCTGTGCACGGGCTGGTCAACAACGCGGGCGTGCCGTACCGGGTGCGTCTGCTCGACATCGACACCGCCGAGTGGAACCGCATCCTGTCCATCAACCTGACGGGAGCGATGCTCGGCATCAGGACGGTGGCGCCGCTGATGCCCGCGGACTCCGGCGCGTCCATCGTGAACATCGGCTCGATCGCCGGGCTCACCGCCCACTTCGCCGCCGCGTACACGGTGGCGAAATGGGGTCTGCGCGGCCTGACTAAGGTGGCGGCGCTTGAGCTCGCGCCTCGCGGGATCAGGGTGAATGCGGTGCACCCAGGCCCCATCGACACCCCGATCCTGGACGGCGCCGACCCGGTCTTCTTGCGGGCCTCTATGAACCAGACGCTGCTGGGACGCAACGGCCGGCCGGATGAGGTCGCCGAGATGGTGGTCTTCCTGCTGTCCGACCGCGCCTCCTACATCACCGGTGCGGAGATCCCGGTGGATGGCGGGCACACGGCGCACGGAGGCACCAAGTCGATCGTCGACGCGATAGACGGCCGTTGAACGGCGTTAGCCGCTGCCTCCGCGGGTCCGGAGGCGGCACGGACCGATTGCGTAGTGTCTACTGCCATGGATGATCTTGATGAGCTGCGGCACGCCCTAGGCGCCGTCGTCCTCGAGTCGGCCTACCTGGAACGGGTGCTGCGCGCGGCGTTCAGCGCGCTGGTAGGCAGCAAGTACGCCGCGCTGGTGGATGCCCGGCTCAGCATGGCCGCGCTGATTGAGGATTGCGAGCGCATCACCAGGCACCGCGCTGATATCTCCGATCCGGACAAGGACGGATTGCTGGAAGCACTCAAGGCTTGTCATGAGGCGAATTCTGATCGTAACCGGGTGATCCACGAAGTATGGGCCGCCCAGCCCGCCACCGCGATGGTCATACCGGACGGCAGCCGGCACTCCCGCCACGTTATGGTGACGGCGCGAACGCCGGCGGAGGCACAGCGAGTAGCCGACCTGGTGGGCGATGCCGCCCACGGAGTGAAGACCGCGATGACCGCCGCCTTTGGCCCTGACTGGGTCCGTGTCGAGGGTCAGCTGCGCCAGGAGCTTGGCACCGACTTGGGCGCGGATCCGGGACGGTTAATCCGCCCGTTCTCAGCCAGCCGGAAATCATTTTCTGTTTAGCCTAAAGACAATTTGTTCGAATCGCGTCGGCGGTGCCTGCCTGAAGCATCATCCACTGAGCTGCGACGGCTCATTCGGTACAGCACCGCGCTGCGCATCAGCCGCATAACGCTGCGGCACTCGCAGAGCCCGAAGGCCCGCCACGGCCAGCACGGCCATTACGCCGGCGGCCATCGCGGCCGCCGCGAAGCCGCCGTGCGCGCCGAAGGTGCCGACTGCCCAGCCGGCCGCTGCCGCCGTGCCGGCCGAACCCGCCGCGCTGGCCGAGTTCAGGGACACGAAGGCCTGGGTGAGCACGGCCCGGTGGACGGCCGCTTCGGCCAGCAGCGAGGAGATGACCAGTATCAGCGGGATCGCGAGCCCGGTTAGCGCGAGGCCGAACCCGAGTTGAACCGGGGAGCCAGCGACGAGCAACGGTAGGCAGCAGATCGCCAGCCCGGCCGAGACCACCGCCAGTTGTACCCGCGGAGCTATGCGCCACCGGCGCAGCCCGTACAGCCAGCCGGCCAGCAAGCTAGCGCAACTGGACACCGTGAACAGCGCGGCGGCCATGCCCGCCGCGCCGTGTTCAACCGCGAACGCGGTCACTGAGATCTGCATGGCGCCGAAGAACCCGCCGATGGCGAGGTTCACGCCGACCAGGACCGCGAATCCGGGCCGCAACAGCGAGCGGCCCGTACGGTGCCGCTCGGCGGCGCCAGACGCCGGCGGCGCGGTGCGGCGCTGCGTGGCAAACCACAATCCGCCGCCCACTACGAACGCGGCGGCCAGCACGGGGCCGGCCGCCGGGTACCCGCTGGCGCCGAGGATGCTGACCAGGGCCGGACCGGCCAGGTAGGCCATCTCGTTGGCTAGCGATTCCAATGCGAACGCGGTGGGCAGCGCCCCGGCTCGCTCGTCGCGCAGCAGCGCGGCCCAGCGGGCCGCGGACAGCGCGCCAAGCTGAGGGATGGTCGCGCCGACCAGTACACCGCCCACCGTCATCAGCCAGTCCGGGGTGCCGGCGCCGACCAGGGCCAGCAGCGTGGCCACCGCCGCGGCATGGGCCAGCAGCGCGGGCGGCAGCACCCGGGTCTGGCCGAAGCGGTCGATCAGCCGGGCCAGTTGCGGTCCGGCCACCGCCTCGGCGATGGCGAATCCGCCGGTCACCAGCCCGGCCGTGGTATACGAGCCGGTCCGGGCGTGCACCAGCCACACGATGCCCAGGCTGGTCATCGCGATGCCGAGGCGGCCGATGGCGGCGGTCAGGAAGAAGGCGGCGGCGCCAGGGGCGCGCAACAGAGTGCGATAGGTCGCCGATGACATGATGTGTCCCGTTCGCTGCCCGGCGGGGCGGACCACCCGGGGTCGTCGGCGCCCAGAATTTACCGACCCGTGGTCATCGCCTGGAACCGTCCACTGGTGGCGTGGAGCGGGGACACGCACCCCACGCCGGTTCCATCACCGAGCAGAAGCCTTTCGAAGCTGTCTCATTTGATCCCTGTCACTTTGAGACACGGCCAGGTTAGGCGCTCGGAATGAGGCATGTCCAGCCAATAGATCCCTCCCGGGCGACTCAGGGCACGGTGCCAGGCAGCTGATCGAGCATGACCGCAATGATCTCCCGGAGTGCGTCGTGTCTCGGACCCAGTGCGAACTCCTCGCTCATCCAGCGCTCCCCCGGATACAGCCAGACCGGCAGGCCAACCAGATCCGCTGGCTCCCACTCGTAGCGCGGCCATATATGCGCGTGCAGAAAGCTGTCTGTGTTGCCGAGGATCTCCAGATTCACCCGCCGGAACGCCGGGTCCAAGCGCCGGCACGCCTGCTCGACAGCTTCGCCAAGCCGGTCCATATCGGAGAGGAAGGCCATCCGCTTGCCTCGCGGCAGATCTGAGAGCCGTTGGACACCGAGCTCATCGACAAGGAGCACACAGTAGCCGGGCAAGAACTGGGTATCCCCGATCACCGCGAAGCCGGCATCGAGGTGCCTGAGCACGGTGGGATTCTCGCCCCGCAGTGCGCTGCCGATCCTGTCCTGCCGCCAGTCAGCATCCATCGCGTATGACCCTACAAGGCACTTCTGCACCGCACTGCCGATCGCGTGCCGGTGACTCTGCCGCCCGGCTCGCCGGTGATAGCGTCGATACCAGGAATGGGAATTGGTTCTAACGGTGCGTCCGGCGATGTACAACCTCCCACGGAGCGGCGCATGCCCGAAGTTCGGCACTGTCGGCATTGCCTGCGCGACTGTCCAGGGGACTGCCTCATCGGTGACTCTGGCTTGTGCATCCACGGCTGGGACCAGCGGCCGCCGCGGCAGTTCAGGTGGCAGCTGCTGATGACCCGCAAGTGGTGGCACCGGTTCTTCTGGGGCAACAGGTAAGCGGGAACTCAGCCGGAGCTGGCGCCGACCAAGCTGCACCTATATAGAACAATTGACAGGGGCATGAGACCCTATTTAGAGTTCTTGCATGGCACTGCGGCTGACCGTTCAGGTGCAGCTGGTCTTGCAGGGACTGCTGCGCGATCCGGGCAAGGAGATGTACGGGCTGGAACTGTCCGAAGAGACCGGGCTCCAGCCCGGGACCGCCTACCCCATTCTCCTGCGGCTGGAGCACGAGGGCTGGGTGACCAGCCGGTGGGAAGACATCGACCCTCGGGCGGAAAAACGCCCTGCCCGCCGGTACTACCGCCTGACGGCGGGCGGCGCGGTCCAGGCCAGCGCGGCCCTCGCCGGGGCGCGGCGCCCTAAGGACACGGCGCTGCGCCGCCTGGCCGAGGGGGGCGGCACCGCGTGATGCCGGACCTCGACTCGCGTAAAGAGCGGACGAAGAACCGAGTGCGCATCGGCGCTTTCATCGCGGCCAGCACCACCGTGATTACCACCGCGCTGCTCCAGCCTGGCCCGCAGTGGGTGCTGCTCGCTGTCGGCGTGGCCGCCGCTATCGCCGTGGCCGCCAGCGCCGACCTGCCCCGCGGCGGCGGAAGGGGCGGGCTGGCGGAAGCCCAGAGCCTGCGGACGATGCCCGGCATCGACCCGCGCGAAGTGCGAAGGAAGAAGCGGGGGCGCGTCAGCGCTTTCATTGGGTCCAGCACGATGGCAATTTCCGCGCTGTTCCAGCCTGGCTGGGAGTGGCTGCCGCTCGCCGTCGGCGTGTCCGCCGCCATCGCCGTGGCTGCCAGCGCCGACCTGCCCGGGCGCAGCGGGAGGGACAGTGGCCTCACCGGGCGTGCGCTGATCCTGCTGATTCGCGACGGCACGGTCACGGGCAGCAGGGGCAGCGGCAGTGGCAGTGGCCTCGCTGGGCCCGGCCGCGACGATGACGACGGGCCCGTCGACGCGACCGCGCACCAGTGGCGCATGCTGGCCGCGGTGTCGCGGCTGATGCCCCGACCCGCGGGCCGCCGGTGGCTGGCGGAGGCGGAGAGCCTGCTGTCGGAGATCTTGCCGGTCCGGCGCGGGGCGGCGATACGCAGCTACCTGCTGTCCGCGCCGTGGCTGGTAGTGATGATGTGGGCACGCGAGGCCCAACGACGGGCGCGGCTTGGCCCGCGGCGCCCGGGATAGGGCCGCGAGCGCGCGTACGGTTGCGGTATGCACGCTGATGACTTGAGCGGAGTCGCGGTCGCCCGGCGCGGCGGCGTGATCGTGACGGAGCTGGCCGCCGGGCTGGCGGACCGGGTCCTCGGCCTACCCTGCACCCTGAAAACCCGGTTCCAGATCGCGTCCGTGAGCAAGCAGTTCACGGCCGCTGCCGTGCTCCTGCTGGCTAGCCAGTCGCGGCTGTCCCTCGATGACCCGATCAGCCGCTGGTTCGGCGGCATCCCGCAGGACTGGCAGGCGATCACCGTCCACCACCTGCTGGCTCACATCTCAGGACTCGGCCACTGGGAGGACTTCCCCGCGCTGGACATGTACCGGCCGATCGAACCCGCGCGGGAACTGAGCATGTTCCAGCAGCTACCACTGCTGTCGGCGCCCGGCAGCCGCTACCACTACAGCAGCCCCGGATACGTGCTGCTCGCCTGGATCGTCGAGAAGACAGGCGGCCAGCCGTATGCCAGTTTCCTGGCCGACCGGATCTTCACCCCGCTCGGCATGCACACCGCCAGCGCGGGTGACCCGCCAGGTGGCGCCGGAATGGCGCGCGGCTACCGCGCCGGGGAACCGGTGCCCTCCTTCGAACTCGCCAATGGCATCGGGGCCGGCGACATCTGGTGCACCGCCCCAGACCTGCTGCGCTGGGACGAGGCGATCGCCAGCGGGGAACTGCTGCCCGCCCGGCTGCGAGAGGCGATGCTGACCCAGCATGCGGTCCTCGACACCCCGGCGACGCTGGAAGGCTGGTCGATCACCGGCTACGGCTACGGCTGGCAGATCGGCACGGTGCTCGGCCGCCGCGCTTACCTCCACACCGGCGACAACACCGGCTACCTCGCCGTCAACGTCTGGCTCCCCGACGAGCAGATCGCGTTCGCGGTCCTCACCAACGACGAGGCAACCGACATAATCCACGTCGCGACCGATTTGCTGGAAATGGCTACTGGCACGCCGAATTGCTGACGCGGGCTGTCACTATCGGCCGATCCGACACCACCTGGGCATTACGGCGTTCGGAGCGACTGCCTGAACCGCCCATGCCGCAGGCGATCTCGTCATTAACGAGCAGGACGAGGATGACCCCACCGCTGACCCGGAGCTCTTTCTCGTGCTCCGGGAAAGGCGTATGACGCCCGCGGCTGGAAACTGTGGGCTCCGCTCGCCCCCGGCCATGAGACGGGCGAGTACGCCGAGGTCGCCGACTGCTGCGAAAGTCGCTGCGGCCGGACGAGTGACGCGCTCGATCACCTCCGGCATTTTGCGGCATTGTCCGATCATTGTCAGGGGCGCGGGGGTGGGATGATGGGGAAATATGGGACTTGATGTGCCGAAGGGGTGGAAGGTGCGCCGGGCGGAGGCGGCCGACGCGGCCGATCTCGTGCGGTTGCGGGCACAGATGCTGGCGGACATGGGACGGTCCGTGGGAAATGACGCCGATCCGTGGCGGGCCAGGGCTAAAGACTGGTTCGCGGACCGCCTGGTCCACGGGCGGGACTTCGCCTCTTTCGTCGTCGACGACCCGGACGACGGCGTGGTCGCTTGCTCGGCGGGCATCTGCGACTTCCACGCGCCCGGACCTGAGAATCTCACGGGCGTACGCGGCCACGTGTTCAACATGAGCACCTTTCGCGCCCACCGCAGGCGCGGCTACGCGCGGGCGTGCCTGCAGAGCCAGCTTGAGTGGTTCCGTGATGAGACCGAAGCCCGGGTGATCGGCCTGAACGCCACGCCGGAAGGCATCGCCCTCTACCGCTCCGTGGGCTTCACCGAGCCCCGCTTCGCCGTCCTCCAGCTCGTGCTGACCTAGCCGCGGCACTAGCCGGGCGTCCGCTCCGGCACAGGGTGTGGGCACGGGCACGGGATGCACTTTGCCCGGCCGGGAAGATTAAGAAGGCCGGTTCGGTTGTAAGAACCGGCCAGTGAAGCTGGTGGGCGATACTGGGATCGAACCAGTGACCTTCCGCGTGTGAGGCGGACGCTCTCCCGCTGAGCCAATCGCCCGCACTTCGGCCCTGTACCGTAGTCGGCACGGGGCGTGGTACGCGCTCAAAGCGTAGCGCATCTCCGACTGTGCCGTGGGCGGCGTATCGGCGCTTGAACATCGAGGGCCTCGGCACGAGGCCACGGAGCGCACACGAAAGTCTTTCGAAATTGGTCATGCTACTGACAAGTAGGACGACCTTGGCTACTCTGTGCTATGCAATCGATAGCACCGGATAACGATCTCATAGCGCAATGTTGCGGCCCGCATACTCTGGGTAGATCGCCTGTAGGTCACTAGATGCGACGAAGGTCACAGGCTATGCAATCGATGCGCAGGAACATTACACTGACATGGCTAGGTTAATAACCCAGGGCATCTGAACAGGATGGATGCCGTGACGAACCCCCTAACGACCCGCCCGGCCAAAACGTGCAAACGGAAGCAATCGGGCAAGCAAACACCTAACGCTCCGTATGCACACACTTGCCCCCCCATGGGTCGTGTCACCGATCAGAGCCCGGGCGCACCGGGACCCAGCGAAAAAGGTTGGCCTAACGATGAACAGCAGCAGCACGGTATCAGCCGAACTCGGACTACGCCTCGTCGTACCCCAGCAGACGATCGTGCCACTGGTGGCTAGCCTCTTTTACTCCCGGGAAGATCCATACGCGATCCGGATCGCGTTCCACGTCGGGCTGGACGAGCCCGTCGAGTGGATCTTCGCGCGGGACCTGCTGTCGATGGGCATCGAGGGTCGTGAGGGAATCGGCGACGTGCACGTGTGGCCGTCGGCCGGCTCCGAGGGCGGCGAGCCCGGCAGCGTTCTGAACATTGAACTGTCCTCACCGTTCGGCCAGGCGCACTTTGAGGCTCCCGTCAAGGAGATCTCGGACTTCCTCCGCCGCACCTATCAGATTGTGCCGGCGGGCGATGAGAGTGACCATGTCGACGTCGAGACCGAACTGAACGACCTGCTCCGCCAGGCCTCCTAACTCGCAGAACACGCTAGGCTTCCCGGCCCGATTCCCCCGTGCGGGCCGGGAACATCTCTGCGCGCTCTCGCGCGAGCGCACCCGCGCCGCGTTCGCGGCAGCGTATATGCCATGCTTCCCGGCCCGTTCCCCCCGCGGGCCGGGACTTCCCCATGCCCGCCCTCCCCCAAACGCTCGGCACGGTCCGAAGGAGGGATTGGTGGCATGAGTCACTACTATCCGTTCCGAACAGTGCATTTCGGATCCTGAGTTTGCGTGTGCGCCAGGATCGGCTACAGTTCCATAGGCACGCCGGAGAGATCCGGCGGACCGGTCCCAGGGACCGGAGCGCGGACGTGGCTCAGTTGGTAGAGCATCACCTTGCCAAGGTGAGGGTCGCGGGTTCGAATCCCGTCGTCCGCTCGGAGGCGCGGCTATGCGGCAGGTTGGCCGCCGGCGAAGCAGCTCCTGCGGCGGAGTGGCCGAGTGGCTTAGGCAAGGGCCTGCAAAGCCCTGTACACGGGTTCGATTCCCGTCTCCGCCTCCGATCTAGTGCGTCACCAGGGGAAACTCTTCTGCGGGGCTTTCAGTTCCCGGCTGCCCGGGCCTGGCAGACTTTCCCCGTGACCGGCACTGACGAGAAGGCCCGCCAGCAGCTGACCCACCGCGGGTTCGCCCTGGAGTGGGTCACCCTCGGGTGGAACGCCGCCGGAATCATCGTCCTGGCGTTCGCGGCGGCGGCGGCCCGGTCGGTGGCACTGGCAGGGTTCGGCCTGGACTCGCTGATCGAGATCGGCGCGTCGACGGTGGTGATCTGGGAGCTGTCCGGCACCGGGGCGGAACGCCAGCGCCGCGGGCTGCACCTGATCGGATACGCATTCGCCGCCCTGGCCGTCTACCTGCTGGTTCAGTCCACCGTGGTGCTGGCCACCGGATACCACCCGCGGCACTCGGTCCCGGGCATCATCTGGACGGCGGTAACCGCAGCGGTGATGTTCGCGCTGGCGGCCGGGAAGGCCCGCACCGGGGCGGCACTGGACAACCCGGTGCTGCGCACCGAGGGACGGGTCACCGTGATCGACGGCATCCTGGCCTGCGCCGTCATGCTCGGCCTCACCCTGAACGCCGCCGCCGGATGGTGGTGGGCAGACCCTGCCGCCGGATACGTCCTGGTCTACTACGCCGCCCGCGAGGTCCGCGACATCTTCGCCCCGGGCCACTGAACCCCGCCCCGGCCGCATCGTCCCGCGCTTTCCCGTTCCCCGACCCCAGCGCCCGCAGGAGATCCCATGCAGCAGGCCGGAGCCCCGGCCCGGGACGAGCTGATCACCCGCGCGCTGCGCCTCGTCACCGCCTCGGTGATCTTCGGGCTGCTGTCCGGCACCCCACCGCCGGCACAGCACACCTCCCGGCGCGGCACTGACGTCCAGCCGGCAAGGAACGAGCGACCAGCAGGCCGGTAGTCCGGAGAATGCGGACGCCAACGGGGTAGGAGAGCAGGGCGACGCTGAACAGGTCGTCTGTCCCCGCTTTCTGGAGGGCTGGCCAGCGGGTCTCGTGCGGGTGCGCGCGCGGTACTACATTCGGCTCATGGCTCGGGGTCGTCGGTATCGCGGTCGCTCCGGGCGTCAGACCCCTGCCGGTGTGCCCGGCGCCGGGGCGGCGTCGGCGTCCATGCCCGTGACCAGCGCGGCCACGATCCGCCGCACCTGCTGGCCGAGGTCGGGCGCGTCGCCCCGGCGGGTGAGAACGAGGTGGTGAGCGGTGCCGAGGAGGGTGAAGGCCAGCGTCTCGGTGTCGGCGCCGGGTCCGATCCGTCCTAGCTTCTTCTCGGCGTCGAGGTAACCGGCGAAGTGCCGCTCGATGTCGCCGAGCCCGCCCGCGCGGCCCGCGTCGTGCTCCATTGCCGGGCCCAGGTCCGGTTTCGCGGCGACCAAGCTCATCAGCGCCTGGGCGTTCGCGCCGAATACCGCCACCGTGGCCTCGGTGAGGTTGCCGGTGACACTGCCGTGCCCGGCGCGGCCTGGCAGGGCGGCCGCGCTGTTCGCGATCGCGTGGAGCCTGCTGGCGACGAATGCCGCGAGGAAGTCGTCGAGGTCGCGGAAGTGCCGGTGCAGCACCCCGTTGGAGACCCCGGCCTCGGCAGTGACCACGCGCGTGGTCAGGCCCGCCGGGCCTTCCCCGGCCAGCACCCGGTCCGCTGCCGCGAACAGCTGCTCGCGAACCTCCGGTATAGCGACTCCACGTGCCATCTGCCTCGTCGTCCTCCTGAATCCCCGCCCAGCGGCAACGGTACCCCAGGCATGCGGGTTGCGAGTATGGACGCTCGTCCATTATTGTTTGGACCGTTGTCCATACTGATTCCGGAAGGAAGCCATGGGTGGCAGCGGAAGCGGTGGCCAGGCCACGATGATGGTGGTCTGGGTGATTCTGGCCGTGGGTGATCGCGGGCGGGGTCGGCGTGTACTCGCTGGCGCGGCGGCGTAGGGCGCGGCGGCCATGACGGTTATCGAGGTCCGGGGCCTGGTCAAGCGGTTCGGTTCGGCCACGGTGGTCGACGGCCTGAGCTTCGGGGTCGGGGCTGGCACGGTTACTGGGTTCCTGGGGCCGAACGGCGCTGGCAAGACCACGACGTTGCGCATGCTCCTGGGCCTGGTGGCGCCCGCCAGCGGCCAGGCGGTGATCTGGGGCAAGCCATACCGCAAGCTCGGCAGCCGACGGCGCCAGGTAGGGGCGGTGCTGGAGGCGTCGGGGTTCCATCCCGGCCGCACGGTCGCAGATCACCTGCGGGTCCGCTGCGCCGCCATGGGTGCCGCGCGGTCCCGGATCGACGCGGTCCTAGAGGAGACCGGGATGGGTGAACTGGCCGGGCGGCGCGCCAGGGGCCTGTCGCTGGGAGAGCGGCAGCGACTGGGTCTGGCCGGGGCGCTGCTCGGCGACCCGGAGGTGCTGATCCTGGACGAGCCAGCGAACGGGCTGGACCCGGCAGGCGTGCTGTGGCTGCGCGGCTTCCTGCCCCGGCTCGGCGACGAGGGGCGCACCGTGCTGGTGTCCAGCCACGTCCTGGCCGAGGTGGCCCAGTTCGCCGACCGCGCTGTTGTCATCGATCGCGGCCGCCTCGTCTTGGCCGGGCCGGTGACCGAACTGGTGAAGGCCGCACGGCAGGCGGTCACGGTGCGCACCCCGCGCGCCGGGGCGCTGCGTGACGCGCTGACATCCGAGGGAGCGGAGGTGTGGACCGCCGGGCCGGACCGGCTGGAGGTCACCGGGCCGGGCACCGAGGAGGTGGCCACGCTGGCCGCGGCGCTAGGCATCCCGATCTTCGAGATGAACGCCAAAGCCGGCAGCCTGGAGGAGGCCTTTCTCCGGCTGACCGCGACGGAAGGGAGACCGGGGTGACCGGGGCACTGCGCGCGGAGTTCCTGAAACTGCGCACCACCCGGCTGGTGGCCGGGATGACCGGCCTCGCGGTCGCGTTGACCGCGCTGATCGGAGTGCTGGAGGCGGTCACCGCCGGCACAGGGAAGGGCATGGCGATCCCGTCGCTGGCCACTGCCGGCGGGCTGCGCGACACCCTGGCCAGCACCGGGTTCGCGCTGCTGGTAGCCGCGCTGCTCGGCGTGGTGATCGCAAGCAGCGAGTTCCGGCTCAAGACCGCCACCGACACCTACCTCGACCAGCCAGACCGCGGCCGGGTCCTGGCGGCCAAGGCTATAACGGCCGCAGCCGCCGGGGCGGTGCTCGGGACCGCCGCCGCCGCGACATCGACTGGGATCGCAGTTGGCTTCGCCACCTCCCGCGGCTACCCGCTCGCGCTCTCCGGTCCCGCCATCGCCCACTACGCCGGCGGCGCCGTCATCGGCTCAGCGCTGCTGGCCGCGGCCGGGGCGGGCGCGGGGTCGCTGATCCGCCAGCAGACCGGCGCGATCATCGCAGTGGTCGCCTGGGGACTCGTGATCGAGCTGGTCGTGGGCGCGACGATCACCGCGGTGGGGCGCTTCCTGCCTTACACCGCGGCGGCCATGCTGGCCGGGGACACCAGCGGCAGCGGCATGCCCCAGATCCCTCGCGGCGTGACCGCGCTGCCCTATGTCGCCGCGATTGCCGTGCTCGCCGCCATCGCCGTGGCAGTCGCCGCGGCCGCCGCACTCATCACGGGCCGCCGTGATGTCACCTGAGCACAGCGATCGCGGCAACCCCCGCCCCTCGGCCGTGGCGTCACGGAAGCAGAGCCGGGCGTGGCCCGCCGGTGAACCAGTGTGGACGGGCTGCCGGCTGCCCTCCGCCGGCCGGGGTCAGCGTTCCGGGCCGGATTCGGCCTGCAGGGCGGTGACCGCGCCGCGGACCTGGCTTTCCCCGGCGCCGAGCCGGGTTAGTGCCTGGGCCGCGGTCTGGTCATCGGCACGGAACAGAGCGAGCAGGAGGTGATCGGTGCCGATGCGGTAATCGCAGTGCGCCGCCGCCTCGGCCAGCACTGCCTGGATCAGGCCGCCTGGGGGGCGGGGCTGCGGCGCAGGCCCGGCATGCTGCCGGTCCCGGGCGATGATCTGCCCGGCTTGCTGACGTACCTGCTCCTGGTTGATCCCCAGCTGTTCCATCGCGCGTGCGGCCGTGCCCTGGTCGGCCAGGCCGAGCAGGAGGTGGCCGGGACCCCAGTGATGGCGACCGTCGCGCCGGGCCTCCCGGAAGGCGACGGCGACCGCGGCGCGGGCAGGGCCGGTGAACGGGAGGAACCCGGTGGCCCGGGTGTGGATGCCGGGGGTGTGCCTGCGTGCCGGGCTGACGGCGGCTAGCCGGGTGCGGATGATCCACCTGGCCCGGGTGCTAAGGCTGGGCTGCTGCGCTGACATGGGGTGCCTCCTGCCGGGTGATGCGCGGTCCCGAGGCAGCCAGCTGGCTACTACCTCCTCACCGGGGCCGGGACAGCGGTATCACTCGCCATCATCGCTGCCACGTTCCCCCTCCTGGCCCGCATCACCGGCCCGGAGGTGGCCAGAAACGAATGATCCCCATGAGGGCCTGTGTCCAGCACCGCGTCGAGGGCCCGGTTAAGCCCCGGGAGCGGCGCTCCCGGGGCCCGTGGCCGAGCGGCTGGTCAGTAGCTGTTGAGGAAGGCGTTGACCTCGGGGCCGGCGAACTGGGCGCCGTACCCGGCGTTGACCACCAGGCAGCCGACCGCGACGTTCATCTCCGGGTTGAAGGCGATGAGCCAGCTGTTCGGCTGCTCCTGGCCCTGGATGTCGGCGGTGCCGGTCTTGGCGTACACGTTCGGGCCGAAGCCGATTCCGGCCGCCGTGCCGCTGGTGACCACATCGCGCATCATCTCCTTGAGCTGGGAGTCGGTGCTGGCCGGAAGCGGGGTCGCGGTCACCGTCTTTGTTCCTGCGACCAGGACCGGCTGCTTGAACATCCCCGCATCGACGGTCGCCGCCACCGACGCCATCGCGATCGGGGACGCGACCAGCTGGCCCTCGCCAAACGCCTCCTGGGCCAATTCCGAACCACTGGCGGTCACCGGCGCGTTGAAGTAGCTCGCGGTAATGCCGGACAGGCCGATGTCCCACTTCTGGTTGAGGCCGTAGTACTGCTTGGCGGTGTTCGCGAGTCCGCCCCCCGACAGATAGGACCACTGCTGGTCGAACGCGTTGTTGCACGACTGAGCGAAGTCGGTGCTGAACGGCGTTCCAGCCGGCAGGGTCTCATTGTTGTCGTTGTGGTAGGTGATCCCTTGGATCGTGTAGGTCCGCGGGCAGGCGACCGGGCTGTTCGCGGTGAGGACCCCCTTGTTGAACAGCGCCGTCGAGGTGATGACCTTCATCGTCGAGCCCGGCGCCACCTGGGCGGTCAGCGCGAAGTCGTCGAAGCCCGCGTTGTTGGCGATGGCCAGGATGTCCCCGGTGGACGGCTGGATGACGACCATCGCGCTGCCCTTGTGCATCGCGACGGCGGAGCGCGCCGCGGTCTCGGCCTGCTGGGTGATGGTGGTGCCCAGGTTCGCGATGTTCTGCGAGGGGATGATGACCGCCTCGCTGTTCGGGACCGGCTTGCCCTTCGCGGTCTGAATCTCGACGTCCAAGCCTGGGCTGCCCTGCCCGGGCGGCGCCTTCTGCATCAATATGGTGTCGATGTTATTCAGCCCGGCGTCATTGTAGGTGGTCAGATTGTTGCCGCCGGAGTCGGTGACCGCGACGACCTGGGGGGCGACCTCGACGGCAGCCAGATGGGTAGCCGCGGTGATGTTCGGGGCGACGATGTCCGGCTTCCAGGCGACGTACCACACCTGCGAGTTCTTCCCCTGGTAGGCCACCAGTGACGAGTGGTAGGCCCACGTGCCGCGCAGCGCGCTGGCGCTGTCCGAGGTCGCGATGTTGGCGTTGAGCGCGGTCGCGACCGATTCGCGCGGGCCCGTCGCCGCGCTCGGCGCGGCGGCCGTGACCGTCTGCGCCGTCGCGGTCAGCTTCCGCAGGTGAAGATCCTGCTTGTAAGTGGCGAGCGCGGCCTGGGCCGCGGCGGGGCGATCGGTATAGTTGGCGGCCTTCGCCAGGTTGCCGGTGTCCCACGCCTGGAGGAACGCGGTGGCGGTCTGCTGCGCGTCCTGTGCTGACGTTGTTCCCGTTGGCACGAACCCGGTGGTGTGCACGGGCGCCCCGGGCTTGAGCACGACGACCACAACCACGGCGATCGCGGCAACGACCGCGACGACGGCCGCGATCAGCGCGATGACGAGCTTGCGACCCCTGCGCCTGCGATGTCCCGACGGCGGCCGCTGAACGAAACTGGGCAGCTGCTCAGATCCGGGCTGCTGCCGCCAGTCCTGCTGTTGGCCGTAGCCCTGCTGGCCATAACCTTGCTGCTGGTTGTAGCCCGGCTGCTGGTTGTAGCCCGGCTGCTGGTTGTAGCCTGGCTGCTGGTTGTAGCCCGGCTGACCGTAATCCTGCGGGCCATAACCTTGCTGGCCGTAACCCTGCTGACCGTAATCCTGCGGGCCATAACCTTGCTGGCCGTAACCCTGCTGGTCGTAACCCTGCTGGCCGTAGCCCTGCTGCTCGCCCCAGCCTGGCTGCTGGCCGTGGCCTTGTTGCTGGCCATGGCCTTGCTGCTGCTCCCAGCCTGGCTGCTGCCCGTACTCGGGCGGGGGAACCCTCGGGGTGTCTTTCGGGTAGTACGGACCTGATACCCGGCGTTCGTGCCGCGGTTCGTGCTCGGGGTCGTCGCTCGTCACCTAAGCGACCGTACCTAGTGCGCATTATCACGGCAAATGGCATACGCGCCAGGCCTGACGCGCGACGGCGGGAGACAGGCCTTACATGTGAAGGTGAGCGGGCTGGTGCGTCAGGCCTTCCACGTCGTTAGCCGCGGCGTGCAGCAGCTTGTGAGCCAGGTCGGACAGGGCGCGAGCCATCGCGATCTCCGCCCCGATCTTGTCCACTCCCCTGTCCGCCGGATTCAGGCGTGCCTTGCCCCTGCCCGCCAGGTGCTCGTTGCCGTCCATGGCCAGCATCGCGGTCGCGCTCGTCTCACCATCTGACTCCTGGACCGACAGCATCATCGACCAGCGGTCATTGATAGTCATGGTCCACCTCCGCCTGCTACAGAAGCCTCACTGCAGTCAATCCTGCCCCACGTGTACGGAACGTAACTCATCGCGACCGAGGCTCGCGGACGCGGCGACGATGGCCGTGGCCGAGTTCACAATGGCCTCGAGCCGCGAGCTGTGCGCACCCCGCCAGTACGCCCGTCCGCAGTCCGCGCAGCGCGCGAACTCGTGGTAGGTCCGGCGGGTGCCGGGCCGTAGCAGGGCCGCCACCTCGGCTAGGCTCGCCGCTGCGAGTGTGCCGTTGCAGGCCGGGCACCGCGTCCACGGGGCCAGCGGCGGGGCGAACCTGTCGAGGACGTCGCGAAGCTGGGCGTCGGCTCGCGCGCCGCGCACGTAGCCGCCCGACCGAAGCTTCCTGCGGCACAGCAGGCGGCGGTCCTTGGTGAGCAAGACGCGGCCTTCGGCGTTGGCCTGCTCGATGAGGGCGTCGTCGTCCCTGTCATTGGCGTACGCGGTGTCCACCCCGAGCAGCCGCAGCCTGCGCGCGAGCGTGCCCAGGTGAACGTCGAGCACGAACCGTGCGCTGCGCGGCCGCTGGGGCCGCGGCACGGCGGCGACGTCGACGGACTCCCCGTCGGAAAGGCGGTGGGCGGGGGCCACCGGCACACCGTCGACGGTCAGCGTGCCCACCTCGGGCAGCGGGACACCGAGCGACTCGACCACGTGGCCCAGCGTCGACGTGCCGTCGGCGGCTATCCGGACGAGCCCGGACCGGTGCCGCGGCGCGAGAAACAGCAGCAGGTCATCGGCGAAGCGCAGCTCGGCGTCGCGTTCTGCCATGTCGCTAGTGTCCCCTGGTGGGCGGCGGATGCCACACCAGGCCGGCGGCGGGCCCAGAGACGGGCTGCGCGGGAGAGCCGGCACCATTCGTTCCGGATAAATAATGTGCTGCATGGACCTCAGCGCGAAGTTGCAAATCAAGCCTGGCCAGCGGGTGGCGACAGTGGCCGGCACCGATGATGTTCCTTCGGTCGCGCCGGCGGGACTGACCGGGCCGCCGGACGCGGCGGATGTCGTCGTGGCGTTCGTGCGTGCGAAGGCGGAACTCGACACGGTGGCCGCGCCGGCGATCGAGGCGGCGCTGCGGGACAAGCTGGCGTGGATCGCGTACCCGAAGGCGGGTCAGCTCGGCACGGACCTCAACCGCGACATCCTGGCGAAGTCGCTCGCCGGGCGGGGGGTGCAGCCGGTCAGGCAGATCGCGATCGACGAGGTGTGGTCGGCGCTGCGGTTCCGCCCGGCCTAAGGCTGAGCCACGCGGTCACGCGGTCAGCGCACGGCCTCGGCCACGCCGCCCCACATCGTCGACTTGGCGCTCGCCTCCTCGCTGGTCGCCGGGCGCCACTGCTGCACGGGCACCAGGCCAGGCTCGACTAGGTGCAGGCCGTTGAAAAAGCGCGCGACCTCCTCCTTCGTGCGGTGGCGCTGCGTCTCGCGGGCAAGGGCGTTGTAGCGGCGGCGGCCTTCAGCGACCTGCCGCGTTTCGATGTCGGCGGCGACCTGGGAGAGCGCGAGGTAGCTGCCGGGGGCCATAGCGGCCTTCAGCGTGTCGACGATGCCGGAGGGGTCGTCGGCGTCGACGATCAGGTGCATGACGGCGATCAGCATGATGGCCACCGGGCGGCTGAAGTCCAGCGTGCGCGCCGCCCGCTCGAGGATGGCGGCGGGGTCGCGAAGATCCGCATCGATGTAGTCGATCGTTTCGGCGTGCCGGCTGGTCAGGAGCGTGCGGGCATGCAACAGCACGACCGGGTCGTAGTCCACGTAGACCACGCGGGCTTCGGGGGTAACCGCCTGGGCCACTTCGTGGGTGTTGTTCCCGGCCGGGAAGCCGGTGCCGATGTCGAGGAACTGGGTGATCCCGGCGTCAGCCGCCAGGAAGCGCACCGCGCGGGCCAGGAACGCACGGTTGGCCCGCACGGACTCAACGATTCCCGGGTAGACGGACTTCACCATATCCCCGGCCAGGCGATCCACCGCGTAGTTGTTACCGCCGCCGAGCCAGTAGTCGTGCACGCGAGCGCTATGCGCCACCCTCGAGTCGATTCTCGGTCTCGCGCCGGAGGCCCGGTCGCCAGTTGGGGTCATGGGCCGAATGTACCGAACGCGTGCTATGGGAGTGCCACAAGGCCATTATTCCTTGCTTGACCCGGTCGGAGGGAACTGCGAGCATCGGCGCTAGCTGGCCGGAAGGAGACGTCATGGCCTTCGTCACGCGGGACGGCTGGAAAGAAGAGCCTGTCTCCATCACCGGTGCTGAGTACGTTGAACCTTCGGCGTCGGTGCCGTTGCGGCCCGGGCAGCGGGTTTCGCATCTGTTCCCGCGCAGCGTCATGGAGGAATACGTTCTGCAGCGGCTGACTTCGCGTACCTTCTGGGTTTCCCGGCACTTCTACGGGTCGCTGTTCTATGTCGGCGAGCGCGGCGTGCTGCTGTTCGATCCGCCGCAGGGTGCGGCCGATTCGCTACTCAAGGCCATCGGATCGGTGACGCCGCTGCCGGTGACCGCTCTTTGCTATTCGCATTTTCACGCGGACCATACCGGGGGCGCCAGGCACCTCGTCGCGGCGCTGGGAGCCGCGCCGCGCGTGATCGCCAGCGAGCACACCGCGGCCTGGATGTCGCGGTTCCGTAGCGATCTGCCGCTTCCCACGGACATCCTGCCGTGGCCCGACGGGTCTACTTCTTTCGAGAACATTCCTGTTCAACTGCGGGGACTCCCCCGGCCCGGGCATTCCCCCGACCACGCCGTATTTTTGCTGCCATCAGAACGCGTCGGGCATTCTTCGGACCTGATCAATATCGACCAGCTACCGTTCGGCGGCTTTGCCGGGCAGGATCCTCTCGTGTTGTTCAAGCCAAACCTTGAGTTCGCCGCCTCGCTCGATTTCGACTGGTTCTGCGGCGGCCACGGCAACATCGGGGAGCATTCGGATTTCTCGTTCTACATTTCCTACCTGGACGAGATGGCCGCGCTTATCTCGGAAGAAGTGCCGCGGCCTTCCGCCGTGCCGGATCTGTATCTGACGGACTACCTGGACTCGCTGTCTTCCGACGAGAGGACGCGGCTGCTGACGGAGCTTGACAACCACTTCTCCTTCTACCTGCATGGCCGGGCCATTGTGGGTCGCCTGGCGCCTGGCGCTGGCGCGGAGGGCCCGGGGGCCTTGATGGGCGGGCTCGTCGGCGAGTGGACGGCGGAACGGCAGCAGGCCGTCGATTCGGCGGTGCCCCGGATTCTCGAACGGCTCCGGCCGAAGTACGGGCGCATGTACAACTTCGACGACGCACAGCCGATCAACATCCGGCTGCTGGCCATGTCAATGCAGCCGAGCCTGTCCAATCGCTGAGCGACGCGAGATCGCTGTCGGCCTCTTGATATGGCAATCGATTGCCAGTTCGATCGCCGATAGCGAACGATCGGCGCTACCGCTAGTGCTCTCGGTAGAATGTAGTCATGCCCTCCACCTGGCATGATTCAGCAAACGAACTTTTCAAAGAGAACCCCGAACTCGCCGGGCACATCCTTCGAGACCTGATGGGAGTCGACCTGCCGTCGCAGATGCCCTTGATTCTCGTGCCTGGGGACTTCACCGACCGACCGTCCCGCGACTTAGCTTGTTATTTAACCTGTATGCCTGCGGTTTTCTTCTTTGGTTCGGTTCGCTTGACGGTTTGCTCACATCGTGGCGGGTGGCCGGGCGATGGTTCTTGGAGCCAGGCGGGCGGCCGGGTCCGGGTTTGCCGGGTTTCGGCGCGCTGGCCGGGCAGGGCAGTGCCTGGCGGATGCTGCGGAATCCGCGGCGGACCCGGGCGGGGGTCAGGCGGCCGGGCGGGCAGGGCCGCTGCCAGGGCAGGCGGATGTCGGCTGCCAGCTGGCGGGAGAGGTACAGCTGGGCGTAGCAGGCAAGGACGATCCAGGTCCACCGGTCGGCGGCGGCCGGGTCGCGCAGCTTCGGGCGGGTCCAGCCGAGTACCTGCTTGAAGAACCTGAACGTGTGTTCTAGATCGAACCGGCGCAGGAACGCCTGCCAGGCGCGGTCCACCTCAATACCGCAGGTACCGGCGCGTGATGACCATAGCCACAGCGGTTCGGGGCTGCGGTCGCCGGGCAGGTGATCGACGGCAAGCCGGATGAGGGTGCCCTCGATGACCGGCAGCGGGCCGTCGTGGTCTTCCCAGCTGCCGCGTTTTTCCAGCCGCTGGTGCAGCCGGGCCCGGGCCATGGCGGCGGCTGTGCCGTACCGGGTGGTCTGGGTGATCGTGGTCACCGCCGGGGCGGGCCAGGTCGCCGGGTCTGCGATCTTGAGCGCGGCGCCGTGACGGGGCGGCCGCCCTATGGTCCTGGCCGGCCGGCCGGGCGAGCGGGAGCGGAGCGGGCAGGTACATCACCCGGTCGCTGCGCAGCCGGCCCAAGATCTCGACGGGCAGGCCGGCCAGCAGCCAGGCCAGCCGGGTCAGGTCATAACCGGAATCGAAGACGATCACGATGTCCGGGTCGCCCTCGCGCCAGTGCCCGGCCCCGATGAGCCCGGCCACCACCTCGCGGACCTGGGCTGGCGGTCACCGCGGTCGCATCATCGGCCGGGCCCAGCCGGACCGCGTCCAGCGGCAGCGTCCAGGAGGCGCGCCCGGGCTCCAGCGCCGCGACCAGCGAGTACGGCCAGCCCGGGATCATCTGCGCGTTCCCCTTCCCCCGCGCGTAACAGTGGCAGAACAGCCGCTCCGGGCTGGCCTCCGCGTCCGGGCGCAGCCAGTTGCTCACATCGGCGGCCAGCGGGATCCGGCCGTCGTCCCAGGCCGGCAGCGGCAGGCGGGCCAGCGCCCGGCGAAGCCGGGCGACCTGGACCCGGCCGGCATTGACCGCGTCATAGACCGCGCCGTGCCCGCGGCGGCACTCCGGCTCCAGCGACAGCTCCGCCAGCATGTGCACCCGCTCCGGCCGGCATACCAGCGCATCGGCCAGCTCGAACAGCGCATCGGCCCGCCTGGTCAGGCACCGGTACAGCTCGCCGCGGAACCCCGCCAGCACTCCGCGATCGTGTTCTTCCCCCGGCCCGTCCTGGACCGCCTCCTGCAGCCAGGGCATACTGAACGCCACGGCCACCGCCTTCACCGTCGATTTCCCTTGAACAGGAACCGACAGTGTCGCGGTGGCCGCCTGCTGTCACGGCAACACGCCGGACAACACGCGCAAACCAAGCTCACACGGACAGCGCAGGTTAAACAACAAGCTTAGGGCTCGCGGACAAACAGCACGCTGATTTGTAGGACTCAGCGCCGGGCCGTATCTAGCCCTTCGGGCAACCTCAGCCTCGCTGGTAACGCCGCTGCCCGCTTCTCTTGCGTCGGCATACTATCAGTCCTGCGTGGTGATCAAGATAGAACGTACTGCTGAATGTTTGACCGGCTCTGACCGGTCAAACGTTCAGCAGTATCGAAAACTGCGCTTCTCCTAGGCGGACGATCTTGGTAACTGGCATATGTGCGGCGTCCGGAGCGGGAACTGACGTGTTATTTCTGCGCGGGCACTTAATAGCCGACACCGTCATGGTCGCTGGCCCGGCACAGAAGCCCACGCGCGGCATCATCGTCGAGATCCAGCAGAGCAAGGACAAAGACAAGCGGAGGCAATGGCCTCGCTACGCGGCCGCCATGTGGCTGCGCCATGACTGCCCGGTAGATCTGCTGGTCATCTGCCCGGACGAAGCGACCGCTGCTTGGTATGCCACGCCGATCCCAACCAGTCTCGACGGATACACGCACCGGCCACGCGTCCTGCTACCCGCAAGGATCCCAGCCATGACGGAACCTGGCACGGTGGCCGCGGATCCCGCCATGGCGATTTTGTCACTTACCTACCACGGACAACAAGCAGGAGTCGCGGACGCCTTCGCGGCCGGCATCGCATCACTGGGTGCCGAAGCCGGACAGGATTACCATGAACTCGGAATCAGGATGTCGCCCGAGGCGGTGCGCGGGATCCTGGAGGAACTCGTGAATACAACGTACAAGAAGCCCTTCAGCGAGTTCGGCAGTCGCCACTACGGCGAGGGGCGGGCGGAGGGCTTGAAGAAGGCCTAGTCGGCGGCGAGCGGGACAAGATTCTTCTGGCGCTTGAGCTTCGTGGCCTCGAAGTGGATGACACCCAGCGCGAACGCATCACGAACTGCACCGACCCCGGCCAGTTGGAGGAGTGGTCAAGGGCGGCGCGCACGGCAATGACCGTCAGCGAGTTGTTCGCCTAGCCGCCGTGTAACGTGCGTGGCGCGCCTGGAGCGTTGCCCGTCCATTGCAGAGTGTCTCCCCACCAGGCCTGGTGGGCCGTCGTGTGGTCGGTCGCGGGGCCGAGCTCGGTCAGCGCCTTCGCCCAGCGCTCGTCGACTAGTGCGACGAGCGGCGCGTCGAGGTCTGTCGCCGCGACGACGCTCGCCGCGATGTGCACGTCCTTGGCTAGCAGGCCGAGCGCGAAGCCGGTGCCGTAGCGGCCGGTAAGAACCTCCGTGTCGAAGGTACCGCTGACGAAGCTCCGCCCCGTCGAGGCGTTGATGATGTCGATCATCGTGCGGGTATCCAGACCGAACCGCTTCCCCGCCACCAGCGCCTCGGCGGTCGCGCAGTGGGTCGCGGCGGCGACGAAGTTGTTCAGGGCCTTCATCGCGTGCCCGCTGCCCAGGCCGCCGGTGACGAACTGGCTGGCCGGGTCGCCGAGCACCCGCAGCACGTGCTGCGCCCTGGCGACGTCGCCGGGCGCCCCGCCGACCATGATCGCCAGCTCGCCGGTGACGGCCCTGGAGACTCCCCCCGACACCGGCGCGTCCACCACGTTCACAGCGAACGGCTCGAGTTCGGCGGCGAGCCGCAGCGTGTCGGACGGATCCGACGAGCTCATCTCGAGGACGAGCGCCCCGGGCTGGAGCGCCGGCCCGATCCCGCCGTCGTCGCCGAGCAGCGCGTCGTGGACCACGGTCCCGTTCGGAAGCATGGTCACCACAATGTCGGCAGCCGCGAACGCGGCGGGCGCCTTCGCGACCGTTACGCCCTGATGCTCGTGCTCGGCCGCGAAGCGGTTCTCGGTCGCCGGGTCCCTTACGATCAGGGCGAACCCGGCCGCGTGCAAGTTCCGCGCCATCGGCCAGCCCATGTTGCCAAGCCCGACGAAACCGATGGTGAGGCGCTGCTGTTCGCCCGTGTCAGTCATGTCAGCTGCCTTCCGCTGATGAGCCGCCTAGTCGCCTCGATTCTCATCGAAGGCTGGCCTGGCGGCCATGTCGGCGGAGACGGAAACGTGCCGGTGCGTTTAGTGGAGATGGCCGGGCTCGCGGCGCGAGGCGCGAGGCTCCGGTCGGGTGGCTTGGCGCTCCGGGTGGCTTGGCGCTCCCGGGTGGCTTGGCGCTCCCGGGTGGCTTGGCGCTCCCGGGCGCGGGGGCCGGGGACGGGAGCCGGGCGTGGGAGCGAGGGACGGGAGGGGTGGCGGGCAGGTGGTGTTGGTTACGGGGTTAGGGCTCCGTCGGTGCGGGGGCGGAAGGCGGCGAAGGGGTTGGTGACGACCAGTTCGCGGCAGGCGAATCGGTAGACGGTGGCCGGGCGGCCGCCACCGGGGGCTGAGCGGGTGACGTCCGACGTCGGCTCGATTACTCGTCGACGGGTCAGGATTCGCTGCAGGTTGGTCGCCGACACCGGGTGGCCGAGCGCCGCGGCGTACACCTCCCTCAGCTGGGCGATCGTGAACGTCTCCGGAGCAAGCGCGAACCCGATGTTGGAGTAGGACAGCTTGGCGCGCACCCGTTCCCGCGCGGAGCGGATGATCGAACCGTGGTCGAACGCGCATTCCGGCAGCTCGTCCACGGGATACCAGGTCGTGTCCGCGGGCAGTCGCGGCCTGGCGCCGGTGGGAACCAGCGCCAGGTACGCGGTGGCGAGTACCCGGCCGCGCGGGTCGCGAACCGGGTCGCTGCGCGTTTCGAGCTGCTCGAGGTGCGCGATTTCCGGGATGTCCACTTTGCCGGCGAGGTGCCGGCTGGCGGACGCGCCGAGTCGCTCGGTGGCGCTCAGCTGTCCCCCAGGCAGCGCCCACGCACCGGCGAACGGCGACTCCGCGCGCCGCCACAGCAGTACGTGTAGCCGGCCCTTGCGAACCTGGAAGACGACCCCAAGCGCCTCGTGACGGAAACAGTCAGCAGGCACATGCACATCGTAGCGATCCTCCGGAGTTTTCGACTCATAGTAGAAATCCTGAAGTTATCGACTTATAGTCGATAACCATGAGTGCAGAGCTTCCCTGGGCCGAGCGGATCAGGCAGCTAGCCGCCGAACGCGACGCTGTGATCCTCGCCCACAACTACCAGCGCCCCGAGATCCAAGACGTCGCCGATCACGTCGGCGACTCGCTCGCACTGGCCCGCCTGGCCGCCGCGAGCACCGCGCGCGTCATCGTGCTCTGCGGCGTGTACTTCATGGCGGAAACAGCGAAGATCCTCACTCCTGAACGGACCGTGCTGATTCCCGATGCCGCCGCTGGCTGTTCGCTGGCGGACAGCATCACGGCCGACCAGCTCCGGGCTTGGAAGAGCGAGCACCCTGGCGCGGCGGTCGTCGCGTACGTGAACACGAGTGCCGACGTCAAGGCAGAAGCCGACGTCTGCTGCACGTCGGCCAACGCCGCCGAGATCGTCTCCGCCATCCCCGCCGAACGCGACGTCCTCTTCCTCCCCGACCAGTTCCTCGGCGCGCATGTCCGCCGCGTGACCGGGCGCACGAACCTGCACGTGTGGCTCGGGGAATGCCACGTGCACGCGGGGATAAGCCCGGAGGCGCTGCGCCAGAAGGCGGCGGCGAACCCCGCGGCCGAGCTGTACGTCCACCCCGAATGCGGGTGCGGGACCAGCGCGCTCTGGCAGACGGGCACGGGCGACCTACCGATGGAACGGACCAAGATCTTGTCAACCGGCGGAATGCTCGAGGCCGCCAAGTCGACGGGGGCGTCGGCCGTGCTCGTGGCCACAGAGACCGGGATGCTGCACCAGCTCAGGCAGGCGAACCCGGCGGTGCGCTGGGAGCCGGTCAACCCGCGCGCGATCTGCCACTACATGAAGATGATCACGCCGGAAGCCCTGGAGCGGTCGCTGCGCGACGGGACGACAGAAGTGAACGTCGACCCGGACGTGGCGGCCCGCGCCCGCCGCGCGGTCGAGGCGATGATCGCCGTGGGTCCGGCCCCGGCGACATCTCGTGCGGGGGGACCGATCCCCCCGCACCCCCCTAGGGTGGGTGCACGATGATCCGCGCGCTGCCGACCGTGAGCCCGCGGTGGCGGCGGGAAACCGACGTCCTGGTCGTGGGGTCCGGCGCGGCGGGGATCGCCGCCGCGCTGACCGCCGCGGGGCAACGGCGGCGGGTGCTGCTGATCACGAAGGAACTGGCCGGGGGCGCGACGCCGCTCGCGCAGGGCGGGCTGGCGGCCGCGATCGGGCCAGGCGACAGCGCGGCCTCGCACGTGGCCGACACGCTGGTCGCCGGGGCCGGGCTCTGCGAGCCGGACACGGTGGCGGCGCTCGCGACAGGCGCGCCCGAGGCGATCTGCTGGCTGGCCGCATGGGGCGCCCGGCTCGAGCAGAAGGCGCTGCGGCTGGAAGGCGGCCACAGCAGCCGCCGCATCGTGCATTCCGGCGACGACGCAACCGGCGCCGAGGTACACCGGGCGCTGCGCGAGGCGCTGCTAGCTAGCCCGGTCGAGATCCTCGACCGGGCCGTCGCGATCGACCTTCTGCTCACGGAAGACGGCGCCGCAACCGGGCTGCTGGCCGCGACGATCGGCGCCGGAGGCGACCTCGTTCCTGGCGTCGTCACCGCTGGCTCGGTCGTGCTTGCGGCTGGCGGCCTGGGCCAGGCCTTCGCGACCACCAGCAACCCGCCCGGCGCGACCGGTGACGCGCTCGCGATCGCCGCGCGCGCGGGGGCCGAGTTGCGGGATGTGGAGTTCGTTCAGTTCCATCCGACCGTGCTCTGGCTGCCCGGCGCGACCGGCCAGTGCCCGCTGATCACCGAGGCGCTACGCGGCGCCGGGGCGGTGCTCAGCGACCTCGACGGCCGGCCGCTGATGGCCGGGCATCATCCGCGGGGGGACCTTGCGCCCCGCGACGTGGTGGCCGCCCGGATGCACGAGGTCATCGCCGGCGAATGGCGCGGCGGCCGCGAGCACCTGTGGCTAGACGCCACGGCGCTCGGGCGCGAAGTGCTCGAGCAGGGGTTCCCGACCGTCACGGCGGCGTGCCGTCGACACGGCATCGACCCGGTCACCGAGCCGATACCGGTCGCGCCCGGCGCGCACTACTCGTGCGGCGGCATCCGCGCCGACATGGACGGCCGCACGAGCATCCCGGGCCTGTACGCGGTCGGTGAGGCGGCGAGCACCGGCGTGCAGGGCGCCAACCGGCTCGCGTCGAACTCGGTCACCGAGGCCGTGATCGCCGGCCGCCGCACGGGCGAGGCGATCGGGCGCGAGCTGCCCTGCGGGTGCGCGCCGGCGGACGCGGCGGCCGGCCGAGGTAGCGGCCCGGGGGGCGGGGCGTGGCCGACGCCGGCCGCTGGGGGCGGGGCGGGGCGGACGCCGGAATTTCCTGTTGGCACAAACCAGCCGGGCGCTGGGGGCGGGGTGTCGGCGGAGGCGCGCGGGCGCCTGGCGGCGGCGATGTCCCGGTATGCGGGAGTGATGCGGGACCAAGGAGGGCTGGAGCGACTGGTCCGCACACTCGAGGGAACGGAGGGGGCGCGAAGGGAGACGGCGGACACCGTTCGGGATACGGATCTTGATCTGGCGACCGTCGAGGCGACGAATTTGCATGCCGTGTCCGCGATGATCGCCGCTGGGGCGCTGCGGCGGGCGGAGAGCAGGGGCTGCCATCGGCGGCTTGACGCGCCGGAGACGGCGCGGGAGGCCTGGCACACGCTGGTGCGCTGGGACGGGCGGCGGCTGCGGGTGACCCGGCGGGCCGTTGGCGCGTATGCGGCGGGCTGGGACCAAGTGACGGGAGGTGCGGCGTGACGGCCGAGACTGGCTGGGGCCCGCGGGGCGAAGTGACTGGAGGTGCGTGGTGACGCCGGAGACTCGCAAGATGTTGCGGGCGGCGGGGCTTGACGCCGACGCCGTGGAACGAGTGGTGCGTGGCGCGCTGGACGAAGACTTCCGGTACGGGCCGGACGTGACCAGCGCGGCGACGGCCGGGGACGTGCGGCTGAGCGCCGAGGTGGTGGCGCGCGAGAACGGGGTGCTCGCCGGGGTGCCGGTCGCGCTGGCGGTGCTCGACGCGGTCGGCGGGATTGACCGGGAGGCGCTGCGCGCGGACGGGTCGCGCGTCGGGCCGGGCGACGCGGTGCTGCGACTGCGCGGGCCGGCCCCGGCGGTGCTCGGGGCGGAGCGAACGATGCTCAACTTTCTCACCCACCTGTCCGGGATCGCCACCGCGACCCGGGCCATCGCGGACGCGATCGCCGGGACAGGGGCGGTCGTGCGCGACACCCGCAAGACCCTCCCGGGGCTGCGGCAGCTACAGAAATACGCGGTGCGCTGCGGCGGCGGCGAGAATCACCGGATGGGGCTCGGCGACGCCGCGCTGATCAAGGACAACCACGTGGCCGCGGCCGGCGGGGTGGCGAAGGCGATCGAGGCGGTCCGCGCGTACGCGCCCGCGGGGTTCCCGCTGGAGGTCGAGTGCGACAGCCTCGACGAGGTCCGCGAGGCGCTGGCGGCCGGAGCCCGGTTCCTCCTGCTCGACAACATGTCCCTGGACGTGATGCGGGCGGCGGTCGCGGAGGCGCGACGGTATTCGGGGGTCCGGCTAGAGGCAAGCGGGAGGATAGAGCTGTCGACGGCGCGAGAGGTCGCGCTGACGGGCGTGGACTATCTCGCGGTCGGCGCGCTGACGCACTCAAGCCGCACGCTGGACCTGGGCCTCGACTTCACTAACGGCTAAGTTACGATTACATCGTGTCACGACAGGGCGGGAGGAGCTGTCAGCCGAACTCGTAACGAGGTGAGGTCGCATGCTTGTGGTGTTCCCGCAGTCAGCCTTCCCCCCGCTTGCACTCGGATTCTTCGGGCTGGGCACTGGCTACCTGATCTACGCGCCGCAGGAACTGGTGGGATGGCCGAAGCGCGACGAACGGGTGGATCGCGCCAGCGGCGTCTGGGGGATCTGGCTACCAGGGTTCTGCCAGTTCGTCAGCGGCATGATCTTGTTCATCGGGCTGACGTGGCTGCAGGTCTTCACGAAGTCGGCCGCCCTGTACATGGCGGCGCTCGCGTTCTCCGCGTACGGCATCCACTGGTTCGCGCTCGGCTGGAACCGGTATCGCGGTAACGACGCGCGGACCAACGCGGGCATGTCCGTGGCGTTCATGGTGATCTCGGCCCTGGGCGCCAACGTGTTCTTCGCGGTCGGAGACTGGCCGGTCGGGCTGCTGTTCCTCGGCTTGTTCGGTGTCTACTTCTTCGACTTCTTCGTCTCGATCAACCTCCCGCTCGCCGAGCGGGCGCTGGGCCTTGTCCGCCTGTTTACCGGCGGCTGGCTCATGTACCTGACCTACGCCGTGGCCGTGGACTTCGCCATCGGCTATCACTGGCGGACCTAGCTGGCGGGTTCGGTTAGCCAGCAGAGTTCGGTTAGCCAGCAGAGTTCGGTTAGCCAGCAGAGTTCGGTTAGCCAGCAGAGTTCGGTTAGCCAGCAGAGTCCAGCAGGCTCCAGACCCGCGGGAACTGCCCGATGCCAAGGTCGCGGCAGATCATCTGGGCGGCCATGCCGACCGCTTCGGTGAACGTGGGGAAGGCGAACGGGATGACGGCCACCTGGTCGACGGTCAGGTTGGCCGTCATCGCCGTGGCGATGACTTGGATGATCTCCGCGGAGTACTCGCCGAGGACGTGGCCGCCGAGGATGGTGTGATCGCGGCGGTCGGCGATGAGCTTGCAGAAACCGTTCGGGCGGCCGTCGGCGACCGGGCGGAGCAGGTGCTCGTAGTCCGCGGTCGCGGTCACGATGTCGCGGGCGTTCGCTTGGTCGCGGGCGTTGGCCTGGTCGCGGGCGTTGGCCTGGTCGCGGGCGTTGGCCTGGGCTCGGGCCTGGGCTTCGGTGAGGCCGACCTGGCCGTACTCCGGGTCGGTGAAGCTGGCGGAGGGGACGATGCGGTAGCTGGCCGTGTGGCGCGGTCCTTCGACGGCGTTTTGAGCGGCGATGCGGCCCTCGCCCCTGGCGAACTGGACGAGCTTGGCCTGGCCGTTGACGTCACCGGCCGCGAAGATGTGCGGCACGTTGGTGCGCATGTACTGGTCGACCGGGATCGCGGCCTTTGTCGCCTGCACGCCCGCCTTGTCGAGGGCGAGTGCCTCGATGTTCGCGGGCCACCCGATCGCGGTGAAGACGGCGTCGAAGGAGGCGGTGTCGCTCTGGGCGTCGTCGCCGGCCTGAGCGGCCTGGGCGGCCTGGGCGGCCTGGGCGGCCTGAGCGGGCTGAGCGGGCTGAGCGGGCTGGGTCTTCGCGTGCCGGACTTGGAGGCTTGAGCCGTGCTGTTCGAGGCCGGTGACGATGGTGCCGGTCCGGACGCGGATGCCCTGGGCCTCGAAGGACCGCGCCAGGCCCTGGCTGACCGCCTGGTCGGCGCTGGCGACCAAGGTCGGGCCCGCCTCGAAGATCGTGACGCTAACCCCGAAGTCGGACAGGATAGAGGCGATCTGGCAGCCGGTGTCGGCCCCGCCGACGATCGCGACGCTGGACGGCAGGCTGGTCAGGGACGGGATGTCGTTGTAGGTGAGCGCCAGGTGCGCGCCGGGGACGGGCAGCGGCGCGGCGTAGCCGCCGACGGCCACGATGATGGCGTCGCCCTGCCATCGACGGCCGTCGCTGGACGTCACGGTGTTGGGGTCGGTGAAGGAGACTTGGCCGGTGTGTTCGGCGAGGTCGACACCGTAGCCGCTCAGGTAGGCAGGCAGTCGCTTGGCGTCACGGGCGTACCGAGCGACTTCTTCGCTCCTGGCCAGGATCTTGGGCAGGTCCGGCTCTGGCGCGGAACCGCGGAGGCCGAACGCCTCCCAGGAACCCCAGTCCCTGGCCAGGCGGGCCGCCCTCGCCAGGGTCCGGACCGGCGCGGGGCCGCGGTTGAGCGTTGTGCCGCCGACCTCGTCGGCTTCGAGCAGGGTGACGTCGGCTTGGAGTTCCCTGGCCTGAAGGGCCGCGGCCATGCCGGCTGAGCCGCCGCCGACGACGAGCAGCCTCACGACGACGTTTCCTCGCGCACTGACATGCCCCCGATGATAACTCTCCGCACACTAAGTGATTACTGCAAGTGGCACTCGAGTTACCGCGGAACATCGTCCGCCCCCCAACACGGGTTTTCTTCCGTGTTGTCGGGACTGGTGCGGATGGCGGCCGCTCCCGGGGGGCCGCTGGATACCGGATCAGTGTGAGCGGCCAACTTCTGGTAGTCTCTGCGCGTGGCGATGAGCGGGCCCGGACCTGAGGGCCGCGCGTCAGCACAAATCCCGGGCCGTTGGCGCAGCGGGAGCGCGCTTCCCTGACACGGAAGAGGTCACTGGTTCAAATCCAGTACGGCCCACCAGCTCACAGGCCATGACGCCCCCAGCGGAGATCATGGCATTTGTCGTCTGAGTAACCACCCGGTGTCGTCTGAGTAACCACCCGGTCGGCCGTCAGACGAGACCCAGCGCGGGGAGACACTCCTTAACGCCAGCCAGCTCGATGTCATCGCGTCGGACTCGGTCCCAGGCGTCTCGGGTCAGCCGCCAGCGCTGGATTGGCGCGGCCTCGCCGCGACGGGTGTCCCACGTGGTGCCGTTCGGCTCGTAGCCGAGCGCTCGGGACACCTGGTTGGACGCGTGGTTGTCGGTGAAGGCGTCGCTCTCGGCCTCGCGTGCGCCCAGCCCGGCGAATGCCAGGTGCAGTACGGCCGCGCGCATCTCCGTCCCGGTCCCGCGCCCACGCTGGCCAGGCGCCAGCCACGAGAAGGTGGAAACCGTCCCGAACTTGGTGAAATCGGACCCGTTCAGGGTCTGCATTCCGATCGGCTCGCCGTCCAGCAGCACCACGAAGTACAGCCGCCAGAAGCTCTGGTCCACGCGGGCACGTCCCGCCCAGATAGCCCGCAGCCACTGCCACTCGCGGTCGGGACTGTCCGCGTACAACGACATCGGGTCGTCGAACGGCCATGGCGCGGCATCGGCAACGCCGGCGCGGACAATCGGGACCAGCCGCTCCAGCAACTCATCCGTTGCCCCGGCCAATGTCAGCCGCGGCGTCCGGACCTCAAGGTTCAGCGGAGGGTAGGTGTGGATCACACCCGGACTGTATGCGGACAGGGCGCCGGGCGCACCCGGCTTTCCATTCGGATGCCGCCGGATACGAGAGCCGCTGCTACCCGGATCCGCCGCCGGTTGTACTGCGCGCCGGTGGCGATGATCACCGACTTGGCCGACACGGTTTCGCCGTCGTCGAAAATGACCTGGTGCAAGCCGTCCGCCGATGTCAGGGACAGGGCCCTGGCCGCCTGCTTGATCCGGACGCCGAACTTTTGTGCCTGCAACGCCGCGCGGGCGGCCAGTTCCTCACCGGTCAGGCCCGCCGGGAAGCCCAGCAGGTTCTCGATCCGCGAGGTGGTTCCCGCCTGGCCGCCCAGCGCGGTCGCCTCGGCCAACGTCGTGGCCAGCCCCTCGGATGCGCCGTAGACCGACGCCGCCAGGCCAGCCGGGCCCGCGCCCACCACCAGCAGATCGCACGCCCCGGCGGGATAGGGGCCCGCCGCGCCCGAGATGCCCAGCGCGTCGAGAAGGGCACGCCCGTCGGGGTTCTTCAGCACCGGCCCGCCGGGGATGATCACCACCGGCAGGTCGGCGACGGGCAGGTCCAGGCCACGCACGATCGCTTCGGCCTCGGCTGAGGCTTCCAGGTCCAGCCACGTCGACACCAGCCGGTTGCGCGCCAGCACCTCAAGCAGCCGCCGGGTACCGGGATCGAATCGCGAGCCGATCAGCGTCAGGCCTGCGCCACGGCGCATCAGGACAGAATGCCGGAGCAAGAACGTCCGCAAGATCAGGTCACTCAGGCCGGGTTCCGAGGCCATCACGACGTGCAGCCGCGCCGCGGGAATCGCCAGCACCCGCCCGGCGGAGGTGGCCACCGCGGTGAGGTAGGCCCGCTGCCCGGTGAGCGTGCCGATCTCGCCCAGGAACTGTGACCGGCTGTACGAGGCGATGTGCGTGGCGCCCGGCCGGCCGTACCCCGCGACGATGTCGGCGGTGCCGTCCAGCATCACGATCAGGTCATATGTCTGGTCCCCGTCGGCGAACAGCACCTCGCCGGCGACCACGTCCCGCTCGGTGCCGTATCCGCGCAGCACCTCGAGCTGGGCGGCGTCCAGGGCCGGGGCCCGCCCAGGTACGGAAATCAGGGAATCGGGCTCCCGCGCACCTCGAACGTGCGTCACTCCGCGATCAGGACGCGCGCGCCGGCGGCCGCCTCGATGAGCTCGGTGACTTCCACGGGATGGGAAACCATCGCGACGTGGCTGGACGGTACCTCGATGGTGGTGGCGCCCATCCGGCTGGCGAAGAGTCGCTCAGCGTCGGGCGGGATGGCCTGGTCCTCGGTGGCGACCAAGTACCAGCATGGCAGCGACTTCCAGGCCGGGACGCCCATCACATCGGTGAAGGTGGAGCCGGCGAGCGGCTGTTGCGTGGCGTGCATGACCCTGGCGCGAACCGGGTCGACGTCGGCGGCGAAGTAGCTCACGTAGTCGTCTACCGGGAGCCAGCCGAAGCCGCGGGAGTCGGTGAACAGGTGCGCGAGCGCCGGCGGCGTCGGCCCTTGGGACAGCAGCGCGCCCAGAGACTCTCCTTCGTCGATCCCGAAGGCCGCGACGTAGATCAGGCCGACAGCGTTGGGTGCGTCGGTACCCAGGGCGGTCACGATCTGGCCGCCGTAGGAGTGACCGGCGACGACGGTCGGGCCGTCCTGCAGGTCAAGCACGTGGCGCAGCCGGGCGACGTCGTCGGCCAGCGAGGTCAGCGGGAACTGCGGGGCGGTGACGTGGTAGCCGTCGCCCTGCAGGCGCTCGATGACACCGCTCCAGCACGAGCCGTCGGCCCACGCGCCGTGCACGAGGACGATGTTGGGTCGGGTATCCATATGTCGATAATTCCTTTCGGGGTCGCCGTCGAGGACAGCGATCGATTTCCGTGGTGAGACGCCACGACACCGTTCGGAATAATGTCTATTTGCCCTTGCGGCCGGTGGCTCGGAAGCATCCTTGGATGTGGTCGTTGACCATGCCAACGTTCTGCATGAACGCGTACACACTGGTGGGGCCCACGAAGTGATACCCCTGAGCCTTCAGTTGCTTGGCCAGCGCCTCCGCCCGCGGAGTGGACGAGGGGATGTCGGCAATGGATCGCGGCGCGCTGTCGTTCGTGTTCTCGTAGGACTTGGCGAGCTCCGGCAGGCTGGGTGACGCGGACATCATCGCTCGCGCGTTGTCGACGGTGGCCTTGATCTTGGCCCGGTTGCGGATGATTGACGGGTTCTGGACCAGCCGGTCGACGTCCTGGTCCGTCATCGCGGCGACCTCGGCGACGTCGAAGTCATGGAACGCGGCCCGGAAGCCGTCGCGTTTGCCGAAGACGATCGACCAGCTCAACCCGGCCTCGAAGACGCCCAGGGTGAGCGCCTCGAACATGGCCGTCTCGTCGTACGTGGGGGTGCCCCACACCTCGTCGTGGTAATGGCTGTTCGCTGTGTCGCCGGCTCCGGCCCAGGCGCACCGCGCTCGTCCGTCGTATCCGATGACTACGTCGTCACTCATCTGGCCCCCTCTGCACTTGAATGATCACCCGGGAGGCGGACCCGCTAACATGACGCGCCGCGTCGGCTTGGCCGCTAGGTCGCTCGGCCCAGCTCACGGCGTGCCGCCTCGGCGATCTCGGTGCCGGTGTAGGCGTGACCGGCGATGCCCCACCCGCCGTCTGGTGACTCGGTGATCAGCACCCAGGTGCGGTCGGCGAGCGTCGCGTCCCGGGCCTGGGCGGCGATGATCTCGGTGAGTTCGCGGACTACCCCCAGCTGCTTATCGCGATCCAGGACGCCAGCGGGCGTGAGGACCTGCACCCTGACGTAGTCGCCGGCTCCGGCGACGTTGGACAGCGCACCATCTTCCAGATCGTGCACGAAGGCGGCGGTGTTGTTCTCGAACAACGCGATAGGGGGCACCTGCTCCCAGCGCATCACCGCCGCGGCCAGTTGCTGCGCGAGGTCATGCTTGCTGGCGAACGTTCCCGCGGTGGCGTAGACGTCGATCATTGGCATGACTCACATCATTGTCACCGTCGGGTGGCCGGGCACCACGTGGCGCTCGTAGTCCGCCGGCCCGGCCACCACGTGGCGCTTGCGCGGTGGCCATGACGGCTGGCCATGACGACACGGGCTCGCCTGGCAGTAGATTTGCCCCGTGGAAGGCCTGCTCGGGCGGGAGGCGGAAGCGCGCCGCCTGGATCAGCTCGTGGCCGCTGCCCGTGCGGGGCGCAGCGCCGTCCTGGCTGTCCGGGGCGAGGCGGGCATGGGCAAGACCGCGCTGCTGGATTACGCGCAGGCGGCCGCGGCGGACCTGCAGGTCATCCGGATCGACTGCGTCGAGAGCGAGATGGAGCTCAGCTTCGCGGCGCTGCACCAGTTGCTGCGTCCCTTCCTGGCGCACCTAGACCTCCTGCCGACACCGCAGCGCGACGCCCTCCGGTTGGCGTTCGGCATGGCCGAAGGTCAGGCGCCCGATCGTTTTCTCGTCGGCCTCGGCACGCTGGGGCTGCTGGCCGCGCAGGCGGCCCGCAAGCCGTTGCTGTGCCTGGTCGATGACGCGCACTGCCTGGATCAGGAGTCGGCCGATGTGCTGGCGTTCGTAGCGCGGCGACTCGACGCCGACTCCATCGCCATTTTCTTCGCCGTCCGGGAGCCCGCGCAGGTACCGGACCGGCTGGCTGGGCTGGCCGGGGTGGCGCGGCTGGCCGAGCTGCGGCTGGCCGGCCTGGCTGAGCAGGACGCTCGGGACCTGCTCGCGGTCGCGGCCGGAGCCCGGCTGGGCCATTCGGTAACTGACCGGATCGTCGCTGAGACGGGCGGCAACCCGCTGGCGCTCATCGAGATCGAGCGCGAGCTGGCCGACGGCGGGCTGGACGGCGATCCGCTCCCGCCCGCGCCGGTACCGTTGAGCCGCCGGCTTGAGCAGCGTTACCTCCGGGAGATCGGCGAACTCCCGGCCGCAACCCAGTCCTTGCTGCTCGCCGCGGCCGCCGACCCCACGGGGGATCCCGGGCTGCTCGCCCGGGCCGGACGGGAGCTCGGCTTCACCCTGGAGGCCGCCGCCCCGGCCGAGGCACGCCAGCTCATCACCATTCGCCACACCGTGCGTTTCCGCCATCCGCTGATCCGGTCGGCGGTGTACTACGGGGCACCGTTCGCCCGGCGCCAGCAGGTCCACGCCTGCCTGGCCCGGGCAGCGGGCCCGGCCGAGCCAGACCAGCGGGCCTGGCACCTGGCCCATGCCGTCACCGGCCCGGACGACGACGCCGCGGCCGAAATCGAGCGCGCCGGGCAACGAGCCTGCCGCCGGGGTGGCTGGAGCGAGGCGGCCGCGCTGTTCCGCCGTTCGGCCACGCTGACCACGGGTCAGGCAGCCAGGGCCCGCCGGATGCTCTCCGCCGCCGAGGCGAGCTGCGGCGCGGGCGCGCTTGACCGCGCGCAATCCGAACTCGACGCGGCCGCCAGCTATCACGACGATCCACGCCACGCCGGCCTCGCCCGGCGAACCGCGGGCCGCATCCACCACGCGCGACGTGAGCCCGCGGCGGCGACCCGCGACCTGATCGCCGCCGCGGCGGAGCTGGGCACCGTCGACATCCGGCTGGCCCGCGACACCCTGGTCGAGGCCGCCGTGGAAGCGCAGATCAACGACCAGCTCGCGCCGGACGGAGCCACCCAGGCCGACGTGGCCAGGATCGCGCGGGCACTGCGGCTACCGGCCGGGATGACGGCCACCGCCGGCGACCTGCTGCTAGACGCCGACACGCGGCTGCGGCTTGAGGGCCTGGACGCCGCGCGGCCCGCCCTGGGCCGCGCGATCGACGCGGTCTGGCAAGAGAGCCGGGATTCCCCGCAGATGCTGCACTGGCTCGCCGCCGCCTGCGAAGACGCCACGATCCTCGGCGATGAGCCCCGGCTGCGCGAGCTCAGCAGCCGGATGGAATCGGCGGCCAGGCAGCACGGCACCATGCTCACCCTGGCGCTGGCCCTCAGCCATGCCGGAGTGTGGGGCCTGCTCGCCGGGGACCTGGCTGAAGCACGGCGGTGCTTTACCGAGATGACCGCTCTGGCTCAGGCCCGGGACCAGCCCTGGAGCCTCGGGTCAGCGCTGCTGGCGGCCTGGCGCGGGCAGCCGGGGCAGGCCTGCACCCTGCTCGACCAGGTCGCCGCCGAGGCGGACCGCCAGGGACAGGGCTACCAGCTGCCGTTCGCCAGCTACGCGCGCTGCGTCCTGGAACTCGGGCGAGGGCGTTACGGCGCCGCCTATGCCAGCTTCCCCTCCGGCATCGCCGACACCTCGCAGGTCAAATTCGCGCTACCCGATCTGGCCGAGGCGGCGCAGCGTTCCGGCCACCACGCCGCCTTGGGTGACATCGCCCGCCAGCTCGGCGAGCTGGCCGCCGCCAGCCCCAGCCCGGTCATGCTCGGGTTCGCGGCGCGAGCCGGCGCCCTCGCCGCGGGCGACAGCCCGGACGCCGACGACCTCTATCGCGACGCCATCGCCGAGCACAGCCGCGCGCCCGGACCCGCCCACCTCGCCCGCAGCCACCTGCTTTACGGCGAATGGCTCCGGCGCGCCCGGCGTCCGCGCGATGCTCGCGTCACCCTGCTCGTGGCCTATCAGCTGCTGAACGACATCGGCGCAGACGGCTTCGCCGAGCGAGCGCGGGCCGAGCTGGCCGCGGCGGGCGAAGCCCCGCCGCGCGCGGCGACCGCCCGCCGCGGCGCTGACCTGACGGCGCAGGAAGCCCAGGTTGCCAGGCTCGCCGCGACAGGCGCGACCAACGCGGAGATCGCCGCCCAGCTCTACCTCAGCCCCAACACGATCGACTACCACCTCAGGAAGGTGTTCAGGAAGCTCGGCGTCACCTCACGCCGTCAGCTGTCCCACGCACAGCCCGACCTCGGCGATTAGTTTCCCGCCCGCTTGTCGTCTAGATCCTGGAGACTGACGGCGTCTAGATGGACAGCGCGCGGAGGCGATCATGAGCGATGAGTCGTGGAACGAGCGGGGGCCAGTAGCTGAGGGTGCCGCACCGACGCCTGAGGTGACCGACCGGGCCAGCTGGCAGGCGCGGCTGGACGAGCTGGTGGTACGGGAGAAGGCCCACACCCGGGAAGGGGACGCGATCGCGGCAGCCCGGCGGCGGCTGCCGATGATCGAGGTGGATGCCACGATCCCGCTGACCGGCCCGGCCGGGCCAGTCCCGTTGCTTGACGTGTTCGATGGCCGCCGGCAGCTCATCGCGTACTTCCACATGTGGCACACGGGCAAGCCCGCGCAGGACCAGTGCTCGGGCTGCACGTTCTGCAACGGACAGGTCCGCGATCTGCCCTACCTGCACTCGCGTGACGTCACCTTCGCCACCTTCTCCGAGGGCCCGTACGAGGAGAGCGCCCGCTACCGCGATTTCATGGGCTACGAGATGCCCTGGTACTCAGCGCGGGACTCCGCCGACGCGCTGCTCGCCGGGCGCTGGTTCGGCATGATCGTCTGCTACTTGCGCGACGGCGATCGGGTGTTCGAGACATACTGGACCACTGGCCGGGCTACGGAGGCAATGGGGTCTGTGTACGGCCTGCTCGACATGACCGTGTACGGCCGTCAGGAGATCTTCGAGGTCTCTCCGCCCGGGTGGCCCCAGTTCTGGCGGAACACCGGTGAGCAGTGGCGAATAAACGGGCGCCCGACCCCCCAGTGGGAGCGGCTAGCGGCCGGGCGCTCCGACGACCTCGGTGTCACCAGCTTGTGACGTGCCCGTCGGCTACCTCGATCCAGGGTGGGGTATAGCGACCATCGGCTGTGAAGGAGGCAGACGATGAGCAGCGCGATTTCCGAGGACAGGGGTGTGACTGGACCGGGAGCGGCAGGGACGGTGTTCCGTTCGGAATTGAATCCGGTCGATTTCCTGTACCGGTCCGCCTACATGTACCCGGACAACGTCGCGGTAGTGCACGGCGAGCGGCGGTATAACTACCGGGAAGTCGCGGAACGATCGTGGCGGCTGGCCAACGCGCTGAGATCCGCGGGCCTGGCCAAGGGAGAACGTGTCGGCACGCTGCTGTTCAACTCGTCTGCCATGTTGGAGGCTCATTTCGGCGTGCCAGCGGCGGGCGGCGTCCTCGTCGCGGTCAACAACCGCCTGTCCGGCACCGAGATCGGGTACATCCTGCGGCACAGCGGCGTGCGGTTCCTGTTGCTCGACGCGGCGCTTGAGGCACAGGCCAGGGCGTCCGGCCTGTCCGGCGTGACAGTGATCCGTTGCGACGACACCGGCGTCCCCGGGGACCCGTACGAGGACTTTCTAGCTGGCGGCTCGCCGACCCGGCCGGCGAGCTGGCTGGAGCACGAAGAGGAAACCATCTCGATCAACTACACCTCCGGGACCACGGGCCGGCCGAAAGGGGTGCAGTACACCTACCGCGGCGCATACCTGAACGCGCTGAATGAGGTCATCGTGGCCGGTCTGAGCATCGACTCGGCCTACTTGTGGACCTTGCCGATGTTCCACTGCAACGGCTGGTGCTTCCCGTGGGCGGTCACCGCTGTCGCGGCGCGCCACGTGACCATGCGCGCGGTGGACCCGGAGCTCATCTGGGAGCTCATCGACGGTGAGGGGATAACGCATTACTGCGGAGCGCCGACCGTCCAGCTGACGGTGCTCAACCATCCACGGGCACACCGTCTGGACCGGCCGGTGACGGCGCTGGTGGCCGCCGCCCCGCCCTCCCCGACACTGCTGACCCGGATGAGCGAGCTGAACTTCCGCGTCGTGCACGTGTACGGCCTCACCGAGACCTACGGCCCGATCACCGTGTGCCCCGAGCAGCAAGCATGGCGCGAGCTCCCCGTCGAGCAGCGTGCCAGGTACCTGGCACGCCAGGGGCAGGCGTACATCTCCTCCGATCTGATCCGTGTCGTGGACGAGCACATGACCGACGTCCCCCAGGACGGGCAGACGATGGGCGAAGTGATCATGCGCGGGAACAACGTCATGAGCGGCTACTTCGACGACGAAGCCGCGACCGGCAAGGCGTTCGCCGGAGGCTGGTTCCATTCCGGCGACCTGGCTGTTTGGCATCCCGACGGCAATATCGAGCTGCGCGACCGCGGTAAGGACATCATCATCTCCGGCGGCGAGAACATCTCCAGCATCGAAGTGGAGCAGACGGTCGCCGCTCACCCCGCCGTGCTCGAATGCGCGGTCATCGGGATCCCGCACCCGCACTGGGGAGAGCGGCCGAAAGCATTCGTCACGCTCAACGAGGGCGCCGCGGCGACCCCCGAGGAGATCATCGCGTTCTGCCGGGAACGCCTGGCGCACTATAAGTGCCCGGATTCGATCGAGTTCGGGCCGCTGCCGAGGACATCGACGGGCAAAATCCAGAAGTTCGTGCTGCGCCAGCGAGAATGGGCAGACCGGGACACGCGGGTGGGCGGCGTCTGACGCTCCTGCACGGGCCGGCGCCGGCTGTCCGAAGGCTGACCGGCTAGCACCGACTGTGGGACGGCAGGGTGCGCCGTCGCCTGGGTCAACTCGCTGAACCGCACGCTTCGGTCCCGCTCCGCTTCTGTTTCCTTTTTTCCCGAACGGAAGCGTGGCGTCTGCCCGCCCCGCCTTTATTCCGCTCACCAGCCGGACCCCCGCGCCCGCTCCCCGCTCCCGCCTGGCGGCTGGAGGCCTTCCCCGGCCTAGCAGCCGGACGCTTCGGCCTCACCTTCACAGCCGGACGCCTCGGCCCCACCTTCACAGCCGGACCGTCGTTCGAAAGATCTTGAAAAACGGTGCCGCCAAGGGTAGCTCCGTGAGCTTTCACCCGATATACTGTTCGCAGAGGATCTCTCCTCACAAAACCCCCCCGAACGGAGGTCCGTTCGTGTCGCCTGCCCCGCCCCCCGCCCCCGGTCCCGACGGCGATGAGCCGCCGCTGCCCGGCGACGCCGCGCGGAACCACGCAGACACGGACGACTCAGCACCGGATGTAGCACGCGACGCGGCCGATGACCGTGCTGACGCCGACACGGCTTCGCGGCCCGGCCCGGACCCGGCTGTCGCGGGCCCGCCGCCCGACGGTGCCGATGACTACGACGCGGACGCGGACCTGGCGCGGTGGCTGGACGATATCGATTCCGGTCGCGAGCCGATCCCCTCCGAAGAGGAGCTGCATGCTCCGCCGGTGATGTTTAGCTTCGGGCAGGCTGCTGATGTGGATCCGGTGGTGCTGGCGGCGATGGCCGGGCCGGACGGGCTGGGCGGGCAGGCGTTCACCCAGCAGCAGATGGCTGATGCGATGCCGCCGGGTCCGCTGCTGGCCGCGCTGACAGAAAACGCCGCCGCCGATGTGCGGGGCCTGTCTGATGACGGGCTGCTGGGGGTGATCTCGGCGGCGCGGCGG
>Ga0210390_10000366_pt1 | contig 49296 bp, 44 predicted proteins | sample IncBWH11OmetaG_FD_161050 | JGI IMG/M metagenome (GOLD analysis project Ga0210390, IMG submission 161050) | Forest soil microbial communities from Barre Woods Harvard Forest LTER site, Petersham, Massachusetts, United States - Inc-BW-H-11-O ... | reverse complement strand
TGGGGAATCGTCAAGGCTGATATCGGAGTCAGGGGCGGACATATCGCCGCGATTGGCAAGGCCGGTAATCCCGACGTGCAGCCGAACGTCGATATCGTCATTGGCCCCGGAACCGAGGTCATCTCCGGGGAAGGCAAGATTGTCACGGCGGGGGGAATCGACACCCACGTTCACTACATCTGTCCTCAGCAGATCGAAGAGGCACTCTATTCCGGCATCACGACCATGATGGGAGGAGGGACGGGACCGGCCACCGGAACCAATGCAACCACCTGCACGCCCGGGCCCTGGCACATCGAGCGGATGCTCGAGGCTGCCGATGCTTTTCCCATGAACCTCGGCTTCTATGGTAAAGGCAACGCAAGCTTTCCGGCGGCGCTAATCGAGCAAATACAGGCGGGCGCGTGCGGGCTTAAGCTCCATGAAGACTGGGGCACGACTCCCGCGGCGATCGATTGCTGTCTGTCGGTGGCCGACGATATGGACGTCCAGGTTCTGATCCATACCGACACGCTGAACGAAAGCGGCTTCGTCGATCAGACCATCGCGGCTTTCAAGGGCAGAACCATTCACACGTTCCATACCGAAGGAGCCGGCGGCGGGCACGCGCCCGACATCATCAAGGTCTGCGGCGAAGCCAATGTCATCCCATCGTCTACCGGTCCGACGCGCCCGTACACCGTCAACACGCTGGACGAAGCGCTCGACATGCTCATGATCACGCATCACCTCGACCGACACGTTCCGGAGGACGTGGCTTTCGCCGAAAGCCGTATCCGCAAGGAAACCATAGCCGCCGAGGACATTCTGCATGACATGGGGGCGCTCTCGATCATGTCGTCGGATAGTCAGGCCATGGGCCGCGTTGGCGAAGTGGTCATTCGCACCTGGCAGACCGCCGACAAGATGAAAAAGCAGTTCGGACGTTTGTCAGAGGAGAAAGGAAACAATGACAACTTCCGGGCACGGCGTTACGTCGCGAAATACACGATCAATCCCGCGGTGACACAGGGAATTTCAAGCTACGTCGGGTCCATCGAGGTTGGAAAACTGGCCGATTTGTGCATCTGGGATCCAGCATTTTTCGCAGTGAAGCCGGATATGGTGCTGAAGAGCGGGGCAATCGCAGCGGCAATCGTCGGAGATCCGAACGCCTCCATCCCGACCCCCCAACCGCAATATTACCGGCCCATGTTTGCCGCTTTTGGGCGCTGCCGGACTCAGAGCTCCGTTACGTTCGTCAGTCGAGCGGGAGTTGAGAGGGCCCACTTACTCGGACTCGCAAAAAAGGTTCTTCCCGTCATGGACACCCGCAAGATCGGTAAGCGTTCAATGCTGTTAAATAATGCCGTACCACGCATGGAGGTAAACCCCGAAACGTATGAGGTGCGTGCGGATGGGCGGCTTCTCACCTGCGAAGCGGCGAGAGTGCTCCCGATGACACAGCGCTATTTCCTGTATTGATATGGTCTTAGCCTGCGCGTCGATTCATCGGTCCTCCGGGTGTTGGCCAAAGCAGGAGGCCACGGGAACCGTCACACTTTTGTTTGAAGAGCGTCACCGCCGGCGTATTCGTCTGATAACGGATCAGGGCGAAGAGGTTCTTCTCGATTTGCCGAAGGCGATTGCCATGGCCGATGGAGACGGGTTGCGGTTACATGACGGGAGATGGCTCAAAATACAGGCGGCAGCGGAGCCAGTCGTAGAGGTCAGCCATAGAGATCCCGAACAACTGACACGTCTTGCCTGGCATCTGGGAAACCGGCATCTGCCGACGCAGATCGGTCACGCGGTTCTTCGCATTCGCCCCGACCATGTGATCGAAGCCATGCTCGAAAGCCTAGGAGCGAATCTCGTGAAAATGCGCGCGGCCTTTCAACCCGAAGGTGGTGCCTACAGTAGCCACGGTGAACGCCACCACGTCCACTCAGACGCCAGCGTGCATCGTCGTGAACGCTGAACCTTTGCGCCTCGCCCCCGACGCGCTGTTGAGGCTGCAGAGTTGGCTTTCGCCTGCGTTTCCAACAGGCTCATACAGCTATTCGCATGGTCTCGAACGGGCGGTCGAGCTCGGCTACGTTAACAACCTCGCGAGTCTCCTGGAATGGCTCAAAGCGGATCTGCGCTACGGCTCGGTGCGGAATGAGGCGCTTTTCTTTAGGGAGGCGTGGAACTCAGCGAGCAGCTGTGAGCCGGCGAAGTTACTCGAGGTCGCGGAACTGGCCGCTGCGTATCGCGGGACAGCGGAATTTGCGCTCGAATCGTCGCAGCAGGCGGCGGCGTCACTCACGGTGCTACGCCGTGTGTGGCCGGATCCGTTTCTAGACTGGCTCGCCGAGACGCTCTCCGAGCGAGAGATTCCGCCTGCGCTTGCGGTCGTGCTTGGAGCTCGTTCCGCCAGGGAAGGGATTCCGCTGAAATTCGGCTTGCCTGCGTTCTTGCAAGGCTATTTAGCCAATCTCGTGACGGCCGCCGTCCGCCTCATCCCGCTCGGGCAAACGGCGGGCCAGCTCGCCGTCGCTGAGCTCGAGTCAGAGGTGCTCGAAGCAAGCGCTCGCACCGAGGACGAGACGCTTGCGGATCTCGGGTCCGCCGCATTCGTCCTCGATCTGGTCTCCATGGCCCATGAGACCCAATACACGAGGCTGTTTCGCTCATGAATCCCAATGCGTGTCCCGAACAAATGAGGGCGAGCCACCGGAGTGCCTTGCGGGTCGGCATTGGTGGCCCGGTCGGCTCCGGCAAGACGGCACTCGTTGAGGCCTTATGCAAGCAGCTGCGCGACAAGTACGACATCTACGTGATCACCAACGACATTTACACCAAGGAGGATCAGCTCATTCTCATGCGCGCCCAGGCACTACCAGCAGAGCGCCTCATGGGCGTGGAGACAGGCGGTTGTCCGCACACTGCGATTCGGGAGGATGCCTCCATGAATCTCGCCGCCATCGAGGACATGCAGCGGAAATTCCCTGCAGCGGAATTGTGTTTTATCGAATCCGGCGGCGATAACCTTGCGGCGACCTTTAGCCCAGAACTCGCTGACCTCACGATTTATGTGATCGATGTCGCGGCAGGCGAAAAGATTCCCCGCAAGGGCGGACCTGGTATTACGCGCTCCGATCTTCTCGTCATCAACAAGATCGACCTGGCTCGGCTCGTGGGCGCAAGTCTCGATGTCATGGAAGCGGATGCCCTGAGGATGAGGGGAAAACGGCCGTTTGTGTTTACGAATATCAAGGCCGGAAAAGGAGTTAGTGCCATAGCGCGCTTCATCCTCGAGAGCGGTGGCCTGGAAAATCGCCTCGATGTCCCAGCCATTGCAGGCCCATTCCTGTACCAGGGGTAACGTAACTGTCGATGCTGAGCCGAGGAGGCAGTCATGCAGGTGACCAGGGGGTTTAAGGGTAAACAGGGTGACTCGAAGGCGACGACCGACCGAGTCCCGCCTGGACAGTACGTGACTCAGGACTTCCCGGTGCTGACGTCAGGTCCTACGCAGCGGACTCCGCTCGCGAGCTGGTCCCTCGTATTGCAAGATGGGGGACAACTGCTCGCGCGTTGGAACTGGGCGGAATTCGAGGCGCTCCCGCAGACGGAGCGTACCTTCGACATCCATTGTGTAACGAAGTGGACCAAGTTCGACACGCGCTGGCGCGGGGTCACCTTCGATGCCTTGTTGAGGGCAGCCGGGCTCACGTCAACTCCGCGGATGTATGTGATGGCCCACTGTGATGGCGGTTACACAACGAACCTGCCTGTCGTAGACCTGATGGAAGGTAAGGCCATGGTTGTCACGCATTTTGACGGACTGCCGCTGCCGGCTGAACACGGCGGCCCAGCCCGACTGCTCGTGCCTCACTTATATTTTTGGAAAAGCGCAAAGTGGGTCCGGCGGCTGGTTTTCATGGAGACGAATGCCCCGGGATTCTGGGAGTCTCTTGGCTATCACATTTATGGCGATCCGTGGCGCGAGGAGCGGTACTCGGGCGATTAAGTGGTGAATTCTCCTGCACGTCTTGATTGGCAGGTCGTGACCGCGACACTCTTCCGCCAGGAGACGGCCAGGGTGAGAAGCATCACGTTCGAGGCCACGGCATGGGGCGGGCACATGGCAGGGCAGCACGTCGATATACGCCTGACCGCAGATAATGGTTATCAGGCACAGCGAAGCTACTCGATCGCATCCCCGGCGGGCCGCGGGCCTCACGTCGAGCTGACGGTCGAGCGCGTGAGTAGCGGGGAAGTGTCCGAGTTCCTTACCGAAGAACTGCGCGCTGGAGATACCATCGAACTTCGCGGGCCTATTGGCGGATACTTCACTTGGAATCCCAGTATCTCGTCGCCGCTGATGCTGATCGCCGGCGGTTCCGGTGTGGTGCCGCTGATGTCGATGCTGCGCACTCGCAATCGAGCCGACAACAAAGTTCCGGCAAAGCTTCTTTACTCCTCACGGTCGGCCGACGACATCATTTATCGAGATGAGTTGGATCGGATGGCAGCCAATCGCGATGGCTTCGACCTCGTCCACACGCTCACGCGCGGTGCCCCTACCGGATGGAAGGGTCAGACTCGGCGGGTGGACCGAGACATGCTCGCCCAGTGCGGTTTCCAGGCGACAGAGGAGCCTCAGATTTTCGTGTGTGGCCCGACCTCATTCGTGGAGACGGTCGCCGATCAGTTGGTCAGCCTCGGGCATGGTGAGTCGGCCATCAAGACCGAGCGTTTCGGTCCAACGGGAGACAAGCGATGACAGACGAGGTCGCACGACTCGATGGAAACGCGGCCGCCGGGCCGCTGGGTCGTTTCTTTGCTTTTGAGGCGACAAATCTGAGGGTCACCTGCGCCAGCTGTGGGGCGGAAACGGTACTCGGGAGACTCCATCTGTATAGAGGGAGCAGGGCAATGATCCTTCGATGCATTAGGTGCGGAGAGGTGAATTTGCGGCTGCTGGAAGTCGGTCCGTCGCTACGATTGGACCTCCGGGGTGCTGCCCTCCTGGCGCTTGGTCCCGAACCCGCGACCGCTGCGGGTGCTTTCGCCCTTGAAGCCGTTTGACTGCGGCGGCTGAAATGGCCGCGGCGGGACAAGTAGCGGCCGATCCGATGCTCGACGATCTTGATCGGGTTACAGGGGATCCCGAAGATGTTTTCCTGCCATTTTGCTCCAATGGTTCAAGGTTCATCACGCCCGGGTGCGGCGCGAGTCGTATTGCACCGTTGTCAGATCTTCTGTGGCCTTACTCGCGCTCTTCCTCACGCTCGTGTTGGCATCACCGGCGCTGAACTGTCGCCGCCAGACGCCCGGATTGATACCGACGAACCGACGAAAGACACGCGTGAAGTGCGACTGATCATGCATCCCGCAGTCGAGGCCTATCTGTGATAGAGGCGCCTGCGAACTCAACATGAGTGACTGTGCGCGCTGACTGCGACGCCTCGCGATATGGGCGAGCGGAGGTTCACCGAAGCTCTCGCGAAAGGCCCGGAAGAAATGCCCGACGCTCAGTCGTGCGAGGCGAGCAAGGTCACTGACCCGGATCGTGGAAGCCAGGTTGTCCGCAATGTATGCGGTAACGATTCTTTCTTGCCAGGGCGCGAGGCCGCCGCGACTACGGGCTGCAGCTGGGACAGGGCGTCCCTCGCCGGTCACGCCCAAGAGCTCTATTGCGCGCTGTAGGCACGCTTTCGCAGTAGCACGATCACAGTCCAACGTCGCGGCTGCAGCGAAGATGAGCTTCGGCAGCTCTTCGCGGCCCACGCGATATCCAGGTGCATCAGTTATCGAGACGACGGTCGCGTCACAATCCGCTTTGGATATCATTGTACTCCCCATCACTCACCATCGGGCTCAACGCTTCTTGTTCACTTACGGACGGCCAGTCACATCTGGCAGCGCCGGTGGCCATCTCGCGTCTGCAATTCCGCCTGTTTGCGGTTACTTGACTCGATCGAGAAGGCGACGTCGCCCCCAGTCTTGTCATCGAAGTTAGTTGAGTCGACCGGTAAGGGCACTCGTCCGAAGTTCGGTGTGGAGGAAACCCCTAACTGATGACGAAGTGCGCGCGCTGAACCCATACCCACACCTCCTAACTGTGTGGCGAGTGTGAGCACCTTCATGCGCGTCGACCACCCCAAGCGGTTCAGTTGCCTCCTCAATCTCTGGTCAACAGCGGCGCTCCGACTTTCGGCGGGCCCACGTTCTTGTTGGGCTCAGGCTTCGAGATGTTTTCGACCAAAAAGCCGAGCATCGATGGACCACGCGCCCGGCCCGATCATTGCCGCAGTGCCACCGAACGTCGCCAGGATGACTGAAATCCACGGGTCACCGACGCGCGCGATAGCGATCCATAATTCGATCATCGCAATCAGCGCTCCCACGATTGGAGTGAAGAGGCCAACGAGGAGCAGTATCCCTGCGCACGCAGCGATGATCTGCGGGATCATCGGCGAAGGAAGGGGTGTGCCGGTAGGGCCGATAATTCCGAAGCGAATAAGCAAGATGGCCGTCAGAATGCGCTGAAGCAGAAGACCCATGCCCGGCCAGCCGTTGGCAAAGTTCGAGAAAAGTCGCTGCAAAGCTCCTCCAATCAAACCGGATCGTAAGGAAGACCGCAACGAAATCGAAACCGCTCAGGGTTGGAGACGGGACTCCTACTTTTGGGTGAAATCGATGATGCCCCGCTTCAGGCCGATCGTTAAGGCGTGAGCTCGGTCGTTTGCGCCTAGTTTCGACAGGATGCTTGTAACATGACTCTTCACCGTCGCCTCACCGATCAAGAGCTGACCGGCGATTTCCTTATTCGAGTTACCGGCGGCGATCAACCGGAGGACGTCGATTTCGCGTGCCGTCAGCGCGTCATCAGCTGCGTGATCGGCTAGCTCTGCGGCAAGTTCTGCCGGAATTCGTTTTTGTCCTGCATGGACGGCACGGATCGAATCGAGCAGTTCCTTGTGCACGTATCCTTTAAGTATGTACCCTCTAGCACCGCCTTTAAGGGCCCGCAGTACTTGGGTGTCGCCGGTGTAGGTTGTCAGAACGATGATCCGAGCCTCGGGGAACTCTCTCCGAATAGCCTTAATTGTCTCGAGCCCGTCCATCTCCGGCATCTGAAGATCCATCAGCGTTATATCCGGCCGATGCGATCGGAAGGCTTCCAGGGCCTCTTTCCCGTTCGATGCCTCTGCGACCAATTCCAGGTCCTGCTCTGCGTTCGCTAACGCCGCAATGCCCTTCCGCAAAAGAGGATGGTCATCTACGGTAAGGATTCGAATCAGATTATGAGTGCTCTGCATGACTTCTTACCTTGCGAAGCAATCGTGACCCAACGTCGTCACCCGCGGTCTGGTAAGCGACCTCCGGGGGGACCGTCAGCTGAACCTCAGTGCCGGCTCCGGCCTCGCTCCAAAAATCAAGTCGAGCTCCAAGGCGCTCAGCGCGTTCACGCACGCCCCGCAAGCCCCAATGTCCAGCGATTCCGCCCTCCTTCAGCAACCTGGAATCGAAACCTCTGCCATTGTCACGAATGCGAACCCGAAGTATCCGGTCATCGTATCGGATCTCTGCTTCAATCCGACTGGCGTGCGCGTGCCGATATGCATTCCGCAGGATCTCCAGCGCTATGCGACAGACCTCATTCTTCGCGGTGGAAGATAAGGCTCGCTTCTCCCCCTCCTTAATAAGCTCAAAGACTGGCGGTTGCTGATCCGCAGTTCCGGATTTTGCCAATTCGCGACTCGCAGCCATGAGCAACGCTGCGAGATCTCCCCTAGCCAGCGGCTCCGAACGTAAGTCACGAATCGCATCTCGGCTTTCGGCCAGTGCTCTTTCTGTATCATCGATCGCCTGATCGAGCGATTGCATAGCGTCATCGGGTCGGCGAGGCAACAGATTGCGAACTGCCTGAAATTGAAACATGAGTCCGTGCAAGCTCTGCAGCAGAGTATCGTGTAATTCGCGCGCGATGCGCGTTCTCTCATTGACGCGTGCTTCGAACGTGATGTTGAACGTACGCGTCAAGTGACGCAGCCGTAACCAATAGATCGCCCACAAAAGTAGCAGGAAAGCCACCGCGCACAGCGCGCCGCTGACGGCGGCTCTAAAGCGGCCGTCGCGGGCGATCGTGTGGTTTGTCAGCATGCCCCCATAGCTCCAGCCGCCAATACCGAGGCGCTCCGCGTCGGCGATAGCGCGCGCAACGATGTAGTCCGCGCGTGACCACGCATACCTCGTCACGTCCCCAGCCACATGAGTCAGTGCTTCGGTCTTTCCGCTCGCGAAACTGACTTGCCATAGTTGCGCATGATTCCCAGGTGCACCGCGATTCGAGATGAACGTGACGTCACGTCCGCTCGGGATCCACTGCAGGGTCGCAAGATCGTCGTGGGTATGCGCCAACCGGCGCCTATTCGTGCCGTCGACTCGCGCCACCCGCCGATCCTCCGCGATATCGTCTTGGGTAACCGAGAACGCTACCCAGTGGCCATCAGGCGACAGATGAGGCTCCGCGACATCGCGAACGGCCGTCAGATCATCGAGGCTCAACGGTGCTCGAGGCGGCGAGCGCTCGGCCAGCGCGCCCATGCCGACGAGCGCGAGAAGAGCGAGCGCAGAACGCACTGCCCAACGGCGCGCCAAAAGCCGGCTCACGCGGGCTTCCTCCGAGATCGTATGGAAGCGCCGCCCGCGGCTCGCCGGAGAGTCCGTTCGGCGACCAGAGGGTCGTGACCGGATTCATCCGCGAGACTTCGACAGACTGCGGCGACCCACGCCCTTTTTTTGGCAGCAGGTCGTCCTGCAGCCTTCGGTTCGTCAACCCCGATTAAACTATTGATTAGTCGAGCCATTTGCACCCCTTGTGCCAGCCCGGAGGAAACAATACATACCGAATCGAATAAACTAAAATCAATTTATTTGGGGGATCTATAATGTCGTGTTATGAGCGACCATCACCCGACGTTTCGTCAGCTCGAGGCGTTGGTAGCTGTCATGGAGACCGGTTCCATGACGCGAGCGGCCAAGCGCATGCATGTCTCGCAGCCCGCGCTGAGCCGACTCATTGCGAACCTCGAGACTGATCTTGGCTACGCGATGTTTCGTCGCGCGGGTGGGCGCCTCGCGCCTACTGCGGAGGCGGAACTTCTCCGCGAAGAAATCAAGAATGCATTGAGCGCGGTAGATCGTGCGCGGCGCCGCGCACACGAGTTGGGAAGTTTCCAAGAAGGTGGGCTCGCGATTTGCGCGTTCCCATCTTTGGCAGCGACCCCGCTACCGCGCCTGCTTGCGGGCTTCTGTGCGCGAAACCCGAAGCTGAAAGTCACGCTCAACTCAATGCACTGGCGGCAGATGCTGGAGGAGGTCGCGCTGCAGCGTGCGGACTTCGCAATCTCCGATCTGCCCGCCCATGCGAATGGCGTGCTGGCGGAACACTTGTCTCGCTATCACGGAGTCTGCGTTGTTCAGCCTCAGCACCGATTTGCCAGCCTGGCAACCGTGCCGCTACCGGCCATCGCTGAGGAGCGCTTCGTGTGGTTGGGCGAAGAGGACGATGCACGTACCCGTACAATCGTCCAAGAGGCGTTTCGGGCAAACGGGATTAACGTCAATGGGAATGCAGAAGTGAGTCTCTCTGCTTCCGCATGCGCGTGGATCTCGGCCGCGGGCGGTTGTGCCATCGTCGACTCCTTCGCTGCAGAGGAGTGGCGCGGTAGGTTGGTTTGGGTAAATACCGATCCTCCAATCGTGTTTGATCTTTGGCTACTCCGTTCAGAGGTGAAGCCCATGTCGCGGATTGCCACAGCGTTCCTTGAGATTCTGCGCAGCTATCTCGGCACGCTGCCGGGAGCGCGACACGCACGATAAATGTCGGCTAATTGTTGCGGCCGACGAACATCTCGGTGAGCGCGGTCTCGCAGATCGGGTGTACCGAGCCGAGTCGTCGACAACGCGACTGCTATTGATCGCGCTCAGTGACGTCATCCTTGCGTTGCTGGATCTCGACCATATAGAAGGAATGAATTGCGAAGCAGGGCTTCGCTCTCGCTCAGGGATGGCGCCCTCCATCAAAGCTGGTTCGGATTGTCAGCCGCCAAGGGTCAATCGATCCGAGCGATTGGAAAGATGAGCATCGGACTGATAAGCCGCGCCTCGCCACGCCGAGATGCCCATGCCGTCTGAAGCGGCCTTTCTGAGCCTCAAGATAGTCTATAGTTCGCGCGAATTCGAGCCGCTCATTCGGCTCGAAGTTCCATTATTTGAAAGTACGATATTGTTGAAAATTAGACAAATTCTGGTGCCCGGGAGAGGAATCAAACCTGACCGATTTTCTGCGCAGGTTCAATCACTTGCGCAATCTCACCTTAGAATTGCCCCCTAAATTGCCCACCGGCGAGCAGCTGCTTAAAACACTTTCCCGGCGAAAGCGTAACGGGTAATTCTTCAAGAGCTTACGCCGCAGTTCGCCCAAGTTCGCCGCGGCCCCAAATTGTTTGAGTGGATGGTCATGTTGGACCGGTGTTGCCCCTGAAGCCGACGGTCACCACAGGCAGTTCAGGGTCACCTACGGACCTCAAGGGCCGCCCCGACCCTCACGGCCGCTGTCGGAAATCCGTCACAAGCTGACGACAAGTACGAACGTGTACACGCCCGCCGAACCCAAAACGTCCGGTTGCCAGGCGCGTTCGCATCCACGTAGCTCACCAGTGGTACATCGCGGTGACTCCGATAGTGCGCGGCTGCAGCGTGAACGTCGCGCCGTAGAAGGTAAAGATGTTGAGCGCGTTGTTGTAGAGCATCGGAAGGTTGTTCCCGACATTCAGCGCGTACACCGACACATCCCAGCCGCTCCAGGTCATGCCGACGTGCATGTTCAGCTGGTTGTAGCCGGGATTGGGCAGAAAGTAGGGATTGTATGTCGGGCTGGAGGTATTGGTGGTCGGCTGATACGGACCCGGGTTCCTGCTGTGGTAAACGTCATCAAGCCGCACATAGCCGTCGTGGCCGGTGGCAATCGGAAAGGTGTGCTCCAGCGTCGGCACGACGATCCAGGGTGAGGCAAAGTTGTTGATCTGCTGGCCGTCCGCCACGACGTTGTTGCCGCCCGATGTGATGGTGGTTTGGTTGCGGGCATCCGTGTAACCGACGCTCAGGCCGACCTTCAGACCCTGCGCGATCAGCGCATCGATTTGCAGATCGAAGCCCTTGCTGGTCGCCTTGCCGAGGTTTGAGGTGAACCCTTCCGTACAGGCCGGCACCTGCACGATCTGCTGAATATCGGACCAGCGGATGTAGAAGGCGCTGAAAGCGGTCTGCAGACGGCCGTTGAGGAGTCGATTCTTGGAGCCGAGCTCGTAGCTCCACAGCGAGTCGCCGGAGTAGGAGCTGGGCGCGCCGTTTGGATAACCGAGCGCGGCGAGCGCCGCGTTGCACGCCGGGGTGTTGTAGAACGGCGGATTGACGCCGCCGATGCGGTCGCCTTTGGTAGCGCTCGCGTACAGCAAGTTGTTATCGTCGAGCTGCACGTTGATGCCGTACTTTGGATCGACCACCGTCGCCGTCTGCTCGCCGGAGAACTGCGTGGCCTTGGGTCCGTTCAGCGGACCGTTGATGTAGATGCTGTACTTGTCGGTCTCGCGGGCGACGCGCGCGCCGGCGACGAGCGCCAAATGCTTCACTACCTGCCAGGTGAGCTGGCCGTAGCCGGCCTGCTGCTCATCGCTCAGCGGCTCCTTCTCATATATCGACTGATTGCCCGGCAGCAGCGGCTGCCCGAACACCTGCTCGATGCTCTGCCCGTAAGCCTGCTGAATCTGCGTCGGCCAGTACGGCGACACCACCCATTGGTAACCGACCTGGCGCGACTTGGTATAGAAAGCACCCAAGGTCCACTGCAGCCGCGCATCGGGGTTGGACGAGGCCGCGCGCAGCTCCTGCGCGAACACGTTGAGAGTCGCCGGCGTATAGCTGTCCGCCGCCGCGTTCGCGGTCAGCGGCCAGGGCTGGCCGATGATGGCCGGCATGACGGTCGTGAAATCCTGCTGTGCGGTATAGGTGCGATACAGGTAGGAGGTGCTGGAGGTGAGCGTCACCCCTGGCAACTCGTCCGTGATCTTGAGCGCCGGCAGGTACAGCGAGTCGCTGCTCGGCTGCAAGAGTAGCCCCTGGAACGCGAGCCTCCCCGCATCGAGGTTCGTGAGCGTCGGGTTCAGCGAGCTCCAGTTCTGGGTCATGGCGTCCGGGAAGCTGGCCGTCCCCGGATCGAAGGTCGGCACGTCATTCCAGTAGGTGTGCTGGTAGAACATCGACGGCGTGATCTTGAGTCCCGACACCGGCGCAAAAGTGAGCGCCGCGCGCAGCACGTCGGCATCACGCCAGCCGGAATAGGAGTACTCGGCGCCCCCCGGAATGGCGCTGTCGTGCTCGATATAGCCGCCCTGGCGCTCGTGCCAGGCGCTCACGCGGAATCCCAGCTCGTCCTGGATGATCGGACCTCCCAATGCGGCCCCCATCTCGTAGCTCGCGCCACCGTTGTCGGTGGTACCAATGCCCGCGCGCGCATAGCCGCTGGATTCGGTCAGGCTCGGCTGCGCCTGGATGAAGCGGATCGTGCCGCCCTCGGCGCCGGCGCCGAACAGCGTGCCCTGCGGACCCTTGAGGACCTCGACGCGATCGAGGTCGAACACCAGCGGCGTGGTGTTGGTTCCCGGGACGATGCCGTTGTCCAGGCGGATCTGCACCGGGACGTCATCGAGGTAGATGCCGGTGGTGGAGTACCCGGAGATGCCCGAAGAGATGCCGCGGATCGAGAGTGCGATGGTCGAGCCCTGATTCTGGAAGTCGACGCCTGGGGTCACGGCGGCCACGTCGGCCATGTCGGTGATATTCCGCTGCATCATCTGGTCGCGGGTCAGCACCGAGACGCTGATCGGCACCTTCTCAATGTTCTCCTCACGCTTCTCGGCCGTCACGACCACTTCCTGCAGTTGGTCGGGACCTGCCGTGCTTGCTGCATCCGCCGCGGTCGCAACCTTGGCCGGAACGAGAGTAAGAAGCAGCAGGCCCGCTGAGGCCATGGCGCCGAGAAGCGCGCGCCGCGACAAGGATCGTCCACCGCACTTTGGAGTCATGTTCTCGTCCCTTTCGGAATGAAGACGCAAAGACCCGACACCCCTCGGCTCGCCCTCGTTAAAGTTCACTGGCAGCCTTTATTTTATAGATGATATCGCGCTCACCCATAAAATCAACGGCTGCAGCGTAGCGAGGCGCGCCGCCAGGGGCTGGCGGGCATCAAGGCGAGGGGATCCCGATCGTGCGCGGGCGGAGTCGGCGCGCCTATAAGGATGAGTCGGCTAGCCCGCCGCAGGGCGGGCGCCCCCCAGGTGGCTCGAGATCTCCTGCGCCGCCTCGACCAGTGGGCCCACCGTGTCTGGCACCGACAGCGCCCGTGACGTCTTGACGTAGGGGACGGTGAGCGCTGCGGCGACGCCACCGGACTGTGTCACGGGGGCCGACAGGTCGATGACACCCTGCACCGCGTGGCTCTCGGCGGTGACGTGGCCGGCCTTGCGCGCCACGTGTCCGCGGCGCTCGAAGGCCGCCCACTCGCGGCGGCTTATGGCGTGAGCCAGGCGCTTCTTCCACTCGGCGCGCACCAGCTCGGTCTGGAAGGCGTATAGCACCAGACCAGAGGTGGAATCCACGAGCGAGCGGCGGTAGCCGATGCGCACCGAGAAACCGAGATCGCCGGGCGCCTCGACGCGCGCCACGATGACCATCTGATCCGCCGAGACCACCCCCAAGTGGCAGGACTGGCCGATGCGCTCGGCCAGGCGATGCATAACCGGTAGTGCGGCATCGTGGAGGGCGCGGGTAGGCGCGCGCGTCATGCCGAGCGCGAAGAGCTTGTTGCTCAGCACATACCCCTCGCCCGTGTTCGCAAGCTCGAGATAGCCGTGGGACTCGAGCACCTGGATCATGCGGAAGAGCTCGCTCGCCGAGCGGTTGAGGTTGCGCGAGATTGCGTTCAGCGACATCGGCTCGTTGGCGCGCGCCAAGAGCTCGAGCACTGCCAGCCCCTTCTCCAGGGCCGGGGCGCGGTATTTCGGTTTGGGGCTCTCGCTCATGTGGCTAACGCACGGCGCCACACCGGGGCGCCCGTGGCCGCAAGTCTATTACACGCCCTGCCACGCATTCCCGTCGGGAAAGCGTTGATTGCGTAGGGTTTGCGGCAGCATCTCGGCGGAGAAGCCGGGCACCGAGGGCGCAATGTACCGTCCGCCAAGGATGCGGACCGGATCAACGAAGTGCTCGTGCAGATGGTCGACATACTCAATCGCTCGATCCTCGATCTTGCCGCTGATGGCGATGAAATCGGCCATGGCGAGGTGTTGCACCAGCTCGCACAGACCGACGCCACCGGCGTGCGGAAACACACGCACACCGAACTTGTGCGCGAGCAGCAGGATGGCGAGATTCTCGTTCACCCCGCCCACCCGGGTGGCGTCGATCTGGATGAGATCCACCGCGCCAGCCTGCAGAAATTGCTTGAAGAGGATTCGGTTTTGGGCGTGCTCGCCGGTGGAGATCGGCACCGGGGCGACGCCGCGGCGAATGGCCTGGTGCGCGAGCACATCGTCCGGGCTGGTGGGCTCCTCAACCCAGGCGATACCAAAGGGCGCAAGCTTTCGAATCCACGGGATCGCGTCATTGACGTCCCAGCGCTGATTGGCGTCTGCCGCCATGGCGATGGCGGGTCCGATCGCCTCGCGAGCGAGACGACAGCGGCGCAAGTCGTCCTCGAGGTTCAGGCCCACCTTGATCTTGATACTGCGAAACCCGTCGTAAACCGCCTGGCGGGCGAGGCGCACCAGTGTCTCGTCCGTGTAGCCCAGCCAGCCCGGGCTCGTCGTATAAGCCGGATAGCCGTGGCGCAGGAGATATTCGATGCGCTCGCCTTTCCCGCGCTCGGCAGCCTGCAGGAGGCCGAGCGCCTCGCCGGGAGCGAGCGCGTCGTGCAGATAGCGAAAATCGATGCACCGGACAATCTCTGCGGGACTCATGTCGGCGATGAAGCGCCACAGCGGCTTGCCCGCGCGGCGCGCGGCCAGGTCCCACGCCGCATTCACGACCGCGCCCACGGCCATGTGCATGACGCCTTTCTCCGGCCCGAGCCAACGCAGCTGCGAGTCGTTGGTCAGGCCACGCGCGAAACCGCCGAGATCCGAGGCGATCTCATCCACGTCCCGCCCAACCACAAGGTGATGCAACGCCGAGCAGGCCACTGTCTGCACATCGTTACCGCGCCCGATGGTGAAGGCGAACCCATGCCCGGCCTGCCCGCCGGGCTCGTCGGTACGCAATAGGACGTAGGCCGCGGAGTAGTCCGGATCGGGATTCATGGCATCGGAGCCATGAAAATCCTCTGACGTCCTAAAGCGGATGTCGTGAGTTTCGAGAGCTGAAATTCGCGGCACTGGGGTTTGCCTTCTTTGAGGGTGCGCCGGCGCGGCGGCCGCACGCTCTCGCTCCAATGGCTTTTGGGTTGCTTTTCGATCCTGTACCACCTATATAATTTATTCCATTAGTAAAACTGTCAAGGTAGGAGTGCTGGGTTTCATTTACGTTGCAGACCAGGCGGCCCGGGCATACGTGGCCGACCTGTCATCCATCTGATCGGGGCAGCCGCCGGTGCATCGTCTGCGTCCGGTCGATCGCGGCCACTCGGGCCCCTCTGGCTCAACACCGCACCTTTACGTCCCAATTGCCGCGATCCTGAAGGTCGCTCCGGAAAAAATGAGATCAACGACTAGCAGGCGGTACCAGCGGATATCGCACCGCGCCGGCCGCGCTGCGCTAGATGCTCGCGAGAGCTATACCTGAGAGCCGTCGGCAGATGTCGAGCAGCTGCTCCTGGCGCGCTGCGTCGTGCACGGCGGGATCCGCTGCGCGCTGACGGAGGTGATAGAAATACTGTCCCGACACCAGCGCCTCGGGATCATTGCTGACGGCAAGCCACACCTGAGTTCGATGAGCCTGGTCCATATCGTCTGGGGCGCCACGGCCGCCCATCTTGGTCGGCACCCAGCCAGGCTCCAGCGCGTTGGATAGAACGTCGGGCCAGCGCCGCGCCACGGCAAACGCCAGAAGCACGTCGTGCAGTTTGCTTTCGGCGTAGGCTTCAGCTCCTCGCCATCGCCGCTGGATCCATTCGATGTCATCAAGGCTCGAGTTTGCGCCCCGGTGCATGCCAGAGCTCAGATATACCAACCGCTTTGGCCTGTCGATCAGCGCCGTAAGGATGTAAGGCGCGAGCACGTTGATGGCGAACACGTGAGGCAGGCCGTCTTTCGTCTGGATTCGGCGCGGCTCTCGATAACCCACGCCGGCATTGTGGATAACCGCGTCTAAGCGACCGAGATGGTTCACTTGTTCGGCTAGCTCGCGGGTCTGAGCAATGCTCGAAAGATCGCCTATGGCCACTGCCTCGGCGGAAGGCAGGGTGCGCCGGACATCCCCGGCGCGTGCAGTGTCGCGAGCGTGCAGCACGACCTGATGGCCTTCCTCGAGTAGCAACCTTGCGGCCATTAGGCCGAGACCATCTGTGGAGCCCGTTATGAAGACGCGGGACATCTTGTGCTCCTGTGAGGGGCCGCGCTGGTTAGACCCTAAATCCTAGCGCTACTCGCTTGGCCAGTGCCTGGTAAACCCCCAGGGACGCCTTGATTCCCACTCTCTGCAGAATATCGACCATACTATTTCTCCTGTCGAGTTGATTGAAATCGACGACGTGCGTCCTCACGCCCGATAGTCTTAAAAGTTTGGCGGGATGCCGATGGACCGGTTATTCGCGGCCGCATCATGGGCAGAGCGAACCCGTGAGCTATTTCGCTCCTCAGCGCAACCTGACGCCGTGAAACATTTATGCGAATAGAGGCGTTGAGATTTCTTGACGATACCACCCGCGAGTTCGCCCTACAGTTCGCAACAGTCACGGACGGGACCCCCTAACTGATCCCTCCGTGATCAGGCGTCCACGGCTGGACCGCATCCGGTCGTGGGCGCCGCGCACTGCAGCTCAGCCACCAGATGATGCCGCGCGTGTGGATCCTTCAGCCGATCACGCAGCACGTGTGTGTAGATCTACCGGGCAGCTCTATCGAAAGAGGCGGCTGCTGCCTCGAGTGACGTGTGCGCAGCCGCGCGTGCTTGACATGCAATAGGATACTTGCCTATCATTTAGGCAAGTGATTACTTGCATCTAGCACATGGCAGAGCGCTACGACACCGACGTGCTGTTCAAGGCCCTGGCAGATCCCAACCGGCGGAAGCTCCTGGACCTGCTGCATGCGCACGACGGCCGCACACTCACCCAACTGTGCGAGCACCTGGATATGACGCGACAGGGTGTGACGCAACACCTGGACCTGCTGGAGGCGGCTAACCTGGTCGCCACCATGCGGCGCGGTCGCGAAAAGCTGCACTTCCTGAATCCGGTGCCCTTGCAAGAGATGTACGAGCGCTGGATCGCGAAGTTCGAAAAGCCTCGTCTCAAGGCGCTCTCGGATCTCAAGAAACGACTGGAGAAAGCGAATGGCTAGATCAACCTTTGTCTATGTGACCTACATCCGCACCACGCCGGAGAAGCTGTGGTCAGCACTGACCGACCCGGACTTCATGAAGCAGTACTGGTTCGGCATGCACTGCGAGAGCCAGTGGACGCCGGGATCCTCATGGAAATTGGTGTCCGGCGACGGTCAGATCTTCGACGCCGGCGAGATCATCGAGGCCGAGCCACCACGGCGCTTAGTGATCGGCTGGCAGAACCAGGCCAAACCCGAGCTCAAGGCCGAAGGCGAGTCGCGATGCACGATGGAACTGGAACCCAGTGGAACGGCGGTCAAGCTCTCCATTACCCACACCATCGAGCGCGAACCCTCGAAATTCATCGCGGCCGTGTCCGGCGGTTGGCCGAAGGTCATCTCCAACCTGAAGTCCCTGCTGGAAACCGGTTCTACCGCTCTGCAGGAACCGTACGCGACGGGCAGTCAGCGGTAAATGCCGCCACAATCTATCAGCGACGCGCGGAAATGGCCGCTTCCGGTTCGGTTTCCGTGCGCGTTACGTTCGTCATGTACCGCAATTGGAGCGGGCACGGTCCGCTCCGGTATCGAAGGAGACCAATCCAGTTCAGGGGAAGGGCCGCACGCTGAGTCTCACATCCGATCTGGCACGTGTACCAAGAATTCCGGCATGTCCGGGAGGTCGTCAATGAACGTCCCCCTTTTCTTCCCCTGCAATGAGAAGCACCGTACGCGCTGCTTGAGCCGCTCGGCGACGTAAAGATCGCCGTCGGGGCCGATCGCAAAGCCGGACGGAGCCTTGAGCTTGCCGTCGATGATCGCGCGTGCCTTGAGCTTGCCGCGCGGCGCTTTCGCGGGCACATCGAAGGCAAGAATGCTGCCGGCGCCGGCGGCTCCGATGTAGAGGGTGTCACCATGCAGGACGAGGTGCACGGGCTTCGTCAGCATCTTGCCCTCGATGCGCGCCACGAGCTGCCCCGACGCCACCTCGAATATCTTAACGGCGTCGCCCGCTTCGTCGGCAACGTAGAGATGCTTGCGGTACACGATGATCCCGCGCACAGAGTGCCGGGGCTTGCCGTGCTCGTCGAGCACGACCTGAAGACCCTGCGGGCACGGGACGTCCCGGGGCGCGCGGTCGCCAACCTCGGGAAGCTGGCCCTGGCTGGAGGCGACGAGCGTGCCGGGAAGGAAGTTTCCGTCGGGAAATCTCTTGCGGAGGTGCGGCGCTACGGCCGCTGGCTTGCGCGTTTTCGGCAAAATGGCAACGACCGTGTTGGTGTCCTGGCACGACACGTAAAGTCGGCCGTCGTCGCCGAGCTCCACGTCAAACGGGTGAACCATCGCTGACACGTGCTTCGTGGCCACCACGATGTCGGCGAAGCGGAAGGTGTCACCGTGACGGCGGTAGCGCACGACGTGGCTGTCCTTGCGCCAGGCGTTGGCGATGTAGAGATCGTTGCCCACGAGCGCGAAGCCGCGCGCGATGTGCAGTGGGTGCGCATCGGGTGACGGGTCGAGGAGCAACGGATGCTCCTTGCGCGGAGTACCGTCGTCCTCAAAGACGCCGATATTCTCGACGCCAATCTTGCCCTCACCTCGATAGCTGATCCACCACACGATGCGCTTTCTTACGGTTTGGGCGCTGTGTAACGCCCTACTTTGGGTCCTTGGGCGGGCAGCGCCGGACATAGTCCGCCTGCATCCGCCTCAGTTTGAGCACACCGTAGAACACGGTCAATGCCATCGCGAGCACGAGCAGGCTCGCGAGGTTTCTTTCCCACTCGTACGCGGCCTCGCGGTTAGCGACGTAGGTACCGATAATCAAGCCGAGAATGCCCATGTTGATGGCCCAGTTTGTCGGCTTGCGCAAAACAAAGTGCAGCGTCCCAAAGCCGGCAAGCTGGTAGAGCATGAACGGCAGGATCGCTACCATCGGTAAGAGCTCGGCTCCAAGTGAGACATGAACAGCGCCCGGTACCCTACCGTGCAGCAGCGCGCTAGTAGCGAGTTCATGGAATAGCGCAGGCACTGCACACAAGAACGGCACTACGGCCAGTAACTCGAGCACTAGCGAACCGCTCCAAGTGCCGACGGCGGACGAAATATCGGCGCCCGCGCCGGAGGATTCTGTGCCAACGTAAAGTCCGCCGACGATGGCCGCAGCGCTCGACAGCATCAGGAGCTCCACCGTGATGCCGAAGCTGGTCGGTTCACCAGCTTTGATGAGCAGCAGCGCCAGGAACCCGGGCGTGTAGAACATCACGCGCACGAGTCGCGCCCAAACACGTGCGTCGCGTTCCGGCGGCAGGACTGGCAGCGCCTGTCCATCGGTTCCCGTTGTTGGCCTAATTTTCGACATTTCAGTGTCCCCTGCGATGCAAATGACGCGACCCCCGGGCTGCTGCAAGGGTGCGATCAGCAGTCTAGCAGCTCAGCGGCCCGTCGAATGACCGCACCATCGATGCTAAGGGTTGGCTACGCTTCGGCAACCTCTGCGCTTGCGCGCAACCGTTGCGGCTTGCCGCAAGGGTGCGTGCATTAACCCTCCGCAGGACAGGTTCCGCTATAAACTGAGCGACGCTCGAAAAGACGAAGCGCGTATGGCACCGCAGCACCACCACCGGACCCGCACGTGGCTGCTCGCTGCGATCGACAAGATACTGGGTAACAGCCCACTGGAACCCAAAGTAGACCAGCAGCTACCTCGTGAGCAACCAGACGCTCTTAGCTGCCTACTCCGGCAACAGCACTCCAGAGCCGCCCATCTCCTTCGGCATGTCCTTCAGCTTGGGTTTGCCGTCCTTCATGCGCAGGACCGTCTCCTGGTAATTCACGTGCAGCGCAGGCTCGAAGTGCAGCTGCGGGAGCATGGCCGCATAGATGTCCACCAAGCCCATGGTGGGATGCTCGGTGAACAAATGCCCGCCGCATCTCGTGCACCATTTACGGTAGCTGACGGGAGTTTTGTTGTACGTGCCGATGTCGGAGGCACCCCGCGTAATCTTGAGCGACTCGGGCTTCCACAGCGAAAAAGCGTTCACCGGCGCCGCCGACCAGAGGCGGCAGGATTCGCAGTGACAATAGCCCATCGCAGCCGGTGAACCGCTCACTTCGAACTTCACGGCTCGGCAGAAGCATGTCCCTGACAAACTACTCATGGCGGGTGGGCCCTCGGGTAAGATAACGGTCATCCGTCGGTCGGCGGGCAGTGTATTCCCGCGGCCCACGGACTCGAATGACCGGTCGTCCGCCCTTCATGCTCGATCGTCTGCGGAGTGACCATGGGTGCACTGTCGGACGTATTGCGCGCTGTGCGCCTGAAGGGCGCGATATTCTTTGATGTCCGCGCCTCGGATCCCTGGGCCGCAGAGACGCCGGCAGGCAAGCAGATTGTGGGCCGGATGTTCCCCGCGGCCGGGCACTTGATCTCCTATCACGCGATCACGCGCGGGACCTGCTGGGCCGTTGTCGCCGATGAGCCCCCGCTGTTGCTGACGGCTGGCGACGTGGTCGTCATCCCGCACGGTGACGCGCATGTCCTCTCGAGCGCCCCCGGGATACGCGGCTCTCAGGACCTCGAACGCTACCGCGCGCCGCACGAACTCGAGCTCCCGGTCTCGATCTCGATGGGCGGCGGGACGGTGGAGTCGGCCGGGTTCGTGTGCGGATTCCTTGGCTGCGATGCCCGACCTTACAACCCGCTCCTGAGCTCACTGCCCCGCGTATTCAAGGTAAGCGACCCGGTCGGGGGACCGCTAGGCGCATATGTACAGATCGCGTTGTCCGAATCGAAGCGACCTCGTATCGGCAGCGAGAGTGTCCTGGGACGCCTGAGCGAGTTGATGTTCGTCGACGTCATCCGCCGCTATCTCGAGACTTTGCCGTCCGAACGACTGGATTGGCTTTCAGGGTTGCGTGATCCATACATCGGTCGTGCGCTTACGGCGATTCATCGCAATCCGGCTCAACACTGGACGCTGGAGTCGTTGGCGAGGAAAGTCGCCATGTCGCGGTCCGCGTTTGCGGAGCACTTCACGAGATTCGTCGGCATGCCGCCGATGCAATATCTGACCAGCTGGCGCATGCAGGTTGCCGCCAGTCAGCTGCGCGGTACGACGGACACGGTCATGGCAATTGCGAATTTCGTCGGCTACGATTCGGAGGCCGCGTTCAGCCGCGCATTCAAGAAGGCGGTGGGCGTACCGCCGAGTGAGTGGCGCAAGAACCACTAGCTTACGCCGACGCCCGTGGGCTCCTCGCACGAGAGATTGATCCGAGTGCCTATCGCAAAGAACAAATAGCGATGAATGAAAGACAAGGTATCCAGAAGCAGCGAAGGAGTTTTCAATGCGCTTAGTATCGATCCCTGGGGCGCTCATGGCTGTGAGCTTCGCGTTGGCACCTGGCGCGGGGATGGCCGCCACCGCAAAGGCTGAATCCTCTACCTCCGCTTCGAACTGGGCGGTGGGGCCTCAGTACGATTCGACGCATGTATATGTGGCCCCGGAGGACCTTGATCGATTCGTTGCAAGCTTTGTTGGGACGTTTGGGGGCACGCCGTCGAAAAAAACTCTCACCACAGTTACACCGACGCCGAGCAAGACAACGTTCCAATTCGTTCTCGCGCCTGTAGGCACGTTGTCTGTCTTTGGCTACCAGACTCCGGTTCCCTATCCTTTTGGCGCCGAGCGCACCGGCTATCTTGTAGTTGACCTGGACGGTGCAATGCGCGCAGCGCAGGCCGATGGAGCCGACGTTATTGTGGCTCCATTTCCAGATCCCATTGGTCGCGACGTCATCATCCAGTGGCCCGGGGGCGTCAACATGCAACTGTATTGGCACACTGCACCAACCTCATATGCAAGGCTGCAGTCGATTCCGGAGAACCGCGTCTACCTCTCCACGGAAAAGGCCGACGAGTTCGTAAAGGATTTCGTGCGTTTCTCGCAAGGAAAGATCATCTCGGACGACCGGCACGCGCCGGGCGTGGAGATCGGCCGTCCGAGCGATACCTATCGCTTGGTCAGAATAGAGTCGCTGTTTGGCAAGATGCGCGTGCTGGTAACCGACGGTCATCTGCCATATCCGTATGGGCGCGAATTGACGGGCTATGAGGTATCTAGCCTTGCCGACACGCTAGCCAAGGCGAACGCAAGTGGTGTGATCGTACTAACTGCGCCCTATACGTCAGGTGGCCGTCAAGCCGCGGTCGTGCAGTTTCCCGGTGGCTACATCGCCGAGATTCACTCGTCCAGCGGCGAATAAGGCCGCGATAAATCTAGCGAGTAGCCGAAAAAAACGGCCGGGCAATATCTGTGTCGAAGCGATTCCTGACGCGTGCGATCCTTGCAGGACTGCTTCTATCGCGCGCCGGTATCGCGGCTACCGATGAAGCGGAACAAGGGGCTGATGAGGCTCCAGTACGGCCTTCGATCCTGTTCAACCGCTGGCAGGAGGACTGGTCGGTTCTCGCGGACCCCCGCGTTCCGCGAGAAGCACTCGATAGCCTGAAGTACATTCCCTTGTCCGTAGACGATCCACAAATGTATCTCTCATTGGGTGCCGGTCTGAGAGAGCGGTTCGAAGCCAACGATGCGGCAAGCTTTGGTGTCGCGCCAAATACCAATCAAGACTATGACATCAGCCGGCTCGAGGTCCTTGCCGATCTGCGCTTCGGCCCGCAATTCCAGTTCTTTACCGAGCTGCAAAGCGACTATGCATTTGGCAAGGAAATGTTGACGCCGGTGGACCAGGATCGTCTGGACCTCGAACAGGCGTTTGTCTTGCTGACTGAACCACTTGATGGGGGGACGTTCAGGTTTCGCCTCGGTCGGCAACAATTCGCCTTTGACTTGCAGCGGTTCGTCTCCAGTCGCGATGGCCCGAATGTGCGTCTGTCATTTGACGCAGCATGGGCCGAATTTGAGCGTGGACCCTGGAAATACATCAGCTTTTACAGCCAGCCGGTCCAAGACCGCGATCTGCGACCCTTCGATGACTACAGCAACAATCAGCTCACTTTCAGCGGATTTCGCGTAGAACGTAAGCTAGCGGATTCGGCCAGCGTGTCCGCTTACTACGCTCGGTTCAAGCAAGACGGCGCTCGCTATTTGAGCGTCAGCGGCAATGAACGGCGCGATATTCTAGACCTGCACTTTACCGGAACGAAGGGACCTGTTGATTGGGATGTCGAAGCGATGAACCAGACCGGTCGAATCGGGAGCGACGACATCGAGGCATGGGCGGTCGGGTCGCTCGTGGGATACACGATGACAGAAGTAACTTGGTTGCCCCGTCTGGGGATTCAGGTCGATGCCGCCTCGGGTAATAAGAATCCGGCGAATAGCCAACTCAATACCTTCAACCCGCTTTTTCCAAACGGTGTTTACGTGACGCTTGCTGGTTACACCGGCTACGTGAATTTCATTCATCTTAAACCCTCGGTGACCATGCATCCAAACACCCGGCTAACACTGATGACTGCAATTGCCATGCAATGGCGCGAAACCACGGCGGACGCGGTGTATGTACAGCCAAACATTGCGATACCCGACACAGCCGGTCGGCCGGGTAAATATACCGGGACGTACGGGCAGTTTCGGGCGGATTACCTACTCAACTCACACGTTTCGCTAGCCCTTGAAGTGGTTCATTTCACGATTGCGGAGTCCATTCGGGATGCGGGTGGTCACGATAGCGACTACGGGGGAGCCGAATTCAAATTCGGGTGGTAAATCTTCGAGAGCGTCACGCGTCCATCATGTATCTGCCGACTCATCGCGCCGCGCCTGGCAGAAACGGCACATGACACCCGGAAACTAAAGGGGCGCCCGAGCGCTCCACGTGCGTTACAGGCTCATGAGTGATGGCCAGAATCAAGTGCGATCACGGGGTGGCTTCGCCCACGCCCACGACTCAGTGCGCGACGTGCCTAGGTCAGAATTCTCGACCGATCAGGCGATCTACTGAGATACGTCCACCGCCGTGGACGACGATCAGCGAGAAGGCGCCGATCCACACGAGCGTCAACTGATACTCGGTACCGCGCGGAATTATGACCATGATTAAAATGACGAGTAGCTCGCCGAGTAGCATTGCAGCGACCGGGCGCGTCAGCAGACCAATCGCAATCATCAAGCCGCCATAGAATTCGAGGCCGCTGGTGAAATAGCCCAGCAAGTTGGCCGGCTCAAGTCCGAGCTTGTGGAACAGCTCAACGTCACGAGCCATCCCGCCACCGAATAACTTTGCCCAGCCAAACGACGCCATGATCCCACCGGACGCGAACCGCATGCTCGCGTATCCGAAGGGTTCCAAAGCCGTATAAAGCGGTGTTAGTGCCGGCAGTAACGGAGTCGGATTCTTTGCCATCTTGAACCATCATTCCGAATGCAGTACGTGGACAAGAATAGCCGAAACCAAACGCCCTTTCTTATCATTACACCCCATATGCTCTTGCTGAAGGCTAGGCATATCGGAGAAATTGATGTGGCGCATCGGATCGCTCACCGAGGTCAATGGCGGTGGTCGTGATGCTGTTCCGAAGACGATGAGACCGGCAAGCCCGATCGCTCCGATGACTATTAGACCGGCGACAACGCTCGCAATCCACGTTCCGAGGTGCGAATTTTTCGCCATGTTCGTTCGCCACTTAGCCGTCGTTCGAGACTCGCGATAGACTCGCGATCGTGACGCCATTCCGCCGTAAGCAGCTGGTGGGAATCGCCGGTGCGCTACCAGCGTGCGTTCTCGTCGCGTTAACGCTCGATCACGCGGGTGATCTTTTCGGGTTCGTTGCGCTACCGGCAGACGATCCTTCCAGTCGACTGGCCTTTGCGCTGCGATGGATGTTACTGCCGGGATTCTGCCTCCTACTGGGCGTCGTGGTCGCTGGAAGGCGCGGATTCGTCGCCGATGCTATTGACGGCACACGCGAGCCGGCAAGTCATGGCCTGGAGATCACTTTACGCTACAACCAAAATACCCTCGAGCAGACTCTCCTCGCAGGTATCGCGTGGGCCAACTTGGCGATAAACCTGCCGATTGCCCACCTCGTTCTAATACCCGCGATGGCAACGCTCTTCGCAATCGGCCGTGGTGCCTTCTGGGTCGGGTACTTGATCTACCCCACGGGTCGTGCATTCGGCATGGTGCTCACCGCACTGCCCACGATCGCTTCCTATGCCTGGGTGGCGTGGCGTGCGTATTGCGGTTGGGCCGAATAGGAATTGTACGCGCGCCGGGATCCCGAATCCCGGCGCTGACTTCGATCGCCCATGCCGCCTTGCTCGACTGCAATACGGAGTGTTTCTCCGCTCAGGGAATCATGCCGCACTCGAACATTTTGTTGGCAATCGGTGCTGCAATTCGGTTGATGAATTCAGTACGCATTTGCGGATCGTTGCGCAGAATGCCAATGGCGCGCTGTTCCTGCGCGCTGGGTGGCGCGTGCTGCTCCTTCTTCATCCACAACTGCTCACAGTTGGCGGTCTGGTATTTTTGTACGATCTTATCGGCCAACTGGTCCACCATCGGGAACTGCTGCGCTTGCGCGCCAGTGGGGCGCAGGAGCGTCACTCCCAGCAGGACCAAGGAACATGCCCCGGCAATGGCGATCCACGAATAGGGATGCTTAATCATGATTTTCTCCTAAGTTGAAATTACCCTGTCGACTGCCGTCGTCAAGCTCGAATGCCCTCAGTGCCCCTGCGCGAGCGTCCGCGCTTTCCAGCTGGCCATCTCCCAATGCGCCCAGTGGCGACCGGCCGTGTTACGGCTAGTCAACACCGTGACGTTCACCGGAGCTGACTTTTCAAACTCAGCACGAGGGCGCCTGTTGTATGAATCCGGAACTTGCGCGAAGCGTCGCGCAGCTCGCCTTGGAGACTTGCGAAGTTAGCGGCAGATAAGGTGTCCACTTCTGACTACGCGGCAGAGCCGTCGAAGTCAGGGACAAACAATCACATCCAGTATCGCTATCGATGTTAGTCCAATTCGCGAACGTCGGCCAAGCGTGGCCTTGGCTGTTTGCTACCGTAGTCCAACTCGCGCGAGCTCGGCTGTAACGGTACGCCGGCCGCCAACGATTCTGTGGCAGATAGCCGAAATCTTGCTACGAATACGCATTGATACGTATTGCTCACGTCTCGCCCAAAGGCGAGGCTGCTCGGTGCAACAGAGCGACCACTCGGGCTGAGCGCGTTAGCGCATAGAGCCGCGTGTGAGTGGGTGAGATTTCTGCACCGTCCCGGACGGACAGTGAATCGAAGGGCCTTGACAAAAGCGAACACGGATAAGGGCAACGGGCGCCAGCAGCTGGCCGCCGACCCAAGGCGTACAAATATCCAATAGCGCATCGCAGTTCCGGACTAGCGATGTGGGAGACATAAATCATGCCAGCGCGTCGTTCTGTTGGTTTTTTGATGGCGACTGCCCTGCTCATCTCATGTGCTCTGACGGCGCTGGCCCAGCAGGTCACTGGGACACCAGGCGCTCCGAGTGCCACCACAACCATCGACGGCAAGCAGCTCCCTCCCCCGCCTGCCAAATTTGGCGGCGTAATTAAGGAGAGTGCCAAAGATTCGAAGCCTTACTGGCCGCCTACGGTGGTGCCGCCCAAGGGTGCCCCGAACGTGCTGCTCATCATGACTGATGACCAGGGTTACGGCGTATCGGGCACTTTCGGCGGCGTCGTCCCGACCCCCGCCATGGAGCGCATCGCCAAGGCCGGACTGCGCTATACGCAGTTCCACTCAACCGCCCTATGCTCGCCCACCCGCGCCGCGCTCATCACGGGGCGCAACCACCATTCGGTGGGTTTCGGCGTGATCGGCGAGATGTCCACTGGGTTTCCTGGCTATGACTCGGTCATCGGCCAGGAAAGCGCCACGGTCGGTGAGATTCTGAAAGAGAACGGATTCGCCACCTCCTGGTTCGGCAAGAACCATAACACCCCTTCCTTTCTGTACAGCGTGGCAGGGCCGTTCGATCAATGGCCGGTCGGCATGGGGTTCCAATACTTCTATGGGTTCATGGGCGGCGAGACCGATCAGTGGACGCCGTACCTATACCGGAACACGACGCCAATTTTCCCGTGGATCGGCAAGCCGGGCTACAACCTGACCACCGACCTGGCCGACGAGGCCATCAAGTACCTGAGCGCTCTGAATGCGGCCGCGCCTGAGAAGCCGTTCTTTCTTTATTACGTCCCCGGCGGCACCCACTCGCCGCACCAGCCGACCAAGGAATGGATCGAGAAATTCAAAGGCAAATTCGACATGGGCTGGGAGAAGCTACGCGAAGAGATCTTCGCCAACCAGAAGCGGCTCGGGGTCATTCCAGCAAGTACCAAGCTGACGCCGTGGCCGGATGTGCTGCCGAAGTGGGACTCGCTTTCGTTGATACAAAAGAAGCTCTATGCGCACGAGGCCGAGGTGTTTGCCGCGTACGCCGCCTATACCGACCATGAGATCGGCCGCGTGATCCAGCAGGTCCAGGATATGGGCAAGCTCGACAACACGCTGATCATCTACATCAGCGGCGACAACGGCACCAGCGCCGAGGGCACCCTGGAGGGCACCTTTAACCAGATGACCGCCTACAACGGCATCCTGACGCTCCCGGAAGCCGTACAGATGCTGCATTACGAACGCTGGGGCTCGGACAGCACCTACCCGCATATGTCGGTCGCATGGTCCTGGGCGTTCGATACGCCCTTCAAGTGGACCAAGCAGGTGGCATCGCATTTCGGCGGCACGCGCCAAGGCATGGCCATCTCGTGGCCCGGCCACATCAAGGATGTGGGCGGCATCCGCTCCCAGTTCCATCACATGATTGACATCGTGCCGACGATCCTCGAAGCGACGGGTATCCGCGCGCCGACTACGGTCAACGGCATTGCGCAAAAGCCCATCGAGGGCGTGAGCATGGCGTATACGTTCGACAAGGCCAATGCCAACGCACCTTCAAAGCGCGACACGCAGTATTTCGAGATGTTCGCCAACCGTGCGATCTATCACGACGGTTGGATCGCGGCCACGACGCCCCCCGCGCCGCCTTGGGCCCTCGGAACCATCAAACTACCCGATATCAACGACTATAAGTGGGAACTCTACAACATTACCGAGGACTACTCGGAATACAACGATCTTGCCGCCAAGAACCCCGAGAAGCTCAAGGAGCTGCAGGCACTGTTCCTGACCGAGGCGGCGAAATACAATGTCTTTCCGATAGATAACTCGATCCTCCCGCGCCTCGTTACGCCGCGGCCGAGCGCGACCGCCGGTAAAACCCTATTTACCTACACGGGGCCGAACGCCAACATTCCTGTGGGGAATGCGCCCAGTATTTTGAACAAGGACTACACGATCACCGCCGAGGTGAACATTCCAAACCGCGGTGCGGAAGGAATGATCGTGACGATGGGCGGGCGGTTCGGCGGCTATGGCCTTTACCTGCTGAAGGGCAAGCCGGTTTTCGTCTACAACCTCCTCGATCTGAAGCGCTACCGTTGGGAGGGAGGCGTGGGAGCTGAGGACTGGTTGGGTGATTCACTCGCGCCGGGTAAGCACACGATTGTGTTCGATTTCAAATTAGCCGAGCCCGGCCCGGGCAAGGGCGGCACTGGCGTGCTCTCGGTCGATGGCAAGGAGTTGTCTCGGCAGACGATGGAGCACTCAATTCCGTTTCTCATGTCCATCGACGAGAGCTTCGACATCGGAAGCGACACCCGCACGGCAGTGGACGATAGCTATAAGTTACCGTTCAACTTCAGCGGTACCATCGACAAGCTGACATTCAAGCTCGGACCAGAGCAACTAACGGCCGAGGAACGCAAGATTGCAGAGCACGTGCTGGCATCTGCGCACGACTGATTTCAGCTTGCGAGAACCACTGGTGTAACGCGTAGGCCCTCACCGAAGATTAGGAAATACGCAAGGAGTGGCGCGCCGGGTACGTGTCCAAAACTCTCTGCGCGACACCGACCGGCGATCACGGAGCCAGATCCCGGCGACTCTTTATGCCGTGCCCATCGGTGAACGCGCCGGGTCACTCGGCGTGCGGCGTTTACCTGATGAGGTAGCCGCGGGCCTGGAAGCAAGCAGCCTCAGCGCGGAGGTAGTCCGCTCGTTTGCCCGGCACAGCTTCCGGCGTTACACCGCCGTCATCCTGCGTCGGGTCGAAGCCCGTCTGGCCGATGGCCCAGATATCGCATTCGTAGCGATCCTGCGCCTGCTGGCTGTGCAAGACTCCGTTCGCCGCCTCGAGAACCCAATCGCCATCGGGCCCTGCGTGCAGCGTCCCCCTCGGTTGCACCGCGCTCACCGGTTCCGCGGTGTTGACGGTGTCTTGCTCCACATCGACGGACGCCACCCGTGCGTCCTTGCGCATCGACTTGACCACTTCGCGACAGCCCGCTTCCGGTCCAGGTCCCCTGAGATTGAGCACGATGACGGAAGAATCCCAGAGGTCCTGCACTTGAACGACCAGCTGGTAGTCGGGGTGATTGCTCTGGAGCGAGCTTATGAATCCCGCATCGCTCGCGTTGGACACATCTGGCGCCAGCGCGACCCGCAGGCGCAGGTCGCAGGGTGCGATTGGCGCTGACTGCGCAGCGCTCTCCGCCCCCGCGAGGGCCTGTGCCTCGAGCACAGTGATCAGAAGTGCTGCGGCGAGCGTGAACCGTTGATAGCTTTTCATGAGTCTGTTCCCGTAAGTCTTCCTTAGCCTTTCCTCCAAGTTCGACCTCGACCGTTGCGCAAAGTGTCGTCTGGTTCGGTGAATGCAGCGTTTCTCCAGCGCGGGATCCAAATACTTCGTCGAAACAACACCAGGCCCGACCAGGTAGGTTCAGCCAGAGCCAGAAGCGGGCCGGGATTCCCTTGCAGCGCGGCAGCGCCTCCAACGACGAGCCTGCCCGGGAGTGTGCGAGTCAGTGATCGTTGCTGAATGCTTGCTGCATGTGAGTAAGTAACGCCCTTCGCCCCGTCCCGTTGTCCCGTGAGCCGTCGCGCAGACCCCCTAACCTTTGGGTCCGACGGCCTTTACACATCGTCACAGGCTCAGCCAGCAGACGAAACGCTCCCGTCACATGACCGACTGACGCATCGTGGATGCAAGCTCGTTAGTCCATCACCACGGTGCCGCCGGCGCCGGAAGAGCCGGAGCGCTTGAACACGGCGAGCAGCGGTAGCACGGCAAGTGTCGCGATGAGCAAGAGCTTGTAGTCGTCGAGATAGGCGATGATCTGTGCCTGCTGCGTGACGACCCCGTCGAGCGCGGCACGCCCGGCAGCCGTCAGTGGATTCCAGAAGTGCGCGATCGCCGGATCGTCGAACGCCCGATTGACGGCGGTGACGTGTTGGGAAATCTCGGCGTGATTGATCTGCGTATTGCGGGTGATCAGCGCATTCACCACCGATATCCCGACACTCGACCCGATATTGCGCGACAGATTGAAGAGTCCGGCGCCGTTCGTGCGATTCTCGGGCGGCAGCGTCGAAAGTGCAGCGGCGCTCAAAGGCACGAAGAGAAAGCCGAGCCCGATGCCCTGGACCACGGTGACACCGACGATCTGCGCGGCCGATACGTCGGGTGTCCAGCCGGTCATTGCGTAAAACGACCAGGCCGTGAGTCCGAGCCCGATCGCAAGGAGCAGTCGCGTATCGAGCCGCCCCGTCAGCCGCCCGACGACCAGCATCGAAGCCATCGTGCCGATCCCGCGCGGGCCCATGACGAGTCCCGCAGTAACGACCGGGTAATCCATGAGGACCTGCAGGTAGGGTGGCTGCAGCGCCAGGGACGCGTAATAGGTAAGGCCGACGATGGCGATCAAGATCACGCCAGCGGCGAAATTACGGTCGCGAAACAGCGCTGGCCGCACGAAGGGCCGCTCCGCAGTGAACGTGTGGACGAGGAAGAGGTAGAGCGCCGAACAGCAGACGACGGTCTCGATGATGATTTCGCCCGAGCTCAGCCAGTCCTTGATCTCACCCCGGTCGAGCAGGACCTGCAGAGCTGCGATCGCGACGCTCAGCGTACCGAATCCCAGCCAGTCCAGCTTCTCACCACCTTCGGGCTTCGGAGCGGGCAGGAAGGCAATCATGGCCAGCAGATCGAGGAGGCCGATCGGCAAATTGATGTAGAAGACATAGCGCCAGCTGTAGTTCTCGGTGAGCCAGCCGCCGAGTACGGGACCCAGCACCGGGCCGACCATCACCCCGAAGCCGAATAGCGCCATCGCAAAGCCGTGACGCTCCTTCGGATAGATCGCGAACAGCACGGACTGCGACAGCGGCACGAGCGCTGCACCACACGCGCCCTGTAGCATGCGGAACAGCACGATCTGAGTCAGTGACTGCGCCATGCCACAGAGCATCGATGCGAGCGTGAAGCCGCCGATGGACACGAGGAACACGCGCTTGAGGCCGAAGCGTGCGGCGAAGAATCCGGTGGGCGGCGTCATGATCGCAGCGACCGCGATGTAGGACGTGAGGACCCAGTCGATCTGGTCCTGGCTCGCCGAGACGCTGCCCTGCATGTAGGGCAGTGCGACGTTGGCGATCGTCGTGTCGAGCGCCTGCATCAGCGTAGCGACGATCACGCAGGCGGTGATCGCGGCGCGGTTGCCACCGCCCGGAGTGTCCGTGGAAGTCATGACGACGACGCTAAAAGAGCGCGGTCAGGAAGTGGGGGAGCCCGCGCGGACGCCCGGTGTCGACATAGACCTCCGTGCTCATGCCGGCGCGCAGCGGCGGCATGCGCGGATCGCTGGTATCGACGCGTACGCGCATCTGCACCCGCTGCACGACCTTGACCCAGTTGCCGCTCGTGTTCTGTGCCGGCAGAAGTGAGAACTCCTGCGCGGCCGCCGGACTCAGGCTCTCGACGGTGCCGTACCAGCGCACCCCGGGGTAAGTGTCGACCCTCACGCTGGCCAGCTGCCCGGGCCGCACGTAGGTGAGCTGAGTCTCCTTCGGCGTGGCGTCGATCCAGACGTGATGAGTATCGACGAGGTAGAACGCAGTGGTCGAGGCCGGCAGAAACTTGCCCCGGGCAATGGCCGGCACGTTGGTCACTATGCCGGCAAAGGGTGCCGTCACGACGGTGTGGAGGAGCTCGCGCTCCGCTTCGGCGACCTGGGCGTCGGCCTGCTGGTATTGGGGGAGCTGTGTGGTGGGGGCATCCGGGTTGCCCCCGAGTCTCGCCAGCTGCACGCGTGCTTCCTCGCGCAGCGCTTCGAGCTTGCTTTGGTCGGCCTGCAGAGTGTATTGCGCCTGATCGTAGCCGGCGCGGGACTCGACGCCGCTCGTCAGCAATCGGGTAGCGCGCTCGTACCGCGTCCGGTCCAGAGCGACCTGCGACTGCTCGGCCGCGGCGTCCGTCAGCATCCGCCGGTAATCCCGCTTCATCGACTCGAGCGTAAGGGCCACCTGCGCCCGGTTGGCCTTCGCATCGCCCAGCGCGATCACGAACTGCAGTGCGTCCAGGCGGTAGAGGACCTGGCCGGCGGCGACTTCCTGGTTGTCATGGACGTCGACCTGGACCACCGTTCCAGCGACGTCGGTCGAGATGCCGACTTTGTCCGCGTTCACGTAGGCGTCGTCCGTGTACATCACCCGCCCGCCGACGACATACCAGGCACCACCGCCCAGGAGGGCGAGCGGCAGCATCAGGAACAGTGCGAGCCGCACTCGCTGCCGTGATGACGGCTGCTGCGGTGCATCGCGCCCAGCATCCGGCGCCGTGGGCTGCTGTTCCGGCGACTGCGGGAGCTCTCGGGCAGCCTCGCGCAGGAGCGGTTGCGATGCGATCCGTTCGGCTTCCTCGAGCGAGGAATCCGCGTCCCTGTCAACCAGCATGGTGCCTCCGGTAATGCGCGCGCTCACAGGCGATCACCGCCCCCGAGCGCGAGAAAGAGTTGAGTGGTGTCGGTGTATTGCTGCGCCTCGGCGCGCAGGAAGCCGACCTGCGCATCAAGACGCCGTCGCTGCGCGTCGATCACCTGCAGAATGCCGCTATTGCCGACCGCGTAGCTCTCGCGGGCGAGCTCGACGTTGCTGGTCGCGCTAGCCAGCGCATTCGACTGCGCGGCAAGGAGCTGCCCATCGTGCGTCAGCGCATCGAGCGCGTCCGCGACCTGGCCGAATGACTCGAGCACGACCTCCTGATAGCGCGCCGCGCTCGAGCGCAGCTCATCCACCGCGGCGCGGCGTTCGGCGCGCAGTGTGCCGCCGTCGAACAGCGGTGCCGTGATTCCCGAGATCAGCGACCAGACGGTGTTCGAGCGCGTAAACAGCGTCTGGTCCGGCCCCGACTGCCACCCACCCGTAGCAGTCAGGGTGATCTGGGGATACAGGTTCGCAGTGGCCACCCCGACGGCGGCGGTTGCGGCGTGCAGCTGCGCTTCCGCGGCGAGGATGTCCGGCCGGCGGTGTGCGAGCTCGGAAGGCAGGCTCACGGGGAGCTGCTTCGGGAGCGTCAAAGCGCTCAGGGAAAAGTCGGGTGGCGTCCATTCCCCCGGCGGGTGCGCGGTGAGAACGGCGAGTGCGTGGCGTGCCAGCGCGAGCTGTTGGCGCAGCGGCGGAAGCAATGCCTCGTCGGTGGCGAGCTGGCTCTCGGCGGTGAGCACGTCGACCCGAGTAACGGACCCGTTCGCGAACGCGGTGCGCACAAGGCCGAGGTTGCTGCGGTCCTCGGCGAGGAGCTCTCCGAGCGCCTGCAGCTGGGCGCGAGCCGCGGCGACCTGCGTCGCCTCGGCGACCACGCTGCCCGTGAGCGAGAGGTACGTAGCGTCCGCCTCGCTGCGCTGATACTGCGCGAGCGCCTCGCGCTGCTCCACTGAGCGTGCGATGCCTCCCGTGTAGTCGACCCGGTATTGAACCGCAACGCCCGCGCTTGCATAGCTGAAGGTCGGTAAGTTGTTGACGAGCGGCCCGAGGAACTGCGCGCCGTACTTCTGCCGCCCTGCTCCGCCCTCGAGGCTCAGCTGCGGATAGAGGTTTCCGGCCGCGGCCTTCACGAGCTCGCGAGCCTCAGCGACGCTCGACTGCGCGGCGGCAAGCGTGTGATTGCGCGCGATCGCCTCGCGGACCATCGCGTCGAGATCGGGAGAGGAAAAAACGGTCCACCATTCCTCAGCGGGATTGGCGCCGCTGATGAAGCGCTGCGCGTACGCGCTCGCTGCCGACTCGGACGCCGATAGCGCTACAGCGTCTGCCGAGGAATCCTCCGGCACACGATAGGCGGCGGGCGCCGCGCTCGCAGGCCGCTTGAAGTCCGGCCCGACCGCGCAAGCGGCAAGGCCTGCGGCCGCGAGCACGGCCACGAGCAGGCACGCCGCGATGCAGTGGCGGCGGCTCAAGCCGCCCTCCCCGGCATCCCCTTCGGCCACTGCAACGCGCTCGCCGTAAACATGGCCACGCACTTTACGTGCGTATTCAAGAAGGATGAACCGCGCTTTGGTTGATGCGTCGTTTCGCAATGGGAAATCGGACCTCTACAGGCGGCACGAAAGGCACCATTTACCGCCGACCGATTGTTCCCCTCACGCTCGTCTCATAACTTCGTTCCTCAGCAAGGTGATCGCCGCGGGGCGGCCGGGGCAGGAGCCGGTGCATGAGTAGTCGAATTACTCTGCTGCGTGCTGTTGGTTTGCTGATAGCCGCAACGTGCGGCGAGCCTACTCGAGCGCAGTCGAGCTCGCGCTCACAGGACGCGCAGGTCTACGTCGGCGAGCGGCAGGGCGGTGATGATCAACGACAGTGATGGCTTTACGGCTAACGTTGGGTTCGGCGCGAGGTACTACCTGAACCACAACCTGTTCATCGATTTCGACGCCCGCTATCGCTATCTCAGCAAGCTCGTCGGCGACTACGGCCAGGGCCTCAACACCGCCGAGACCAGCTTCAGTCTCGGTTATCGGTTCTGAAGGAGCAGCAGAAATGTTGGGCGTGGAGCACCTGCCCGAGAGGTTACCCAAGGCTACCGAACCCACCCACCATTTGAGCGCGTGACGGTAGAAGACCGCGCTAAGTGTGCTAGGCAACCGACAAACCAGCCCTTCGACGCGTACCGTTCGCTCTTCCCTATTGCCGTTAGCTGGGGAGATTACACCCGTCGGCACAGGCAGAAGCCCTCCTAAAATCAACCGAGTATCCCAACATGGAATCCCAAACGTCTCGCAAGATCATCGTCGCCAGTAGTATGGCCGCGGTCCTCGGCATCGGCGTCGTTGCGTTCGCGCTGAGTTCCCACCACCATATTCCGGCTGCTCAGATTCCCCAATCCGCGCCGCCCGTCGTCCCGTCGACTCCTGACGCTTCCGCCGCGGTCGCTCCGAGCGCCGACGCAGCCGCCGGGGTCGCTCCAACTCCCATCGTTCCCGCGGCAGTCGTTCCGGTCCCGGACGCCCCCGCGGTCGCTCATTAAGATAGCGTCGGTTCCAACGTCGGCCATTCTCAACGTGAATCGATTTGCAGCGATATTGCTGCTCAGCGTGGTTGTCGTCGGTCCTACCGGGTGCCAACCCTACGCTGAAACAGAGGCTGGGGCGGTACCCACCGTCGTGGTACCGTCGCGGTCCGCCACAGGATCAGCCAAGCCGCCACCTGACTTGTCAGGCCGCACACGCTTCGGAATTGCATCGTTCTACGCGGAGAAGTTTGCAGGCAAAGAAATGGCGGACGGCACCAAAATGGACCAACACAGCGACAACGCCGCGAGCAAGACGCTTCCACTGGGTACTACGGCGATGGTAACAAACACCGAGACCGGTCAAAGCGCGCAAGTGACCATCCAAGACCGGGGACCCTATGTAGTAGGCCGCATCGTAGATCTCTCAGTATCGACAGCACGAAAGATCGGAATCACGCAAGACATGGGTATCGCAACAGTCACCGTCGCCCCGATTTCTGTTCCGCTGCCGGACGGCAGCACCAAACGCGGCGCGGCGATGCTTGATGCGAAACCCTGAGAAAGCGGAGCAAAACAACGTGAGGGGCTGCCATTTCACCGAATTCGTGGGAACGATCACGCACGAGGGCGGCAGCGCCTACTGAGGCAACTGATTCTTGATTTTCGCGACACCGGCCTGTGCGCAAGCTTCGTCCTTGTCGCCATGGCCCCAACGTCCTCCCGGTCGTGAGTAGCGGCGTGATTAAAAGTCAAACCTCAGGAGCATGTTTGGAAAACATGCCGACTTGCGTGCGCACTGTGAAGGCGCAGTCCTAAGCCCTGAGCGTCACGCGACGACAGTCAGCGCCGTCCACGCCGCCAGAGAATCCATGTAATCGCGCCAGCGCACGATCTTGCGATTCTCGATAAAAGCAATCGAGACGAAACTGTTATCGTAGGAAACGCCGGTCTTGAGTATTTTGCCGTGAACCTCGTATTCGAGGGTCACGACTTGACCACCTTTTGAAGGATGCACCGCCAGCGCATCGGCGCGCTCAAGGAAGATATTGCTGCCGTAGCCAGAATAGAGCGACATGAGTTCTGCCCGACCTCGCACCGCCTGCGGCCAACCGGGCATGTGGTAACGAAACTCGAATAGGACGCCGTCGGCTAGCGTGTCGAAATAGTGTTCGCCATCCGTGTATTTCGAGAGTCCTTCCATGACCACGCAGAAGAACGGATCAAGGGCGCGAAACGCGCTATAGCTGTCTTTGGACATCCTCTTCTCCTAGACGCCGTTTCGACCCGATAGTATCAGAGTGCTTGCAGGGCCTTGATTCTTGGCTCGTTCTCGCTCGATCCGGGGGCGCTGACGGCGCCGTTTGCCGGAGAGGGCCATCATGGAACTGTCTCCAGCCGCGCCGGCCTTAGTGGTTGAGGCCGCGATCACTAAGGTGTAATTCATGGCCACTCAATACGTCAGCGCCTGAGTGCTCTCACTGCATATCAACAGGTCGATCCACAAGACCGATGGTGCGATCCACATGCCTCCGCTCTGAGTGCCGCGTTACGTGTTGGGGCTCATGCTGATTATAAAGGCGGGCTCACGAGTCCCTGTTTGCCGGTAAGAGCGACTTCTGCGCAGAGTTGTCTACAATATAGCTCGCACGCGCTACGATCCCAGCCAGCCCGCTCGATGCAAGCGAGGTGCAAGGCGGCACTTGCAAGTCATAGCCGGGGAAAGCAGGAAGATTGAAACATGAGTCTTATCCGTGAGGTGGAGTGGAATAAAGTCTTCGAATTCACATGGCGCATTCTGGTGTTCCTTGTAGCCATCGCGATCATCGTGATCGTATCGACCAACTGGACCCGTTGGGAAGGCGGGGAAGGTTGGCAACGCACCAACGATGCTTACCTCCAGTCCGATCTAACGCCCATATCCGCAAAAGTAACCGGCTACATTCGCGAGCTTCCCGTCCGCGACTATGAAAGAGTGCGCAGCGGACAAGTGCTGGCGCGCTTGGTCGACGATGACTACCGGGCCGCCGTTGCACAGGCGGAAGCGAACATCCTCAGCGCTACAGCGCAGCACGCCTCGCTGCAAGCGCAGCACGAGTTGCAACTCGCCAATGTCCAGGCCGCGCACGCAGTCGTCGCATCGACCATCGCCTCGCGCGAGCAGAATCAGCGCGATCTCACGCGGCAGCAGCGCCTGCTCCAGACCGGTTCCTCCTCCACCGAGGCAAGGGAAAGGCTTGAAACCACCCACGCGCAACTGGAGGCGCAACTCGCGCAGAATCGAGCTCAGGCGGAGGCCGCGCAGCGCGAGCTCGCTGTCCTGGAAGCACAAATCAAACAGAGCGAGGCAGCCATCGGCGCGGCGCAGGCCGCGCTCGTCGTGGCCAAGCTCAACCTCGAATACACGACGATCATCGCACCTCAGGACGGTGTCATCGGACAGCGCCAGGTCAAGCCCGGCCAGTTGGTGGGCGTTGGGAGCCAGATCACAACCCTTACTCCCCTGCCTAACGTGTGGGTAATTGCCAACTATAAGGAGACGCAACTCACCCACATGGCGGTTGGGCAAGCGGCACGAATCATCGTGGATACGTTTCCCGGACATACGTTACACGGCCATGTTCAGGCATTCGCGCCTGCCTCGGGTGCAGAATTCGCTCTGCTTCCGCCTGATAATGCGACCGGCAACTTCACCAAAGTCGTGCAGCGCATCTCGGTAAAGATCCTCATCGACGATGCGGACGGACTCGCCGATCGATTGGTTCCGGGCATGTCGGTAGAAGCAAGCGTCAACGCTCGGGATGGGGGGCGAAGATGAACGCGTCCGCGCCGACGTCGCACCCAGGGCTGCTCGCCCCAACGCTTCCCTCACCGCCGACATCGATTCCATGGCTCGGGCTCGTGGCCGTGCTCATGGGGACGTTCATATCGACCCTGAATGCCCGACTGTCGACCTTCGGTCTCGCCGATATACGGGGCGCAGTGGGCGCTGGGTTCGACGAAGGTGCGTGGATCACGACCGCACAAACCGTGGCTCAGATGTTCGTCACGCTCATCGCAGTGTGGATGGGCGCCGCCTATGGCCCTCGGCGGGTATTGATCTGGGCCGCGCTCTCGTTTGCGGTGATCTCGCTCATCATCCCGTACTCGGCGAGCTTAAACGTGCTGCTGACGATGCAGTTCCTCGGTGGCTTGGCCAGCGGATTCTTCATTCCCCTGACCTTGAGCTTCATTTTGCTCAATGTGCCCCCGAGATATTGGGCCGTCGGGATCGCAATCTATGCGCTCAATCTCGAGCTCTCGCTCAACATTTCAGCCTCGCTCGAGGGATATTACGTCGAACACCACTCCTGGCGATGGATCTTTTGGCAAAACGTCCCGCTCGCCTTGCTCATGTCACTGTGTTTGCGGCAAGGCATCGCCATCAAGCCGATCACGGTTAGGCCACCGCCCGACCTGTTTGGTCTGGTGGCGGGTGGCGCCGGGCTCGCGTTGATCTATGCGGCTCTAGACCAGGGCAATCGGCTCGACTGGCTTAACTCGGGATTGGTGTGGGGACTGCTTGGCTCCGGCGCGCTCGTTCTGGTGGCCTTCTTCGTGCACGAAGCCCGTACTGCGCGCCCGCTGCTCAACCTGCACGTCGTATTCGGCGCACCTATGCCGAGCCAGTTTCTGTTGATCTCATTCCTTCGCCTGACGATTCTATCCACCAGCTATCTCATCCCTCTGTACCTCGGATCGGTGCGCGGCTATCGCGACCTTGAAGTAGGCGATACCCTGATCTGGATCGCGATCCCGCAGCTCATTTTCTGTCCCCTCGCGGCCCTCATGCTGCGGCGATCGGATGCGAGACTCGTTACCTCTATCGGATTCATTTTCATCAGCATCGCCTGTTTAATGGTGGCGTACAACCTCACGCCCCTCTGGGGCTCTTACCAATTCCTGCCCTCACAGCTGTTGCAAGCCCTTGGGCAAAGCTTTGCGCTTTCCGGCGTGATCTTCTTCGGAATCCTGCACCTCAAGCCCCAGGATGCCCTGACTTTCGGCGCGGTGCTGCAAACGGCACGACTGTTCGGCGGAGAGATCGGCTCGGCGTTCGTGACGACTCTGGCCCGGGTACGTGAGCAGGTTGCTTCGAACCTGATTGGGCTGCATGTTCAGATCGGTGATGCACAGGCCATTCAGCGCATCCGCAGCTACGGTGCGGTGACCACGCGTGTAGCGGACCCGGCCGGTGCAGCCGATCGTGGTGCGCTGGTGCTGGGGAACGCAGTGCGCGCGGCCGCCACCACGCAAGCTGTAATGGATTGCTTCGTTGTGGTCGCGTTTCTTTCCGCGGTCGCGCTGCTCTTCGTGCTCTATCGAAGCGCGGCTCCCGAAGGCCCGGCGTCCCCGACCCCGCTCTTTCGCGTGCCGGGAGGAAAACCCCAATGACTGGCTTGACGAACAGCGCGTTGCGCGCCGGTGCCACAGCGGGAGTGGCCATCCTTTCCCTCGTGTCATGTCATGTTGGGCCGAACTATCGGCCTCCAGCACTGCCCGAGGGCGCACCGGCCGCACTGGTCGGCGTGAATGCTGCGGTTGAGACCCCGATGCCGCCACCCGATGCCTGGTGGCACCTCTACTCCGATCCGCATCTCGACGCTTTGGTAGAGGAAGCGCTCCAAGCGAACCGTGACCTCGCCGTCGCTGACGCTAACCTAGCCGCCGCTCGCGCTGTAGTGACCGAGGTGCATGCCCGGCGCTATCCGTCGACCGACGTGTCTGCAGCCGCCGTGCGCGGTCGCGATCCGACCACAGACGAGATTCTCGAACTCACTTCTCGGCCGCCGCAGACGATTTGGTTGTACGAGGACCTGTTTCAGGTGGCTTACGAGGTCGATCTTTTTGGTCGTATCCACCGCGCCATCGAAGCAGCAAATGCCAGCGCCGGATCGATTGCCGCCGCTCGCGACAGCGTGCGCGTAGTGGTCGCGGCGAGTGCCACGCGCTCGTACGCTGCAGTCTGTGCGCTTGGAGAGGAGCTCGACGTCGCGCGGCATTCACTCGACATCGTGAGCCGCGAAGCTGCCATCACCGAGCGGCGTTACGAAGCCGGAGCGGGGTCGCAGTTCGACGTGGCACGCGCGCAGGCGCTGGTCGGCCAAGTTCGTTCGAGCGTCCCCCAGCTCGAAGGAGAGCGCAAGGCAGCGCTCTTTGAGCTGACGGCGGTCCTGGGCCGAACTCCCGCAAATGCGCCGCGAGAAGTCGAAAACTGCGTCACTCCGCCACGAGTGGCATCCCTCATTCCGGTGGGCGACGGCCAAGCCTTGATCAACCGTCGTCCTGATGTACGCCAGGCCGAGCGTCGGCTCGCTGCGGCAACTGCGCAAATCGGTGTCGCGACAGCTGATCTGTTCCCCACCATTCACCTCACCGGCTTCTACGGAGCTGCGGCGACTGAGCCGGCACAGCTGACGAACAGTGTCGGACTCGTGTGGGGCCTTGGACCTTCAATCAGCTGGACGTTTCCGAACCAGGCGGGACCGCGCGCCCGCGTACGCCAAGCCAAAGCCTCGCAGGCTGCGGCTCTAGCGGCGTTCGATTCGATTGTGCTCACAGCCCTCAAGGAAACCGAACAGGCACTAGCGGAATACAGCGCCGCGCTCGACCGTCGGCAGGCACTCGCTGATGCGCAGGGCAGGATCCATCGCGCATACGACATTGCGCATGACGAGTATGCGGCAGGGTCCGTGAGCAACCTTGACCTACTCACCACGGAAGAGTCCCTCGTGGCCTTAGACGCGGCGGTCGCCTCTTCCGATACCAGCCTGATCCAGCTTCAAATCGATCTGTTCAAAGCACTTGGAGGCGGCTGGCACAACGAGAGCCTGACAAGTCCGTAAACTCGCGGGCCTCAACGCCGCTCGATTCCTGCGGGATGACTTGCGTGGCGTTTGTCAGATCAGCACAGACCCTTATCATGACTAGCGCGACGGGTCACACCGAGGACGAACAAGGAGATCGAGCCATGCAGATCCAGCTCAGCGTCACCTCTGACTTCGTGTGCCCCTGGTGTTACATCGGCGAAAAGCGCCTGGCCCGCGCTATCGAGAGCCTCCCAACTGGGATCGACGTCCAGCTCCAGTGGCTGCCGTTTGAACTCAACCCGGACATGCCCCTGGAGGGCATGGAGCGCAGAAGCTACCGCTCGCGGAAGTTCGGAAGCTGGGAACATTCCCAGGCGATGGATGCCCAGACCGTGCTGGCCGGACGGGACGACGGAGCCAGCTTCGACTATGAGGCGATCAAGCGCACCCCGAATACCTTCCTCGCACATCGCGTTTCGTGGTTCGCACAACGCGAGGGCAAGCAGCGCGCCTTCGTCGAAGCGGCCTTTCAAGCGTATTTCGCCCACGGGCGCGATATCGGGTCAGAGAGCGTCCTGGCTGAAGTCGCTGGCGGAACAGGTCTCGATCGAGACGCAGTCGCCGCATTCCTCAGCTCCGACGACGGCGCGACGAGCGTCCGCGCTCTGGAGCGCACCGCTCTGGAGAGGGGCGTCCGGGGCGTTCCGTATTTGGACATTGGTGGGACCACGATGCTCGGAGCTCAACCGGCGGAAACTATCCTCCAAACCATTATCGAAGCAGCTGGCCGGCTCGCGCCACGCCATGCGGAGCACCCAAGAAGCCCCGGCGTGCCGGGTAGGTAGAACTCACCCGTAACTAAGCGCATCGCGGTCGGTCGCGTCTTGTTATGTTTACCGGTACTTGAACAGGCGCAGTTCTTCGCGAGCCACCTCGCTGAAGTCCCTGAGCGGATCGATACCGGCCCCGACCTTGATCAGCTCGCGCAGCTCGCGCACAGATTGATTCGGTGAGAAGTACGTGTCTATTATCGTCAGCATGATCTTGTCGGCACACGCGATAGTGCCTGGCAGAGACACAATGCGCATCCGGCTAATCATCGCGTGGAGAGACACGAGTTCCGCTATCTGCGGCTCGCTGTTCAGAAGAGCATCGCCGTACGCCTTGGAAGCCGCGATAATGAAGTCCCTGTATAAGTCTTCGCGCAGCTCCATTTCGTGGGCCATTTGTCCGGCTCGTGCCTGCGCCCGTTGCGACAGCCAGGTCGTGCCGGTTGAGGTCAGGCCGCCGACAACCGAACCAACCAGGGCCGCCATCGCGGAAACGTACGCGACGTCCATTTGACCTCTCCGAGTTCCAATCAGACTGCCGGGCGTAGATCAGTATGTCTGAGCCCTGGATGGAGGCCGGATTGGAGTCGAGCGTTGTCTCGGCACAATCGCCCCAAGAACTTCACTCACGCCTCGACCATGGCCCTAATGTCACGGTTCTCGAAAACGAAGACTTCGCCGTCCCCTGTTGGCTGCACGGCGACTTCCACCATCGCCCGCGCCAAGTCGTCGGCGCGAATCACCTGGTTGGGGAACAGCACCCGAAACGCGGGGTAGATCGCGCGCAAGAGGCGGTAGCTGAAATTCGGTTCCTTCCGCGGCTCGACGGGATAAATATAGGCGGGCCGGAAGATATAAACGCGGGGAAAACCGGCTGCGAGAAGCGCCTTTTCCGCCTCGCCTTTGTAGCGCGCGAACGCAATCCGACTCCGCCCCGTTGGGTCCGCGCCACTCCCGCTTAGGAATGAGAACGCCGCATCGGGGCTGCTGGCTCGAAGAATTCGGGCAAACTCGACCGTATAATCAACCGTGATTCTGCGGAGTTCCGTGTTCGTCACCACCCCGGTATAGGTTCCCAGGCAAAATATTGCTGCGTCTCGCCCCGTAAGCGTCTCCGCCAGCGCCGAGCAGTCCGCGAAGTCTGGGTGCAGAACCTCTGTCAGCTTGGAGTGCGAAATACCGAGCTTCCTGCGCCCTACGGACGTCACATGTTCGACGTCAGGCCGCTGGAGCGCGTAGCGAAGGGCGTAGCCGCCGACCATGCCCGTGGCGCCTACAATGACCAGTCGCTTCATGACAGGACGCGCTCGTCCACCCAGTCCACGTAGAGCAGGCGCTCCGCAAATAGCCAGGCTCCGTCCATCTTCGCGAACGTGTCGTTGTAGCGGAGCGAGGCGACCATCAAGCTTCGCTTTGCGCCGTTAACGGTCAGGTGATGCGCCAGACAGTAGGCTTCCCCGGTGGCCCGGTCGGGTGTCAATGCGAAGACCGTGCTTTGACCGACGAAGTGCGTGGTGGCTTGGTATTGATTCAACTCGGCGAAGACCGGAGCGAGCGCCTCGCGCGAGTGTAGCTCCTGCGAGGGCTTTGGATCCTTGGCATCCATGTACACCACGAAGTGGGCGTCTGGGGTAAAGAGTGACATCTGACCCTTCGCATCGCGACGATCGGCGCAGTGGGCGTAGGCCTCAATGAGCTCGCGGATTGCAAGGCGATCTGCGGCTTCCGCGGCAGAGATAGCCACGTGCTTGCTCACGAAAGATCCTTAGGCCTCAATGATGGCCCGAGTTTCGAGAAACGCCTCGATCCCATACCTACCGTACTCACGGCCGACCCCGGAGTATTTGAACCCGCCCCAGGGCGCCTGCGCATCGTCGGTCATTCCGTTGATCAGGACACGGCCGGCTCGAATCTGCGAGGCTACGAGGTGCGCACGCTGGAGGTCTTTGCCGATGACGCAGGCGTGGAGGCCATATCGGGAGTCGTTGGCGATCCGGATCGCGTCTTCCTCGGTGTCGTAGGCGATGACACTGAGGACGGGACCGAAAATCTCTTCCTGGGCAATCGTCATGTCGTTCTTCACGTTGATGAACACCGTGGGCTTGACGTAGTAACCCGCCTCAAGGCCTTCGGGACGCCCTTCACCGCCGGCCAGCACTTCCGCACCTTCTTCGATGCCCTTGCGGATGTAGGACTGAATGCGTTCGTACTGTTTCTGCGACACCATCGGCCCGATGGCGGTTTTGGGATCGGCCGGATCGCCGACGGTGATTGAGCGCATCGCCTCTCGTAGGGCCCGCTTCGCTGCATCGAGCCGGGTCTTGGGCACGAGAAGCCGCGTCCCGGCGGCGCAGGCTTGACCGCTATTTAGGAACGCGATGGTGAGGGCCGTCGGGATCGCCTGATCGAGCGCAGCGTCATCCAGCACAATGGTGGGCGACTTGCCCCCCAGCTCGAGAGTTACGCGCTTCATCGTCGCCGCACCGTCGCGCATGATCTGCTCGCCTACAGCTACGGAGCCCGTGAACGAAATCTTGGCAACGGCAGGGTTGCGTACGAGCTCGGCGCCGACGACGTTACCGAGACCCGTGACGACGTTTAGCAGACCCTGCGGAAGCTGCGCCTCGTGCAGAGCCTCGAGCAACACCCGCGTCTGCAGCGAGCTCAACTCGCTGGGCTTGATGACGACCGTACAGCCGGCCGCGACGGCGGACGCCAGCTTCAGGCAAATGAACAGCGCGTTCGCGTTCCATGCCGTAATGAGACCTGCTACGCCGACCGGCTCAAGGGTCACTGTCGTCTTGTCCCAGCTGCGCGCCAACGGTAGCTCCTGGAGCGCCTTCTCCGCTGCCAGGAACGCGTTGACACCGGATTCCACGATGAGCCTAGCGAACTGAGCAACGCCGCCGTACTCTTCGATCATCGCGGCCGTCAAATCGTCGATGCGTGCCGCGGCGGCCTCGTGCAGTCTGCGCAGCACTTTCGATCGCTCCTCTTTGGTCGTGCGGCCGTACGATGCGAACGCGCGCTTGGCCGCCGCTATGGCGCGTCGTGTGTCCTCCTCGTCGCCCAGCGCGACACGGGCAGTGACCCGGCCGTCGGTAGGCCTGATGATGTCTATGATATCTTTGCCATGAGACTCCACAAACGCGCCGTCGATGTAGTGCGTGGTGATCGTCTTTATCGTGTCTTTGTGTGGGAGCGCATTCATCGGCATGTCTCCATATAAGTACTCACTCCCACGAAGTGACAGCGACACGGTTGAGTGAACCGCCCCTCAGTGCCGCGTAACTGTCACTGACGTCACGCAACGCAATCGTTCTTGACGCCAGAGCGCTCAGATTCATCCGGCCCTGCACATACAGCTCGGCGTACATCGGGGTGTCGCGCTCGAAGTTGGCCGAGCCGAACTTCAGCCTTGGATGCGCTTCTGGCCGCCGATGGCGACGATGTTCACCGCAATCTCTAGTTCCGACTTCGCCACCTCGACTAGCTAGCCGAGCGCGTCAAGGACGAGAGCCTTCACGTCTGGCCTCCTTACGGACGCCGTTTGCGGACACGTCGCTTTGCCGGTTTCGAGAAATCTTTGCGGCCTCCGCCTCGCAGCTGGAATCTGCCAGCGGGCTGCCAATACGTCCAACATATCTTTACTATCGGATCAATCGCGATAAAGTATCTAAATGGAACTGCGGCATCTAAGATATTTCCTTGCCGTCGGGGAGGAGCAGCATTACGGGCGTGCGGCGGGCAGGCTGCGCGTGGCGCAGCCTGCCCTGTCGCGCCAAATTCAGGACCTGGAGGAGGAGCTCGGTTTCAAACTGTTCGAACGTCTGCCGCGCGGCGTCAAGTTGAGTGCAGCCGGACAGCTATTCCTCGAAGAGGCGCGTCGAATCCTTCAGCAGGTAAACGAAGCGGCGGCGCGCGCCGCACGCGTCGCTCGCGGTCAATCAGGAACGCTGCGCGTAGGGTTCACCGAGAGTGCGTCATGGCGGGGTGTGGTGCCAGAGTCCTTCCGGCGGTTCCGGGAAATGCAACCGGACGCCGAACTGCAACTTCAGCCATCGCCGAGTCTGGTGCAGCTAGACGCCCTCCGGTCCGGCCGACTGGATGCCGGTTTCGTATTCAACATGCCGAAAACCGATCCGGAATTGGACGCACGTCCGGTCGCGATAGAGCGAATCGAACTGGCCGTCCCCACGAGCCACCCCTTGGCGAAGCTCAAGCAGGTTCGCCTGCGCGAGCTAGCGGGTGCGCCGTTTGTCTGGTTTCCAAGGCGCGAAGCCCCCGCGCTCTACGACCGCCTGATGCGCGAATGTTTTCGCGGCGGTCTGAAGTCCCCCAGGATCGTTCAGGAGGGACAAGACGAGGCGACAATCCTCAGTCTGGTTGCGACTGGCCTGGGCATAGGATGGGTCCTCGGAACCGCGCGTTGGCACCGTCCCAAAAGCATCGTCATTCTGTCGGTGCTCGATATGGACTTGCCGCAAGAGCTGTCTCTCGCCTGGAGGAAGGACAATAGGTCCCCTTTGCTCGCGCGTTTCGTCGCCGATGTGGAGCGCTACGCCGAGGCGCGGAGGGTAAGTACAGGTCAAGCGTAACCCAATCGCCCCGGCGCTGGTCAGTAGTCGGTTAGTTGAAGCTATTCGCGGTTGTCAGCGATGCGCGTCGGCCTCATCTGGTCATGAGCTTCGATAGACACCTCGCCGGAGGCATCCGTCACCACAAAACCGTCGTAGCCTTCACCGCACGCTTGTAATGGCAAGCATCGCCAGGCAGATTTCGGTCCAAAGGGCGGCCATAATGAGCTTCTTTCGACCCGTTTTCGTCACGGCATCAACGATCCGTTCGTCTTCCCGGGAGTTGATAAATGTCCGGTTTCGCGCCGCCTGTGCCCGCGGCGGCGCCACCGTGGCCGGTTGCCGGCGCCTCTGCGGAGCGCCCGCGCCCAGAGCTCGCCCGCCCTATTCGCAAGGCCGAAGCCATCCGGACCGCTGCGTTCCCCTGATGGAACAGAGTGTTGCTCCCTACCCGCTTGTTGGGTTCAGAGAGCGACCTTACCGTCTGCGAAGCGCGGGTCACCCAGAACCCACAATCGGTTGCCTGGGTCGGTGGCGCTGTGGAGAACGCGCGTTTCCGTTCTAACGAGGCACCCAAGATGAGTAATTCCAGTGAAACGATTCAGTTGCTGTACGACCATCGCATGTTCACCCATGCCGACGCCAAGGCGCTCCGCCAGTTGACGCTCTGGACGAGGAGCCTCACGGCAATGGTTGTCGCATTTGTCCTCGTCTTGGGTACATCGCACGTTCGTGCGTCCCCCCAAGCCATCGCCAGCGACTCGAGCGTTGGCGACTGGGTGTACGTCGACCACGACCAGGCGGGAACCCGCTACTCCCGTCTAGAGCAGATCACTGCGAAAAATGTATCGGAGCTCGTTAAGGCCTGCGCGTACTCATTCCCCGACAAAGAGCCATCGCAAACCGCTCCGATCGTGTCGGCGGGCAGGATGTACCTGACGACAGCCCACTACACCGTTGCTATCGATGGCGCTGATTGCCACGTGATCTGGTCGAGCACATGGACGCCACGCGAGCACGAGCCGGCGAACACGCATCGCGGCGCAGCGCTCGCCGACGGAAAGATCTTTCGCGGTACCGATGATGGCTTTCTGTTGGCGCTCGACGCCAAGGACGGGCATACCCTTTGGGCCAAGCAGATCGCCAATCCGAAGGAAGGCTTTTTCATCAGCATGCCGCCTCTGGTTCACGGCAATCTGATCTACATCGGACCGGCAGGCTCTGAGACGGCTGCGCACGGTTGGGTGGGTGCGTTCCGAATAAGGGACGGCGAGCAAGTGTGGCGTTTCAACGTCGTGCCCGACGATGGCGAGCCGGGCGCCGGCACTTGGGGGCCGGATTCAGCCGCCCGCAAACACGGCGGTGGCAATCTCTGGACTCCTATGTCTTTTGACGTGGAGAAGAATTTGCTCTACGTGCCCGGCGGAAACCCCGCGCCGGATATCTACGATGACGACCGCCCCGGCGACAATCTATATACGAATTCGCTGATCGCCTTGGATGCCACGACGGGTCATCTCGCTTGGTATCGCCAATTCGTACCCCACGACGTGCACGATTACGATGTCTCGCACGTTGCGCCGCTGTTCAAGACAACAATCAATGGGTCGACCCGCAATGTGATCGCCAGCACCGGCAAGGACGGACTGCTGCGGCTCTTGGATCGTGATTCGAAGGAGATCATCTATAGCGTTCCGTTCACTAACCGGCTGAATGTCGAAGCCCCCGTAACCACGACGCCGGTGCGCGTTTGCCCGGGAACTCTCGGCGGACAGGAGTGGAACGGCTCCGCCTACTACGCCAAGCAAAACCTGCTGATTGTCCCTGCTACCGACTGGTGTGCCGAGTTCAACAAGGATACGACCGCACCGGACCCGCAGAAGGAACACACCCACGCCTTTTACTTCGGCGGCCAAACCAAGTTCGATCCCTGGTCCGCTGCCCGGGGACGGCTCACGGCTTTCGATGCTTCCACAGGTCATGAGAAATGGCGCTACGACGCCGCGAAACCGATGGTGGCCGGTGTGACGGCGACTGCAGGCGATGTGGT
>Ga0210390_10000365_pt1 | contig 49310 bp, 49 predicted proteins | sample IncBWH11OmetaG_FD_161050 | JGI IMG/M metagenome (GOLD analysis project Ga0210390, IMG submission 161050) | Forest soil microbial communities from Barre Woods Harvard Forest LTER site, Petersham, Massachusetts, United States - Inc-BW-H-11-O ... | reverse complement strand
CGGTCGGCATTGGCGGGCATATCGCCTCCACCGACGCCGACACGGCCCGCGAGTCGTATTTGGCCGCGATGCGCCGCGAAATCGACGAGGAAGTCTTCCTCGAGTCGGCGTTCACGGAGAGCTGCGTAGGCCTGATTAACGACGATCAGACCGACGTCGGCCGCGTGCATTTAGGCATCGTGCATCTCTTTGAGCTCGAAGCGCCCAAAGTCCGCCCACGCGAAGAGTCGATTATAGAGACAGGCTTTGCCTTACCCGCAAAGTTGACCAGCGAGCTCGAGAGTTTCGAGACCTGGTCGCAAATCTGCCTCAAACATCTCTTTTAGCCAGTCTTCCTGAAGCTCCGAAACGAACATTTCGGCAGCGCCGCCGGCCTCGGAGGACCGAGCCTGCTTGGCGGCAGCCCTCCCGGCTGTCAGGGACGAATTGACCAGACAAAGGAGTGTCGTGTCATGCGGACGCCTAGTCGCACGTGGTGGATCATCGGAGGGTTTGTGCTGGCGTCAAGCTGCACGCTGGCGGCCGCCCATCAGCTGCGGGCCGCCGATCCGGAGGCGGCGGCAGTACCGGCCGAACAGTCGGTTCCCGGCCACCTGAGCCAGGAGGAACTGGGCACGCTGATTCGGGCGATGGGCATTCAGGTGAAGCTGGATGAACGCCGCTTCGACTTCAGCTTCCCGGCCACCTACAACAAGGAGCCATGGACCCTGTCGATGTCGGCCGTGCTCAGCGAGAACGGCAACACCGTCTGGGTGATGGCCTGGCTCGATCAGTGCCCGAAGACGGCGGCCGAGGTGCCCCGCACGGCCTTGTTGCGGCTCTTGGCAAAGAACGACACGCTGGGCAACGGCAAGTTCTTCGCCTACATCCCCGCCAACACTCGCTTCGTGCTCGAACGCGTAGTCTCGAATGAAAACATGACGACGGCCCGCTTCCGCGAAGTGCTGCAGGATCTGGGCGCGGCCGTGGTTGAAAACTATCCGTACTGGTCGGTGGCCAACTGGACTAAGCCGGCCCAGAGCCGCGGCAACGAAAGCATGCCGCAGAGCCGGGCCAATACCTCGGAACAGCCGCCGAGCGAAACTCAGCCGACCAACGGACGCGGCGCCGGCGAGCCGACCTCGTATCGCGGCTCCAACTGATCTCGTCGCACAAGCAACGACTCGAAACGAAAAACGCCCGGATGATCCGGGCGTTTTTTTATGCGCTGGTGAAGCAGTTTCGCGCGTTAGCGGCCGCGACCTTGCGACCGACTCCACGAGAGCGCATTGCACGATACCAACCCCGGCGCGAGGGGCCGGCGAACGTTAGTTCTTCTCTTCGTCCTTGCGCTTCATCTCGTCCAGGATGATTGGATGCAGCGTTTCGTCGCGTTTATGCATCGGAGCGTAATTCTTCCGAGCCCACGTGCGGAGACGAATCTCCTCAATCGGATCGACTTCCGAGCCCCCTTCGATCGAAGGCTCGAGCAACATCGAGCTACTCATCCGTAACCCTTCCCAGTCCGAAACTTCGAGTTGGTAAAGAGCGATCCCGCCCGACAGCGGACCGCGCCAAACACGGCTTAATATCGAACAAGTCTAGCAAAGACTGAATCGAATCCGCCACTACAAATATACGTTCTGCGGCCACTTTAAACCGGAAAAGATGGCCGGTCGCCGCGATCCTCCCGGCGTGCCAAACGGCAGCAAAAAACGGCCGATTTTTCCCGTCCCCAGGACGTCGCAAAATGTCGGGCCGCCGCTGGAAGTTGCGACCCAAACGTGACCTCGCTGCCGGCGTCCGTCACTCGCACCTTAACGCTCGGAGCAAAGAGGGCGGGGGCGCGGAATGCGCTGAAGAGGGAACCTAGTCAAACCGTTCGGGCCGCTTCCAGACCATCGCCAGGGGGACGTCGAAACAACTCGCCGCAACCGGCCCACGGCCGCAAACGCCGAGACGCCCGCACAACAGCGCGGGCGCCTCGTGATTTGGACTGCAAAATCGATTCGCAGAACTAGCGACGAACGACCTGCGCTTCGTCGGCCGAGAAGACGGCCCAATCGCCGTTCGACGAGGTCAGCCGCTCGGGAGTCGGGGCGGGACGGTTGGCAATGCGACCGAAGAGCGGTCGCGACACGCCCGTCAAATGCCAGGTCGATCGATCCTGCAGCGTAAGCGCAGGAGCATTCTGCCGCGTTCGCTCGTTCGACTTGTCCTCGAGTTCTGCGGACGGCTTTTTCAGATCCGGATTGGTGTCGGGCTTCGCTTTCTTCTTGGAAGAAGTGTCCTCGGGCACCGCATCGTCCGGAGTGGAGATTGGCGCTTTCTTATCGGTTCCGCGCTGCAAAATCGGCTTCTTGGTTTCAAACGGCATGTCGTCGCCCTTCGAAGCCCCGCCCGGCGGAGGAGTCGTCGTACTCGGCTTGGTCGCCGGCAGGTCGAAATCTTTATCTTTCAGCGGCTGTGTCGGCGCGGGCTTGGCTCCGTCGCCCGCACGATCGCGCGAGTAGCGTCCGGTGCCCGTGTCGACATCGGCTCCGGCTGGCGGAGGGCCCGCCGATCCCGGGCCGCTGGCCGACGTCGGCGAAGCCGGCTTAGGCGCGCGCTCGTTAGTCCGCGGCGGGGCGTCCGGATCGTACGTGCGCGGCTGGAATTCGCCCTCGGGAATTGGTTTGGGCTTCCCGGTCGGCGCTGTCGCTCCGCAACCGCTCGAGCCGATGACCCCGCAGCCGCCGGAGCAGCCACAACTCGGTCCGCAGGCCAGCCCACAACCCGAACCACACGGGCCGCCGCAGCTGGCAACTCCGCAGCCGCCGCCACAACTGCCAACTCCGCAGCATCCCGAGCTGCAATACGAGGAACACGATCCACAAGAGCTGCCACAACCACCGCCGCAGGTGCCGCAACCGCCGCAGCAGGAGCCGGGCCACAGAGAGTAACTGCCGTATCCGACGTAATACTGGCTGGGCCAGTAATTGGTACTGTACGGGGAATAGCCGTAGCCGTACGCGTAGGGGGAGTAGCCCACACCGTAGTTGTAATAGCCGCCATCCCACCAGGACCATTGGGCCTTAGCGGTGGAGCGACCACCCAGGCTCAGGGCGAGTCCCACAACACCAAGAATCAAAAATCTGCCAATCGTGCGGTTCATAGCCGGTACCTCTCGTTGTTTCTCGGGAAATCCGTTGTAACCCGGTCGAAACGGCCATGTCAATCAGGGGCCGGTTTCCAAAGCCATGCCACTCCGCCGGCGATTCCCCGCTGCTGCGCCAACGCGTGTCGATGCGTGGATGGGTGCCCAATCCGGCGGTGTTGAGACCCCGGCCGCCCGCTCCCCGCCGCCCGCCATAAAGTCGGGCGCCGCCCGTAGTCGCGACCGCCTCCCGCCGCGTGGCGTGCGTTTGTGCGGCTGCGCTCAGTGCGCTATGATGGCCGACGTTCAGCGACGTGCGGCCCTTCACCCCGCCCCGCCTCCCTCCCAACCTGAAACGACCCTTCCCGGAGGAAACCTGCAATGAAGTTGCGATTCGCGATGATCGGTGCGGCTCTCCTTTCGCTCGCTCTGGCGCCGCCCGCGCGGTCGGCCGATGAGCCCGCGACCAAGGTCAAGGCCCTGTTTCTCACGCAGAGCAAAGGGTTCGTGCACGGTGCGGTGAACCGACGCAAAGAGACGCTCGCCCCGGCAGAAATCGCGATGACGCAGCTCGGCCAGCAGACGGGACTCTACGAGCTGCACTGCACGCAGGACGCCGCAGCCGACATCACGAAGGACAACCTCAAGAACTATGACATCGTGATGTTCTACACCACGGGCGACCTACCGATCAGCCCTGAGAACCTCGACTACTTCGTCAATGACTGGCTCAAGCAAAAGGGCCACGGGTTCATGGGCTTCCACTCCGCGACCGACACCTATCACGAGAACGAAACGTACTGGCAGATGATCGGCGGCACGTTCGTCAGCCATCCGTGGACCTCGGGCAAGCTCGTGACCGTTGACGTCTACGACACCGAGCATCCCGCGTCGCGGCCGTTCGGTCGCGAGTTCACGATCAAGGACGAGATTTACCGGTACCGCCACTGGCAGCCCGACAAGGTTCACTTGTTGATGGGTCTCAATATGGAGAAGTGCATGCCGATTCTCGACAAAGGCGGGAAAAACGCATACTTCAAGCCACGCAACGACCCGACGTCCCCCTGGGCCATGCCGCTGGCCTGGGTGAAGGACTGGGGCCAGGGCAAGGTCTTCTACACCAATTTAGGACACAACGAGACGACCTGGACCAACAAGACCTTCCTCAAGTCGGTCGAGGGAGCCGTCCGCTGGATTCGCGGCTTGGACAGCGGCGACGCCACGCCCAACCCGCAGGTCTCGAAAGCCGAAGAGCTCAAGGCCAAGGCCGCGGCTCACGTCGGGAAAACGGCTCCGGTGCGAGCCTCCGCCTCGCGGTAACGCCATCGGCCCTTGGGCCGCGTGAATAACGGACGCGGCGCGCGCTCATCGGCCTCATGGCCGATCAAATGACATGCGCCGCCATGGCCGATGACGCGCGGGCCTCAGGCTGACCCGCACAAGCTGCCGGCCGTCAGGCCGACTTGGCGCTGGGGATCTCGATTAATTTGGGAGCGGCGATTCGCTTTCCCAGTACAGCCCCGTACCGCGCGCAGAGTCCGCGGAAATCGTGCCGCAGGAAATCGACGCACTCCGCCGGCGGCGAGAGTCGGAGATATTCGCTCACGAGCGTGCCCATCGCCCGGTCGTACTCGCACTGGCTGTGGGTGTGCACGTGGTACCGGCCGTTCATGCGGCGAATGTCGCCGTTGAACTTCGGGCCGATGTGATACAGCTCGTGGAAAATTGTGATCAGTTTTTCCCGGAACGAATGGTCGAGAAACCGCGGCAGATAGAAGGTCAGGATGTAGAGCATTTCGCGGTCGCCGTCGTAGAGACGCTCGAGCGTCCAGGCGCGACCGCCGCGGCGCGTCAGGAGCGAGCCGTCCTCAAACCGCATCGGCGTGAGCTTGGCCTGCAAGCCATGCGGGACGCGGCGGCGGGCTTGGGCGAAAGTGATCGCCACCTCATCGATGCGGACGTGACGAAAGTCGTCCAGCCGCTGCGTCACATCGTGGCACAGCGTCCGCATCGCCCGCGTGAAATCGAATCCCTTCGGCACGCACATCCTGCGCGAGATTTCCTGTTGGGTTCACGGCGTTTTTTTAAGCAGTGCCGTGCGCCGTCTCCCGCGGCACTTCGGCCCGAAGGCCATTCAGCTCCGGGCTCCCGTTATGACTTGGCTCGCTTGTCCGCGACCACCGGGGCCGCGCGGCGGCGTCCGCCCTTCACACGATCGCGCTCGCCGGTGAATTCGATAATGGCCTTGCGGCCCGCGTCACCCAGACGGACCTGAGCTAAGCGGACGACCCGGGTGTATCCGCCCGGCCGGTCGGCGAACCGCTCGGCGAGCTCGTCAAAAAGGACGCTCACAGCCTCACGATCGCGGAGGATGGAAAACGCGCGGCGACGGAGCGCCACCGAGGGAGCGACCGCCTGGTTCCACTTCTGCCACTGCTCCGATTCGCGCCACTTTTTCCATTCAGCCGTGTTTCGTTCGGCCGTGCTATGGAACTCGTGGGCCTTTCGCGAGTGTTCGGCCGCGCGAACGCCCATCGTGACCAGTTTTTCGACGTAGGGCCGCAGCTCCTTGGCCTTCGCCAACGTCGTGACGATGCGGCCGGGAACCTTGGGGCCCGTCTTGTCCTCTTCGTCCACCCGCACCGAGCGGATTAGCTGCGCGGCCATATTGCGAAAGAGGGCCTTGCGATGCGAGGCATTACGGCCCAGCTTGCGGCCGGCTTTTCGGTGTCGCATGGTCTATCCAATCACGCGGCAGGCGCCGCGCCTCATCTAAAGATCCTAAAGACGTCGTATCTTAGCCGCCGCCCGCCGGTTGTTTCCACGCGGCGGAAGGGCGATTCGCCAAATTCCCTAGCCGACCGAGCTTTGGTGCGGCAGCTTCATTCCGAGCCGCAGGGCGATCGAGCCCAGCCGCTCGCGGACTTCCTGCAACGTGGTCTCGCCGAAGTTGCGAACCTGCAGCAGCTGGTCCTCGCTCCGCGTCACGAGATCGCGCACGGTATTGATGCCTTCGGACTCGAGACAGTTCGTCGCGCGAACCGACAGGTTGAGCTCGGCCAGGGACTGGTTGAGCTTCTCTTCCAGTTCGAGGTCGACGGGAGCGTAACCGGTCGCTTCCAGCATGCCCCGCAAGCCACCTTCCGGCGGCAGCTCGGGCCCCGGCTCGCGGTAGGAGATGAACGGGTTCAGGTGCTTCCGGAGAATTTTGGCCGACTCGACCACCGCCATGTCGGGAGAGACGGTGCCGTTGGTCCAGACTTCGAGGATCAACTTGTCGTAGTTGGTCCGCTGTCCGACGCGGGTGTCCTCAATCTTGTAGCGGACCCGCGTGACCGGCGAGTAGGCCGCATCGAGGGGGATCACGCCAACTTCCGGCTCGCGCTCGGCCTGCTCGGTCGCCGGGATGTATCCGCGGCCCGTCTTGACCGTCAACTCGATGTTGAACGGCACGTCGTCGGTCATCGTGGCGATGATCAGGTCCTTGTTGATCACCTCGGTCTGATCGTCGGTCATCACGTCGGCGCCGGTGACCACGCCCCGCTCGTGCCGCTCGATCCGCAGCGTCCGCGTGCCGGGGGTCGACATCTTGACGATCAGCGACTTCAGGTTGAGGCAGATGTCGGTGACGTCTTCGACGACGCCGGGAATCGTCGTGAACTCGTGCTGCACGCCCTGGATGCGGGCGCGGGTCACGGCGCTGCCTTCCAGGCTCGACAGCAGGATGCGGCGGAGGCTGTTGCCGATGGTGGCGCCAAAACCGCGCTCGAACGGCTCCGCGATGAAGCGGCCATAATTGGGATTCGCGCCGTCGCGCTCATTCAACATTCGGCTAGGCAGCTCTAAACCACGCCAACGAATTCGCATGTCTGTCTCCGTGCTCGATGGGTCTGTTGCGTTCTCGGGTCTTCAAACAGCGGCCGCGCGGGCCAAGTCGCGGGGCGGTCAGTCGCGGACGTTCGCATCCAACCGGCTGCTTGAATCCGACACAGGTGAATCAACTTGGCGAATCAGTGTGGTGAATCAACGTCGTGAATTGGTGCGGCGAATCAGGACGCTTGGACAGTCACTCGGTTCAAACACGGCGCCGCTTGGGTGGGCGGCAGCCGTTGTGCGGCAGCGGCGTGATATCTTCGATCGCGCGGATGACGATGCCTGCCGACTGCAGGCCGGTGATCGCGCTTTCGCGGCCCGAGCCGGGGCCCTTCACGCGGACCTCGAGTTCCTTGACGCCGAACTTCGACGCCCGTTCGGCACAGGTCTCAGCCGCGCGCTGGGCGGCAAAAGGCGTGCTCTTGCGGCTTCCCTTGAAGCCCGAGGTTCCCGCCGTCGCCCAGCACAGAACGTCGCCGTTGACGTCGGTGATCGTGACGATCGTGTTGTTGAACGTGGCCTTCACGTAGGCGATCGCCCGCGTAACGTTGCGTCGAACTTTCTTCCGCTTCGACTTTGACAAGAGCGCTTCTCCGAGAAAACGGACGACCCGCCGAATCGCGGCGGCGTCCTTGTTCGTCAAAATGGATTAGTGGCGCATGTCCTTGACGCCCTTCTTGCCGGCCACCGTCTTCTTCACGCCCTTGCGGGTGCGGGCATTGGTCCGCGTCCGCTGGCCCCGCACCGGCAGGCTGCGACGATGACGCGTGCCGCGATAACAGTGGATCTCGCGCAGGCGGGCGATGTCCTGCTGCACGCTGCGGCGCAGCTGGCCTTCAATCACGATCTCTTTGTCGAGGTAGGCGTTGATATGCGAGATTTCGTCTTCGGTCAGATCGATGGCTTTCCGCATCGGCTCGATGCCGAGCGAAAAACACATCTCAATCGCGCGAGCCCGACCCACTCCGTACAGATACGTGAGCGAGATGTAGATGGGCTTGTTGTTCGGTAAGTCGACGCCCTGAATACGAGGCATGCTCGATGAACTCCATGCGGCTCGCGCGGAGCCGACGATTGACGGATCGGCCGGGCTGAGCCGCTGCTTGTGCTAGTTAACCCTGGCGCTGCTTGTGCCGCTGATTGGCCGAGCAAATCACGTAGATGCGTCCCTTGCGGCGGACGATCTTGCAGTTCTCGCAAATGCGCTTGACGCTCGAACGGACTTTCATGACAGAGCTGCCCTTCCCAACACCAGCACGATCCCAACAACTCGCCCGATCCAGACGCGCCGATCCGGCTCATCCAAGGGGAACCGATTTCCGCAGCGCCGATCCCCAATGTCTAATCTGGCTGCGCCCAATCTGGGCTGTGACGCCCCGAACCTAGCCGGCACATGGCGACAACGCGAGCGGCCCAGATTGCCCCGGGACGGAATCGGGAGATTATAAGCCACGCACAAACTTGACGACAAGTAAAGCCGCCCCGATTTCCGACGCCGCGGAGTAAACGACTCTTTTGCGCCGCCCGCTCGGCAAAAATCTGCCCAAAACCCCCGCGGAATCAGGCCCCCACCGGAGCGACCGGCGGGCCCGTCAAAACGACCGGCCCGTCGGCCGTCAGTGCCACCGTGTGCTCGAAATGGACGCTGGGCTGGCCGTCTTCGGTCTGGACGGTCCAATGGTCCTTTTTGCTGGTCTGCGTCCGCTTCGAGCCAGCGTTGATCATCGGCTCGATAGCCAGGACCAATCCCGGCTCGAGGGTAAAATCGCCCTGTCGCAACGAGCGGCTCACGTAGTTGGGCACTTGCGGATCCTCGTGCATCTCACGACCGATGCCGTGCCCGACCAGGTCCTCGACGACGCTAAAGCCGGCCCAGTGGACGGCCTCGCTCATGAGGGCAGCCACCTCCGACCAGCGCTTGTGGCGACCCATCTCGGCCACCGCTAGCTCCAGAACGCTCTGACCGACGGACAAAAGACGGCTCTTGGTGTTGTCGACTGGGCCGACAGGGAAGGTCCAGGCCGAGTCGGCACACCAGCCGGCCAGGCGGCAGGCGGTGTCGATGCTGACGAGGTCGCCTGCTGCGAGCACCCGGTTTCCGGGGATGCCGTGCACGACCTCGTCGTTGACCGAGACGCAGCTGGCGGCCGGGAAAGGGACTTTGCCGGGGACGCCCTTGAATAGCGCCTCGGCCCCGGCTTGGCGAAAAACCTCTTCGATGGCCGCGTCGAGCTCGCGCGTCGCCAAGCCCGGCCGCAGGAGGCGGGCCGCGTGCTCGATGGCCCGGGCGACCACTTGCCCCGCGTCGCGCATTCGCGCAATCTCGCGGGGGCTCTTCAGGACGATCACCGGCGCCTCGCGGGCACTTAGCTATCCGAATCGAGCAAGCCGGGATAGTTCCGCATGACCAGATGGCTGTCGATCTTCTGCACCAGATCGAGCGCCACCGAAACGACGATCAGCAGTCCCGTGCCTCCATAGAAGCTGGCGACCATGGGCGGAATATCCATCCAGTGGGCGATCAGCGTCGGAATGACGGCGACCATGGCGAGGAAGGCGGCACCCAAGTACGTGATGCGGGTCATCACCTGCTCGAGGAACTGCGCCGTTCGCGCGCCCGGTCGATACCCGGGAATGAAGCTGCCGTAGTCTTTGAGGTTTTCGGAAATGTCCTTCGGGTTGAACGTGACGGCCACCCAGAAGTAGCAGAACAAGTAGATCAGCAAGATATAGCAGGTGTTGTAGATGTAGCCGCGGCCGTAATTGAACGCGTCGGCCAGCCCGGACGTGACCGGATAGAACCAGCTTTCTGGTTTCACCATCACGTTGATTTGCCGGAAGACGAACATCGGGAAGACCAGGATGCTGGAGGCGAACACGATCGGCATGACGCCCGCCTGGTTGACCCGCAAGGGCAGCGACTGCCGCTGGCCGCCCATCACGCGGCGGCCGCGGACGTGCTTGGCGCTTTGGATCGGTATTCGGCGCTGCCCCTCGGTAATCGCCACTACCCAGATGACGACCACCACGAACATCACGGCCAGCAGGATGAAGCGGTCGATGCCGCTTTCCGTGCCCAGGCCGATGCCGTGCTCGAAGGCCGGACGCAACAACTGCACGCCCGCGTCGGGCATTCGCGCAATGATGCCTGCCATAATCAGCAAGCTGATCCCATTGCCGATGCCGTAGGCGTCGATCTGTTCGCCGATCCACATGAGAAAGACGGCACCAGCGGTCATTGTCATCGTGGCGGCCAGTTGATGGAACCACGTGTCATATTCGGGCAAGATGATATGCCCCATGCCTCCCATCCCGGCCCGAATCCACACGTAGCTCTGGATGACGCAGACCAGCACCGTTGCATAGCGCGTATATTCGTTGATCTTACGCTGGCCCGCTTCGCCCTCCTTCTGTAGTGCTTCGAGCGGAGGATAAACCGTGCCCAAGAGCTGGAAAATGATGGAGGCCGTGATGTACGGCGCAATTCCCAGACCGAAGATCGAGTTGAGCTGGGAGGCCGAGAACAGCGAGATGGTCTGCATGAACGTGTCGAGACCGCCCGGCTGATTCTCCGCGTCTTTGCGCTGCTCCAAGAGGGCGCGCTGGTCGATGAACGGCAGATAGACGTGATACCCTAGCCGGTAGACGGCTAGGAGAATCAACGTCAACAGGATCTTCCGCCGCAGCTCGGGAATACGGAAGACGAGAACGATCTTTCGAAGCATGACAGCACAATCCCTTTCGCGCGGCTCGCGAGGGCCATCCTGCGCTAGCCGGGCACGCCAAGCCGCTTCACGGAGCCGCCTTGCTTCGTGATTTTTTCCTCGGCCGACTTGCTGAACCGGTGGGCCTCGACCGACAGCTTTTTGGTCAGGTCCCCGTTGCCGAGGATTTTAATCTCGTCGAAGGCACCCTTGGCAAGGCCTTTTTCCAAAAGCGTCTGCGGATTGACCGTGGCACCACTCTCAAAAGCCTCGTTGAGGGCACTCACGTTGACCACCACCACGCTCGGCGCAAACTGCCGATTATTGAAGCCGCGCTTGGCGATGCGGCGGGCCAAGGGGGTCTGGCCGCCCGTGTAGCCCAGCCGATTTGTGGTGCCCGAGCGGCTGTACCAACCCTTGTGTCCGCGGGTGGAGGTCTTGCCGTGGCCGGAGCCCGGTCCGCGACCGATCCGCTTACGGGACTTGTTCTTACGAATTCCCTGATGGACGTCGTTGATCATCATGATACGGACACTCCCCGCAGACGTGCCACTTCCTCGCGCGTTCGCAGTTGCTGGAGGCCGTCGAAGGTCGCTTTGATCAAATTGATGGGATTGGTCGAGCCGAAGGACTTGGTGAGGATGTCGGTGATGCCTACCGATTCCACGACCGATCGCACCGCTTCACCCGCCTTGATGCCCGTTCCCGGCAACGCCGGAATCAGGAGGACGCGGGCCGTGCCGAAATGACCCCAAACTTGATGCGGCAGCGTATTGTCGTGCAGCGGGACGCTGATCATCCGGCGATTGGCGACCTTGGCCGCCTTTTCGACCGCCATCGGCACTTCGATCGCTTTGCCGTAGCCCCAGCCGACGCGGCCGTTCTTGTCGCCCACGACCACCAGGGCCGTGAAGCTGAAGCGGCGGCCACCCTTGACGACGCAGGCGCAGCGTCGAATCTGGATTACCTTTTCCGGACTGTCGTTACGAAAGTCACTCGACACGCGTCACGCTCCCGTCCTCGCTAAAACTCGAGGCCGCCCTGGCGGGCCGCCTCGGCGAGCGCTTGCACGCGCCCATGGTATTTGTATGGTCCGCGGTCGAGAACGACCTGCTTGATTCCCTGCTCGACGGCCCGTGCAGCCAGCGCCTGCCCGACCTTCGCCGCTGCCGCCTTGTTGCCGGCGTACTTGCCCGCGCCAAAGAGGGCCTTCTCCGCCGTGCTGGCCGACACCAGCGTCCGCCCCGTCGTGTCGTCGATGATCTGGGCGTACATGTGCCGATTGCTGCGGAAGACCGACAGCCTGGGCCGCAGCGTCCGCGACGCTTTGATCCGGTTGCGGACGCGAAACGTGCGTCGGACGCGCCGGTTTGCCAAATTTGTTTGAAGTGTCATGGCTCGTCAACTTCCCAAAATCGCCGTAAGCCTGTCGCCGCCGGTTTCTAAAAGCGCTCGCGTCACGGACTAACCGGCGCCGCTGCCGGCGAAGGCCTTGCCCGCCTTCCGCTTGACGACTTCGTTCTGGTAGCGGATTCCCTTGCCTTTGTACGGCTCGGGCGGCCGCACGGCGCGAACTTCCGCCGCGAACTGCCCGACCAGCTGCTTGTCAGCACTCTTGGCGACGACGTGTGTATTGTCCGGACACTCGACCACCACGCCCGTCGGGATCGGCATCTTGACCGTGTTCGCATAACCGACCTGCAGGTTGAGGGTCTTGCCCGCAACCGTGGCCGTGTAACCGACCCCCTGGACTTCGAGTCGCTTCTCGAAATAAGTCTGGACGCCCGCGACCATGTTGTTGAGCAGGCTGCGAGTCAAGCCGTGCAGGGCGCGGTTCTGCCGTTGATCGTCGGGGCGTGCGACGGTGAGGTGCCGCGAACCCGCGTCGAAGGCGATCTTCATCGCGGAATGCGGCGTGAGCTTCAGCTCGCCGTTCTTGCCTTTGATCGAAACGGTGCCGTCGGCGATTTTGACTTCGACGCCGCTGGGCACGACGATGGGTTTTCGGCCGATTCTGGACATGATCGCAACTCGAATCTCTCTGAGGTCGGGGCGGCTCTACCAGAGCGTGCACAGCACTTCGCCGCCGACTCCCTTTTGTTTGGCTTCGCGGTTACTCATCACGCCGTGGCTGGTGGAGACGATGCTAATCCCCAGCCCCTGCAGCACCCTGGGCATCTGGTCGACGCGGGCAAACACGCGCCGGCCCGGCGAGCTGACGCGACGCAAATGCTGGATCACGCGCTCGCCGTTGGGACCGTACTTGAGCTGGATCCGCAGCGTGTTCTGCGGCTTGGCCTCCAGCACTTCGTAGTCCCAGATGTAGCCCTCCCGCTTGAGCACCGCGGCGATGTTCGCCTTGATCTTCGACGAGGGCATCTCGACGTGCGACCGCTCGACCCGCACGGCGTTGCGGACCCGCGTCAGCATGTCGGCAATCGGATCGGTCATCACGGCTACCAACTCGCTTTCTTGGCCCCGGGAATTACCCCCTCGTGGCACAACTTGCGGAAGCAAATCCGGCAAAGTTTGAACTTGCGGTAGACGGCGCGGGGCCGACCGCACAACGCGCAGCGATGTTCCAGCCGTGAGCTGAACTTCGGCTTGCGCTTGGCTTTTTCAATCTTGGCTTTACTGGCCATAGAAAACCTTTGCTCTGCGTTTTACCTGAACGGCCTGCGCCGTTAGGGGTTTTACCTGAACGGCCTGCGCCGTTCGGGCCCGTCCTGCGGTTAGCGGTCGGCGTCAGGTCGCCGCACCTTCCACTCGCAGCGGCAGACCCAGCTCGCGCAGGAGCGCGCGGGCGTCGTCGTCGTTGCCGGCCGTCGTCACGACCGTGATGTTCATACCCTGAACGTTGTGAACCTTGTCGGCGTTGATTTCGGGAAAAACCAATTGTTCGTTGAGACCCATGCTGTAGTTGCCGCGGCCGTCGAACGACTTCGGGTTGAGCCCCCGGAAGTCGCGAACTCGCGGCAAAGCCAGCGTGATCAGCCGGTCGAGAAACTCATACATCATGCGACCGCGGAGCGTGACGCGGCAGCCGATCTCCATCCCTTCCCGCAGCCGAAAGGCCGAGACCGACTTGCGGGCGCGGGTCTTTTGCGGGCGCTGCCCGGTGATTTGGGCCAGGTGCTCCATCGCCTCGTCCAGGTGCTTGCGGTCCTCGCGGGCCTTGCCGACGCCCATGCTGACCACGATCTTCACCAGCCGGGGAATGGCGTGCACGTTATCCCGCTTGAGCTTGGTCTTGAGCTCGGGGACGACTTTTTCGCGGTATTGAGTCAGCAACCTGGACATTGTTCAGCTTCGATTGTTTGCGGTGATAACTGCGAACCTGGAATGGGAATGCCGGTCATGTGGCCGCCGCGCGTCGCGCAGCCTTCGAGCGGCCGACGACGCCCAGTGCCGCGCCGCACGACTTGCAGAAGCGCTCTTTCCCGCCGTCGGCCTGTCGGCGGAAGCCGACGCGAACACCCTTGTTGCACGAACCACAGAAGTACATGACCTTGGAGGCGTCGATCGGCGTCTCGAGGTTCAGCCGTCCGCCCTGCGGACTCTTCGGATGGCCGCGCTTCACGTGCTTGAAGACGCGATTGATCCCTTCGACGAGCAGCTGCTTGCCCCCGTCCAGCACCTGAGTGACGCGGTGCGGAGTTCGGCTGGCCTGGTCGCCGCCGATCACCACCACCATGTCGCCACGCTTGATTTTCATGACTGTATTCTCAACTCTCGACTCTCGTCGGATCCCCGCCACGCTGATCCCACTTCAGGCTGATCTTGGACGCTTAAATGACCTCGCTGGCCAGGCTCAGAATCTTGGTGAACTTGCGATCGCGCAACTCGCGGGCCACCGCGCCGAAGATACGCGTGCCGCGGGGGTTGCCTTCGTCGTCGATCAGCACGACCGCGTTGCGGTCGAACCGCACGTAGCTGCCGTCCTGTCGGCGGGTCGAGAACCGCACGCGGACGATCACGCCCTTGGCGACCGTTCCCTTTTTGACGGTAGCGCTCGGGATCGACTTCTGCACGGCAACGACCACAACGTCGCCCAGCCCGGCCGTCCGCCGCTTGGAACCGCCCAGCACCTTGATGCACCGGGCGGTTTTGGCACCGGTGTTATCGGCGATGTCGACAATGGTTTGCATCTGGATCATGGCTAGGGAACCTCATCGACCGAAGGCGCTTGCGATCCGGCCTTGACGATCCGCACCAGATTCCAGCGCTTGGTTTTCGACAGGGGACGCGTCTCGATAATCTCGACGGTGTCCCCCTCCTTGGCGGAGTTTTCCTCGTCGTGGACGTGGCAAATGGTCCGGCTTCGCACGATCTTGCCGTACTTCGGATGCCGGTACAGCCGCTCGATCTCGACGCGCCGCGTTTTATTTCGTTTGTCGCTGGTGACTAAACCCGTCAACCGCTTCTTCATCGCCTCGCCTCAAACCGGTCGTTCATTGGTCGCTCGTTCAATTTGTCGTGTGGGCTATGCCTTCTTCGTCTTCTTCGCCGCGTCCGCGGCCCGTTCGTGCTGGATCGTGTAAATCCGGGCGATCTCGCGACGGAGCTTGAGGAGATTGCTCGGCGCGTCCAACTTCTCGGTAGCGGCCTGGAACCGCAACCGGAACAGCTCCTTCTTTGCCTCGGTCAGCGAAAACTCCAGTTGATCGGGGCTCATTTCGCGGAGGTGGGTCGCCTTGGTCATCGCATCGTCCTTCGTCGCCTGCCTTCGTCGCCTGCCTTCGTCGCCCGGCCTCTGGCTACCGGCCTTCGTCAGATCGTTCGGGCGCGGCCCATCAACCGCACGCGGACGGGCAGCTTGTAGGCCACCCGCGCAAAACACTCCCGGGCCGTGTCCTGGTGGACGCCGCCCAACTCGAACATCACCGTTCCCGGCTTGACGACCGCCACCCAGTGGTCGGGCTCGCCTTTGCCGTGACCCATTCGCGTTTCCAGAGGGCGGGCCGTCACCGACTTTTGCGGGAAGATACGGATGTAGAGCTTCCCTTCACCGCGAATGTATTGGTTCGCGGCCACGCGGCAGGCTTCGATGGTATTCGCCGAAATGTGTCCCGCGTCGAGCGACTGCAGTCCGAAGTCGCCGAAGGACACCTTGTTGCCACGGACGGCGTTACCTCTTATACGCCCTCTTTGGCTTTTGCGGTACTTGACCCGCTTTGGCATGAGTGCCATCGCCGGACTCCTCAGTTGCGTAATCACCCAAATCGATCCACACCTTGACGCCAATCGACCCGACGGAGGTCTTCGACACGGCAAAGCCGTAGTCGATGTGTCTCTGCAGCGTCGACAGGGGGATCGAACCTCGACTCGCTTTTTCTTGACGCGACATTTCCGCGCCGCCCAGCCGGCCCGACAACTCGAGCTTCACGCCGAACGCGCCGGCATCCATCACCTGGTCGAGCGTTCGCTTGAGCGTCCGGCGGAAGCTGCCTCGCTTCATCAGCTGCTGGGCAACATCCTCGGCCACCAGGACCGCGCTGCGGTGCGGATTGTTGATTTCGACGATCTTCAGCTCCATCCGCCGGCCGGTCAGGTCCTCGAGCTCGGCCTTCAACCGGTCGACTTCCTGCCCCTTGCGGCCGATGATGATGCCCGGCCGGGCCGTATACAGATGCACGACGACCTGGTCACGGGTCCGCTCGATCTCGATCTTCGGAATGCCCGCGAACTGATACTTCGTCTTCACGAAGTTGCGGATCTTGTAATCCTCGATCAACAGATCGCCGAAGTCTTTCTTGCCGGCGTACCAGCGGCTGCGCCACGGCTCGACGATGCCGATGCGGTAGCCCGTTGGATTGATCTTTTGTCCCATAAGTTCGTCTCGCGGACCGGTTCGGTCTTTGGTGTTTTCTGTCAGGCCAGCTCGGGCACGTCGATCACGACGCGGATATGAGCGAAACGGCGACGGATGACGTTGGCCATGCCCCGCGACCGGGGCAGCATCCGTTTGAACATCGGGCCGCCGTCGACGCAGGCTTCGACGATCTTCAAACTGTCCACGTTGCGAGCCCCGCGATCTTCGCAGTTGGCAATCGCGCTCTTGAGCACCTTTTCCAGCATCCGCGCGCCGCGATTGGGCTCGTATTTGAGCAAGAGCAGACCGTCCCCCGCAGGCTGATTCCGGATGAGGTCGGCAAAGGGGCGCACCTTCGTCGCCGCAATGCGTGCGAAGCGGTGCTTGGCCATAATGCGGGCCATCGGCGATTCTCCTCTTTCTCCGGCTCTTTGTTTCGCTGGCTCGTTGTTTCGTTGGCTCGGTGCTTAGGCTGCCATCGAGACTGCGAGCTACTTCTTGCCCTTGGCCCCGTGGCCCCGGAACGTACGGGAGGGGGCGAACTCTCCCAGCTTGTGTCCGACCATTTCTTCGGTCACGTAAACGCTGATGTGCTTGCGACCGTCGTGTACCAAAAACGTGTGGCCCACGAACTCGGGCGACACCGTCGAGCGGCGCGCCCAGGTCTTGATCGGCTCTTTCTTGGCCGACATCGTGAGCCGCTCCACCTTCTTGAGGAGCTTTTCGTCGACGAACGGACCTTTTTTGAGTGAACGTCCCATAACTTTTCCTGGCGGAGGTCTTCCTGGCGGTGGTCTGGGGTCAGATTTTCAATTGGCCGTAACGGCGCGACTTGCGACGGCGAATAATGGCTTTGGACGACGGCTTGCGACGTTTGCGCGTGCGGCCTCCCTTGGAGAGCACGCCGGTCGGGCTGCAAGGATGCCGTCCGCCCGAGCTGCGGCCTTCGCCGCCGCCCATCGGGTGAGCGACCGGGTTCATGGCGACGCCGCGGACATGGGGACGCCGTCCCATCCATCGCTTGCGTCCCGCCTTGCCGATCGAAACGTTGATATGGTCGGAATTGCCGATCACGCCCACGGTCGCGCGGCACGCGCTGGGGAGCCGCCGCACTTCACCGGACGGCAGCGTGATCTGGGCCCACTTCCCTTCGCGGGCGTTCATCACCGCGTGCACGCCGGCCGTACGGCACAGCTGGCCGCCGCTTCCCGGCTGCATTTCGATGCAGTGAACCTGCGTGCCCGGCGGAATCTTTTCCAGCGGCATCGCGTTGCCGACGTTGGGCTCAACTGCCAGTCCGCTCTCGACCTTGTCGCCGACCTTCAGCCCCTCGGGGGCGAGGATGTAGCGCTTCTCGCCGTCGGCATAATGCAACAGCGCGATGCGGGCCGAGCGATTGGGATCGTATTCGATGAAGGCAACCTTCGCAGGGACGCCGTCCTTGTCCCGGTCGAAGTCGATCATTCGGTAAATCTTCTTGTGCCCGCCGCCGCGGTGCCGGGCCGTAATGCGACCCTGGAAGTTGCGGCCGCCCTTCTTCTTCATCCGGAACGAGAGGAGCTTTTCCGGCTCCTTTTTCGGATCGGTGATCTCCGAAAAATCGCTCACCGAGCCCGCGCGGCGTCCGGGAGAGGTCGGCTTGTATTTTCGTATGCCCATCGGAACAGTCCTGACGATTCAACGGGGAGCAATCTCGCCCTGAAGTTACGCCTGCGAAGAATCCTTAGAAGAACACAATCCGATCTTCGGGATTCAGCTCGACGATCGCCTTCTTCCACGAAGAGGTGTGGCCCGCCTTGAGGCGGTGACGCCGAACTTTTCCCTTGCGATTCTGCGTGCGAACCTTGAGGACGCGAACGCTCCACAATTCCTCGACGGCCTGCTTGATCTCGGTCTTGGTCGCCATCGGCGCGACGCTGAACGTGTAAGCGTTGTGCCGCTCGGAAATGTGCGTTCCCTTTTCCGTCACCAGGGGGTGCAGCACCACCTGGTACGGTTCCAACTTGATCTTGGGAGCAGTTGCCTCGGCCATGATTGGTTATCCTTTTGCCGCGGCCGGCTTCTTGGAGCCCTTCCGCAGCCGCTCGAGGGCGCCCCGCGTCAAAATCAATTGCCGCTGGTGCAACAGGTCGTAGGCGTTGAGATCGTCGCAGCTGGAGATCTGCAGCGTCGGAATGTTGCGGCCCGAGCGCCACACCTTGCCGTCGTGCGCTTCGATCGCGAGCAGGCAACTCGTCTTCGAGAGCCCCAACGACTTCAACATGCCGGCGATCGCCTTGGTCTTGGGCTCGGCGATCGAGAGCTCGTTGAGCAACGTCACCTGCTCGTCGATGAACTTGCTCAACAGGGCCATCCGGGTCGCCAGGCGCACGGCCTTCTTGGGCAGGCGATAGCTGTAATCGATCGGGTAGCGAGCGTGGGCGCGACCGCCGCCGCGACGCGTGCCCGTCCGCAGCGTTCCCGCGCGAGCCCGGCCGGTCCCCTTCTGCCGATAAAGCTTTTTGGTGCTGCCTTCGGTTTGAGCGCGGTTGCGGTTCTGCACGGTGCCAACGCGACGGTTGGCCTCGTACATGACCACCACGTCGTGCAGCAGCTGCTTATTAATACCGGGCGCCAGTTCGTCAGCGTCGAAATTGACGCTGCCGACCGACTGACCGGTCTTATCGCGAACTGCGACGGTGATTTTGGATTTCTCTTCGGCCATGACTCTGGTCCACCAGTCAGCGACTACTTCGTCGGTTGTTCTTTCTTCCCGTGCTTCTTGGTCGGCCGGATCACGACCCAGCCGCCGGTCGGACCGGGAACCGATCCCTCCACCAGCAGCATGTTCGTTTCCGCGTCGATCTTGAACACCGAAATGTTCCGCATGGTGACCTGTTCGCCGCCGTAACGGCCCGGCATCCGCTTGCCCTTAACGACGTGCGACGGGTCGGCACTGGCGCCAATTGAGCCCCCGTGACGGTGCATCCGCTTGACGCCGTGAGTGGCACCCTGCCCCTGGAAGTTGTGCCGCTTCATCACGCCGGTGTGTCCACGGCCCTTGGTCAAGCCGATCAGGTCGACGCGTTTGATCTCGCTCAAAATCGACAGTTTGACTTCGCCGCCGACCTCGAGGCCGTGCTCGTCCCCCTCGGTTCGGAACTCGCGGATGTAACGCTTGGGCTCGCAGTTGGCCTTGGCAACGGCCGGCTGACCGAGCGAGACCCGCCGCTTCTGGCGGCGCCCCTCGAGGTTGGCAACCTGTCCACGTTCGGCACGACTGGCCTGCTTACGCTTCTTGTCGACGAAGCCCAGCTGCACCGCCTCGTAACCGTCACGCTCCTTGGTCCGTACCGCCAGCACGGTGCACGGGCCGGCCTCGATGACGGTCACCGCGTGGAGGTTTCCCTCCGCGTCGTACACCTGCGTCATGCCGACTTTGCGGCCCAGTATTCCCATTCGCATGGCGGAAACATCCCAACGATGCGATTCGATTCGCAAGTTCCATCGACGTGGCGACGAGCAAAAGTCGACAAGCCGAAACTGTGATTCGTTAACTGTAACTGCAGTGTGGCGGCACGGGCGGCGAAGCACACGTGCGACTGCACTGGTGATTTTTCGCGGCAGAGCCGAGAGGCTGCCGATGTGAATCCTGCTCGGGGACACGGGACGAGCACCGCAATCGATCGCGCTTGCAAGAGTCCACTTTTGCCAAGCGACTCAGCCAGCGGGCACGCTTCAAGCGGCCCGACGATTTGCAGTTCGACGTCAGTTTTGACGAAAGACCGCGCCTCAGATTGTGGCGCGGCAATCATCATTCAGACGTTCGACGTTGTTCGTCCTCAACCTCCCCCCGCCGACGCTTTGATCTTGATGTCGACGCCCGCAGGCAGCGACAGCTTGTTCAACGCGTCGATAGTCTTTCCCGTCGGCTGGATGATGTCAATCAATCGTTTGTGGGTGCGAATCTCGAACTGCTCACGGGATTTCTTGTCGATGTGCGGACTGCGCAGCACCGTGTACCGTTCGATGCGAGTAGGCAGGGGAATCGGACCGTGCACGACGGCACCCGTCCTCTTCGCCGTGTCGACAATTTCCGATGCCGACTGATCGAGAACGGAATGGTCGTACGCCTCCATCCGAATCCGAATCCGTTCTTGGCTCCCGCCCGCCACTCAAAGTCTCCCCAACAAAGGATTTACGTCAACTTCGCCCTAGCTCCCGCAACGCGGGAAACCCGTGATAGTAGTGAGGCTTGTGTTCTTTGTCAAGAAACTGCAACGCAGATTGTCAGGGGAAATTTGGGGCTCGATTTTCGTTCCGCTCGCGCTCGGCTCCAACCTCGCTTCCCCAACCCGACTGTACCGAAAAAGAGCTTTGGACGAAACGATCCGACGGCTCTGCGGGGCCTCGCTTGCTGCCTCGACGCGGCTCGTTTTGGTTTGTTGGGGGATCTGCTAGGATTTTGGGGCGACGAACGGGATTCGCTCGCGGGGGGAGTGCGTTGCTCGATCAATATGCCGAACGCTGGGCACTCGTCACCGGCGCGTCATCAGGGATCGGTGCCGAATTCGCCCGCTTGCTCGCAGCCCGCGGCATGCATCTGGTGCTGGCGGCGCGCCGGACCGATCGCCTCAACGAGCTGGCCGCCGAATTGCACGCCCGGCACCGCTCCAACTGCGAAGTCATCTCCAGCGACCTATCGGATCCGCGCGAACCAGCGGCCCTTTTCGACCAGGTGGCCCAACGGGGCATCACCATCGAGCTGCTCATCAATAACGCCGGATTTGCCGTCGTCGGCGAAGTGGGAAAGACCGACAGCGAGCGGATCGAGCAGATGCTGCGGCTCAACGTGATGACGGTCACCGACCTCACCTACCGATTCCTGCCCGGAATGCTGGCCCGCGGCCACGGCGCCATCTTGAACGTCTCGTCGGTCGCCGCGTTTCAGCCTGTGGCCTACATGGCCGCTTACGCTGCCAGCAAAAGCTACATCCTGAACTTTACGGAGGCCCTCTGGGCCGAGGTCCGCGGACGAGGTGTGAGCCTGATGGCCGTTTGCCCCGGCACGACCCGGACGGAACTCTTCGACGTCGCCGGAGTGCCCGGCTGGCTCAAGCGGCGCCCCTCTCATTCCGCCGAAAAAGTGGCGAAGGGCGCGCTGCGGGCCCTCGAAAAACGCAAACAGTGCTACATCCCGGGGTGGCGAAATTACCTGGTGACAATGCTGGTGCGAATGGCCCCGCGGAGCGTCGTCGTCAAGGAATCGATGAGATACTTCCGACCGGGCCGCGGCACTTCCCACTCCGACCCCGAAATTGTTCAGACCGCGCCGCGCGACGGTGTTCGCTGACTGGGGCGTTCGCCGAACGGGTTGCCGCCTAATCCTGCCGGTCCTTCACCAATCTCTGACCAATCTGCCTTGAGGCATCACGATCATGAAGTTCAAGGGGCGAAACGCGCTGGTCACCGGGGCCTCTCGGGGCATCGGCCGCGCTTGTGCCGTCGAGCTGGCCCGCGAAGGGGCCAACGTGGCGATCAACTTCCGCTCGCATCCCGAAGAGGCCGAAGAGGTCGCTCGCGAAATTCGCGCAGCCGGGGCCAAGGCTCTGTTGGTGCAGGCCGACGTCGCCGATCAAAAAGCCGTCGAGCAAATGGTGGCCCGCGCGGCGAGTGAGTTCGGCAGCCTGGATTTCTTCGTCTCCAACGCCGCCTACAGCGACCGCGAGCTGATGCTCAATGCCAACATGGAAGGCTTTCACCGCACGATCGACGTCTCGATGTGGGGCGCGTTTTACGGCGTCCGCGCGAGCGCACAACAAATGGTGAAGCAAGGACGCGGCGGCTCGATCGTCGTCGTCAGCTCGCCCCACGCGGTGATCGCCATCCCCACCGCCATGGCCTACAACATGGCCAAAGCGGCCATCGACCACATGGCCCGCACCGCAGCCATCGAGCTGGTGGGCCATCGCATCCGCGTCAACATCGTGCATCCCGGATGGATCGACACGCCGGGCGAGCGCAAGTTTTTCACCGACGAGCAAATGGAAATCGGTGGCAAGAATCTTCCTTGGAAGCGGCTCGGCCGCCCCGAGGAGATCGCCAAGGCCGTCAACTATGTCCTCAGCGACGACGCCGAATACATGACCGGCGCCACGCTCTCAATCGACGGCGGCGTGAGCCTGCCCTGGTGGTCGAATCGGGCAGAAGGGCAGATCTGACGTAGGATGGTGTTTGCCGCAAATCAGTGGGCCGACGTGCCCGCGGCGACCGGTTACGTTTCGCTCTTGGCGGGCGTCGATCGCGAAAGCAAGTCGGTCGTCTCCGCGGCATAGCGACCCCAAGCGGCGGCGACCAACAGCAGGTTCAGCACGACCGCGGTCGACACGTAACCCAGTCCCCCTGAGCCCACGGCGTACGCGTGCAAGCCGACTTCCGTCGGCATGTTCGTTCCTTGCAGCCAGCCGTTCACCATCGGCAGGACAAAGTTGACGCCGTACCACGAGAACAAGATCGCCGAGAAACAGAGCACGCCGCCCACGTTGGTGCCGAAAGTGCCGACCCAGCCGGCGTAGCGACCGTGCAGCACGACCAGGTAAGCCAAGAGCGAGATCAGCGCCCACACTTCTTTCGGATCCCAATCCCAGAAGCGACCCCAGGAGACGTCGGCCCACAATCCGCCCAGGATCGTGCCGGCCGCCAACAGCAGCACGGCCACTTGCTGGGCCTTGTAGGTGTAACTTGCCAGCGTGGCGACTTCTTTGGGTGGCCGCGCGTGGGACGCCGCCAGATGTTCGTCGCCCGTGCCGAAGTCCTCGAAGCCGGCCTTGATCGTGCGGGTCAGCATGGCCGGCTTGAGCGCCGCGCCCGCCTTCTTGAGCCGCGCGGCCAGCGACGGTTCGCCACCGCGGTAATGGGCGTCGAGATCGAAAATCGGGCCGCCGTTTTGCGCGGGGCCCCCACCGGTGGCCGCGAGAGCCACCGACGCCGCTTGTCCCGGCGCACGGTACTTGCCGAAAAGGTAATAGAGCATGGCCAGGTTGCCCAGGCCCCAGGCCAGTCCCCCGGCCCCATAGCTCGAAACGATCGTCAGGACGTGGATCGCCAGCCAGTAATTGTTGCGCAGCACGGCCGTGATCGAGCCAATCCGCGGATTGAAGATGTCGGGGCTGGTCATGCCGACGAAGTGGGCCAGCATCATTCCGAAGCAGGCGACGGGCAGCGCCCCCATCAGGAAATAGCGGCGCTGATACGTCTGCTGCCACAGCTCGCCCCGGTTGCGAGCCGCCTCCGGAATGAGGGTGAACGGCGTCAAAAGCACGGCAATCGCCGCCCGTGAGCCGAACCAGGCGCACCCGCAGACGACGGCGATCCCCACGAGCCACGTCCCCACTGACGACAGGGAAACGGCCTTGCCGAAGATCGGCGGCGTGAGCTTGATGATGCGAAACGACGTGTCGCTGCGAGTGAGAAACCAGACCACGCCGGCGAAGGCGCTCAGCCGCACGAGCGAAGCGATACATTGCACGGGGGCCATCGCGCGGCTGAAGATCTTGCCGGCGTCTTCGGGCTTCGGCCGATCCAGCTCCAGACGCGGCGGCACCGACGAGTCGTTTTCGCGGCGACGGATCGGCATTCCGGACAGTCGCCAGGCCCAGCTCAGTCCGGGCCAAGTCAGCGGCAGCAGGGTGAACCAAAAACCGAGCACCGAGACGACGAACGACGCCCAGATCACCGTCTCATACATATTAGTGACGGGCGGCCGGCCGGCGATGGCAACCCGCAGCGAAAAGCCCCAAGCCGCGTACAGAATGGCGGCTGCCGTGATCGCCAGACCGCAGGCATAAACGAGCCGCGACGATTTGGCCATTCCCGCAACGACCATCACGCACAGCGCGATCAGAAAGACGATCCACGCCTGGCGGAACGGCTGATACTTGTTGTAGAGAATCTCCGTGTCGAGCGAGCCGGCGGCCGGGTACGCGGAGAACTCCATCTGCGGCTCGAACAACGGCAGCGGCTCGTAGCGGCTCCAAATGATGTCGTTGAGCTTGTCATCCAGATCGAATTTGAAGGCTTTGGCTTCCGGCGGCACCATTTTGGTGCGGGCCACTTCGAGCGCCTTGGCCAACCGCCGCAACTGCTCGACGAAGGCGTGCATCGAGCTGTCGAAGGCCTTCTGGTCGTTGGCGTCGTAAGCCGTCCGCGTCTCTCCGAGTGTCTTCTTGAGATTGGCGATTTCGGTCTGCAGATCGCCTTTGACGTTTTGCGCCTGGGCCAGCTGCGGCAGCATGGTCACCAGGTGACGCGGGTTGTTCGGACTGGCCTCCGCCTCCCGTTCCGCCCGCCGCGGATCGAGCAGCGTGCGAGCCAGGTCGTCGCGATCGGTCGCCATGATGGCGGCAATCGTCACGTCGTCGCCGCCTCTCCACTTGTCGGCCTCGAGCAGGCTGCCCAACGCGACCCACGCGTTGATGCGCTCGTCGGGATCGGTTTGGCGGGAGAGGGCACGCGGATCGAGACCGGGAACGACGTAGACGTCGTTGCCGTGCCGAATGTCGAGGAACGCCTTCACGTGGTGGAACAGCTCGGCCACTTTGGCGTTGATCGCGCGATCTTCGGCGGTGTCTCCCACGCTGTCCGGCGACTTGCCGTTCGCACGGTCGAGCGCGATCAGCCGCTCTTCCAGGTTTTTCGACCAGTAGGCGGGGCGCCCGGTGTCTTGCGACTTTTTCCAGTCGAGGATTTGCCCGAGCGAAACGAACGTCCCAGTGACGGGGATCTTGATCGTGTCCGTATTGAGGATTTCGCGGAGCGGACGGTACTCGCAACGGAAGATGGGCCGGTCGATCCATTCGTCCGGACGGGTGATCCAGCCATAGAGAAGCTCGGGGGCCAAAAAGACGTGCGGCTCTTTGCTCTCGGCCGCCTCGGCATCGGGGTCCGTCCACTTCGAGCGGCCACTGACGACGTTGACGGTTTCATCCGCCAGGCTGTCGAGCGGCTTCAGGCGGCCGTCGCTGAAGACGGGGATTCGCTGCCAGCCGGACCAATCGAAATTCGGATGGGCGATGCGCGTAGCGGTTGCGCTCGGTGTGGCGGCGGTGGTCGCGGTGGAGATTGATTTCTCGGCCCCAGGAGCATTGGCCCCAGGAGCATCGGCCGCGAGGCTGACGGGAAGAAAAACGAGGCCCGACTGCTGCGCGAGGCACAGCAGCGCAAGACCGACGGCCGTCCGGATCATGACACGGCTCCTTGAGCAGGCCGCTTGAAGAAGTAAGCCCGCATGTAAAACATCAGGAAGATCCCAAAGACGATCAGTCCTGAACCCAGGTACTTCACGGGCCGTCCCGGATCATAGTTCACGCGGAAGACGGAACCCAGCGGCGTGCCCCGTTCTTTGTCCGGGGCCAGGTAGTTTTCCTGGAAAAATCGCAAACTGCGGCCGTCGAGGTCGGGATAATCGAGCGGCCGGTTCATCGTCACCACGATGTTGGACATGTCGGAGCTGTTCTCGACGATCTTTTTCGCCTCGGCGTCGGACTTGCCCTTGAGCTTTTGCAGCTCGGCCTCGATCCGCGCGTTGAGCGCTTCATCGAGCGCGACGCGGGCCGCCTGCTTGCTGGCGGGATCGGAGGCTTCAGCCAGCCGCTGGCGGAGCTGCTCGATTTCCGGGTCGTGGCGGACGTCGACCTGCACTAGGTGGCTCGTGTAATTACTGGCCATCTTGGTGCCCGGATCGACTTCGAGATCGAAATTGACGAGCTTCATCGCGAACCCGACGTTCGTTTCCCGCACGTTGAGCGAGGCCAGGACCGGCTTGTCGGCCCCGATGTCGGTTTGGTGCACCTGGCGGCGTCCCGCGCCGGGCCACTGAGAGGGCAGGTTTTGCGTGAGCCAGAAGTCGTCCTGCTTGGTTTGCCCGGAGGAATCGGTCCAGGTGAGCCGCATCCGCGCGGCTTTCGTCAGGCCGCGCTCCGACTTCTCCTCGGACTTTTCGAAGGGGAGCGAGACGATGACCTGGTTGGGCCCGATGCGCTCGGTCCCTTCCTGGCCCGGACCGATGTAACGCAAAGGCGTCATCGTCATCACGGACCGTTCGCTTCCCGACGCGTCGCCGCCTCCTCCCATCGAGAACGTATCGACCGTTTTTCCGATCTCCAAATCGCCCGAGGCGGTGACCCGGCCGAGGGCCTTTTGCCAGGCCCGATAGGCCAGCTTGTCGCCCGGGCCGATCAGGATCTCGACGCGGCCTTTGGTCGATGGATGGTAAAACTCCGCCTGAAATCCGGCCGGCTGTTTGCCTCCCGGCATGTAGGGATACTGGGCGAACCGCAGCACGTGCGACCGGGGTTCCGGAGCGGTTGGGGCCTCTTGTTTGTCCGCCTTCGCTTTGTCCGCTTTCTCTTTCTCAGTCGCCTTTGCTGACGAGGTTGCCGCCGCGCCTTTCTCATACACGAACAGCTCGACGGTAGGCCCCAGGTCTTCGCCGTCGGAGCCCGCGGGGATCAGGCCTTTTCCGTGGATCAGCGATTGCAGGTCGACCGAATCGGAGTAGCCGGCCAGCTCGACGCTCAACCCGTCGGGCAGCTCGAAACGTTTGCCCTGGGCCTTGAGCTTCTTGAGTTCCTTCACGGACGCGCAGATCGTTTCGCCCTTACACCAGAAGGCGACCATCCCATCACCTTCGACGGTGCGGTCGGGTTTGCATTCCTTGAAGGCGGTGAGCGCGTCGGGCTCGTCGCTGCGCCACATGAAAACGTCGCCCACCATGCCCAGCGGGGCCTCGGCAACGGGCTTGTCGTGCCGTGTCGACAGCTCGACGGGGATCTCCATCTTGAACTTGGGCTGGTAGAACCGAAGGCTCAGGTAGGGAGTGCCATGAACCGCGCTCCGCGAGTAGTAATCGACGACTTCGAGCTTGGTTTTGCCGTCGTTGTAGAGCGTCTGCGGCGGGTGCCGCCACGTCTGGCTCGAATTGTCGATTCCCACCCAGGACTTTAGGCGCCGCGTGATCGGATAGGGCGCCAGGTCGCTCCAGTTGAAAGGTCCCGGCTGGAACCTGACGTCGAGCTGCTCGGGATGTCCCGGAATGTTGCTGATCGAGATCAGCGACTGGTCCATATCGACGGCCGCCTGATTCGAGTCGCCCAGATAGACGGGCATCTGCGAGTTCACGCTCCCCCGATCGCTGATCGCCGAGCCGGCCAACAGGGTGAGCAAGCCGATGTGCGTGATCACAAAGCCGGTCTGGTGCCGCTTCCACGGAAAGCGAATGGCCGCCGCGCAAAAGATGCTGAGAGCCAGCAACGAGAGAAGGGCGGCAAAAAACCAGGTGTGGTAGATCAAAAAGCCGACGGCCGCCGTCCCATAGTTGGCCTCCACGAAGGTGGCCGTCCCCAGGACGATCGCCAAGAGCAAAATCAGCACCACGGCCAGCTTGAGCGAGGCGAAGAACTCGTAGAGTCCCAGGATCGCGCGGACAACCAGCGGTTGGCCGGGGTGAATCAGCTTCGGACGGGCCATCGCGGAAGTCTCATCACCAGCGCTAAAGCGCAAACGTCGAAAAGCACTTGAGCAGTAATTTGCAGCGTGGCGGGACCGCGCAACCTGAACGTCCGTTCCAACTCCGGCGCGGCGGCGCTACAGTGGTGGGACATTCATTATAGCGCTCGTCCGAGCGGAAAGTACACCTTGGTGGAGCGACCACTCGATCGGTGACGGCCGCACGGCGCGAACTCGACGGCCAGACGTTCGCGGAGGTTCGCGACACGAGAAACGCCTCGCGGATTGGCCGTTCGCAGCCAATTTCGGCCGCAGTTAACGTACGCCGCGGGGTTCGGCCTCCGCCCTGATCAGGCGCTTGATTCCACTCTAGGCCACTGTCAGAATCAGACATATTCCCGTCGCTTCCCTCTTGAAAGCACAATCAATCATGGCGTTCCTCGAAGGCAACACGATCGGCATCGACCTGGGGACCACGTATTCGGCACTGGCCCAAGTCAATGTCGAGGGCCAGCCGGTGACGATCCACAACGCGGACGACAAGCCAATTACGCCCTCGGTGGTGCTCCTGGGAGAGGACGGCCATGTGCTTGTCGGCCCTTCGTTTGAACGAATTTCGATCGAAGATCCGTCCCACATCGTCGAGGCCATCAAGCGGCAGATGGGGAACAAGGATTTTTACATCGTCTACCAGAACAAGCGGCTGACGCCCGAATTTATCTCCGCTTTGATCATGAAGAAGCTCAAGCAGGACTGCGAAAAGCGGATTGGAGCGATCGCCAACGCCGTGATCACCGTCCCGTATTACTTCAACGATATTCGCCGAAAGGCGACGCAGGACGCCGGCCAGATCGCCGGCCTGAACGTCGTCGACATCCTGAATGAGCCGACGGCCGCTACCCTTGCTTACGCCTGGACCAAGGGAGAACTCGGGCGCGGCGACCTCAAAGCCAAGGAAAAGACCATCCTGGTGTACGACCTCGGGGGCGGCACGTTCGACGTGACGGTCGTCCGCTATACGCCCACGAACTTCCGCGTGCTGGCCACCGACGGCGACGTCATGCTGGGCGGTTTGGACTGGACGCAGCGGATCGTCGACCACGTCTGCGAGCAGTTCAAACGCAAGTTCGCCGAGGATCCCCGCGAAAACCCCGAAACACTGCGGTCTTTCATCCAGGAGTGCGAAGACGCCAAGCGGCAGCTGAGCCAGCGGTCCCAGGTGCCGATCAGCCTCTATTACAAAGGCAAGACCCTCACCGTCTCCATGACCCGCAGCGACTTCGAGCGGATGACGGCCGACCTCCTGCAGCGCACCAAGGACACGAGCGAACTCGTGCTGCAACAGGCGAAGGTCGACCCGCGCGAGCTGGACGACGTGATCATGGCGGGCGGCTCGACCTACATGCCCGTCGTCGAGCAAATGCTCAAAGAAGTGTGCAAGCGGTCGCCGTCGCGGGACCTGATACCCGAAGAGGCCGTCGCCCAGGGGGCTGCCATTCACGCCGCCATCCTCGAAGCGAAGGAAACGGGCGGCCGCGGCCGACTGGGTAAGGCCGTGGTCGACCGGCTGCGTTCGGTCAACACGACGGACGTCAATTCGCACTCGCTGGGGGTCAAGATCACCGACCCGATGAATCCGAGCCGCAAGAGCAATCACATTATGATTCCGCGGAATACGGCCATCCCCTACGAGGCGACGCAACGGTTCGTCACCACGACGCCTAACCAGCAGCGCGTGCACGTCTACGTGCTCGAGGGCGAAGTCGCCGATCCGGAAGCCTGCACGCAGATTGCCGAGTTTCAGATCGTCGGCCTGCCTGCGGGGCTGCCGGCCGGCTCACCGGTCGACGTGACCTACAGCTACGACAACAGCGGCCGCATCCAGTGCACGGCGGTCGACCTGACCGGAAAGAAAGCCGCCAACATCGAGATCATCCGCAGCCAGGGATTGGACGCCAAAGGTGTGGATTCGTTCCAAGCGATCGCGCGAGACTATCACGTCGAATAGCCCCAAGGATGGATCCCTCGCCGCAGTTTCGCCCGTGGCCAACGCTGCGTGGGCTCACCTATGACGACGACTCTCGACGTCTATAAGGAATGGCTGGGGATCCCCGACGGACCGCGGCCCCCCAACCATTACGAGTTGCTGCGGCTCGTTAAGTTCGAAGACAGCACTGACAAGATCCGCGGCAACTACAAAAAGCTCAACGGGCACGTTCGGAAATACGCGTCGGGACAGTACTCGGTCCGCTCCCAAGAGCTGCTCAACGAGCTGGCCAAGGCCATGCTCTGCCTCACCGATCCGGCCGCCAAGCGCGAGTACGACGAAAGTCTCGGACGAGTCTTCAAAGACGAAGGGGGCTCCTCCGGTCCGCGGACGCTGGGCCGTATCTTGGAAGATCGCGGCGTGCTGACGGACGTGCAGGTCAAGCAAGCCGAAGAATTCGCCGAGGCCCGCGGCCTGACCTTGCGTGACGCAGTCGTGCAGATGAAGCTCACCGACGCGAACACGGCCGCCCAGGCGCTGGCGGAAGAACTCGGCCGCTCTTATATCGATCTGGCCGACGTCACTCCGGACGACTCGGTGCTCGACAAAGTGCCGCGCGCCACGGTCAAGCGGCACTCGATTCTGCCGCTTTTCCTCGACGATGAAACGCTGCTGGTCGCCTGCGTCAACGAGCCCGACCAAGAGCTGGAAGACGAGATCCGCCTGCGGTTCGACGTGCCGATGCGACCCGTGATCGCCACGCCCCTGGCCATCAACCAGGGCATCGCCAAGTACTACGCCCCCGGCGCGCGGGACGAGTCGGCGGCGGAAGAGGTGAGTAAAAAGCGAACGGCATCCCAGGCGCGGACCAAGGGGCAGAAGCGGCGGGTTCGCTTCGATAAGCTGTCAGCCGAAGAGCAGCACGAGCGGACGCAGATGGGCTACATCATCATGTGCTGGGGCGCCGTCGGCTCGGTGATGATCGATCAGTTCATCCTCAAGGGGCGGCTCATTCCCTGGGGGTCGGGCAGCTCGATCTTCAACAGCTTCCCCTTCGACCAGTTTCTCTTGAGCTTTTTCGTCCCAATCTTCGTCATTGTTTGGGTCGTGCAGGTTTACTGGAAGTAAACCCCTCCCAGCTTCACGCGCTCCCCGCGTGCGAATTCCGGCCGCGCCCGGCCTTAGCTCCCGCCGACCTTGCCCAGACGGAAACGGGCTGGCGCCGCGCGCGGGCGACCCGCCGTCCAACCGCAACCACTCGCATTCCGCGCAATTCTTACGACCGATACCGATAGAGCCAGTCCGTCGTCGAGAGGTTATCGGCGTGAGCCGTCGATCCGATCGACGACGTGCCGAAACGCACGGACGGCAAGCGAAAGGATTCGCTGCGAATGACACGCGGGACGCTGCGGGCTGCGCTCTCCAAGCCGCTCTGGACGACGGTGTTCAGTGCCGTTGCGCTCTCGGCTGCGACGCTTTCGGCAGACGAAGAACCGATCCTCGGTCCGCCTCCCGCCCCTGCGTCTGCACTGCCAGCACCCGCCGGTCCTGTGCTCAGCGTTCCCGCGGCGCTGCCACCGCTCCCCGGCATCCCACAGACTGACAGCGCCCGAACTGACAGCCCCCAACTCGGCCCACCGGCGCCGGGCGGCCCGTCGATGCGGATGATTTCCACTCCGCCGTTGCCGATGACCCCCGTGCCGACGACACCATTCCCCGCGGCACCAACGAACTCGTCCGCACCCCCGGTGATTCCGCTGCTGCCGGTGCCTCAAGTCCCGGGATCGCCACCCAGTGGCAATCCGACCAGCACCAATCCGACGGCACCAGCAATGCCATTCCCCGGTGCTGGTCCGGGTTTCGGTCCTGGGCCGGGCGGATCGGCGTTCCCCGATTCTCCTGTTCTCAACCCGGACGGCACTCCGCTGCCCGATTCGCCCACGCCCGTCCCCGATGGCTCCGGGCCGCCGCCGAACCCCGGTCCGCCACGCTTGCGGATGTCGGACGAAAAAGAGAAGAGCCCAGAGCCCGGGAAAGACGCGAAGGTCGCCGACGAAGCCCTGAAGCCGATTCCGGCGTCGCTCGTGTATCGCACGCGCGACATCGTGCGTCCGGATCTGCTCCGCGGCAAGTACTACCGCCTTGCCGAATACACGCCGCTCGTCGATTACAACTTCCGCTTCGAGATCGAAACGCCCTGGGGCACAATTCCCGCCCACGGCATGGCCATGCTCGACGTCCGCCTCCGCGAGTTGTGCGCACTCGAATACGCGTCACGCATCGCCGACAAGAATCCGATGTTCTCGGAGGGATTCGCCGAGGCGATCTGCCACACACCGCAGGGAGCCTACATCTTCGCCACCGACCCGATCGGCTCGGTCAAGCGGACGGCCCAGGCGCTCAAGCGTTGGGCCCTCGCCAAAAAGATGCCCGGCGGCTGCAAAGCGAACTGCGAACCGCGGCGACGGCTGGCGTGCCTGGTGGGCTGCGATCCGGAAACGCGCAACGAGCCCCTCAGCTGCCTGCTCGACGAAATGTCGATCAACGCCGGCGGCGGCTGGCTGACCGTGGAAGTCGGTCTCAACTTCGGGCTGCCCGGCCTCGGCTTTCTGCCGGCCAACACCGAATTCAAGAAGATGATGGAGCACCGCTCGACGCTCGAAATCCAGGCTGACCTCGACCGGGACCTGATCGACCTGGGCGTTCCCGAAGCCAGCCGCACGCGGTTCTTCGCCTCGCAGAGCTACACGACGACGCAACGGATGGCCTTCGTCTACTACCTGAAGATGTTGATCGGCATCGAGAACCTGGCCTCGCTGGTCGACGGCGCGGCCGACACGCACAACGAGTGCGAAGCCCTGGCCTCGATTCGCGAGCTGCAGCTGATCGTCGACCTTCGCCACACGCAGCCGTTGGTGCGGGCCATCTTCATCGGCGTCCCCGTGCTGACGCTCGACGACGGATCGCAGATCATCATTACGGCCGCCGATTACCTGGTCGATACGCCGCGCACGGTGCAGATGATCGCCGCCTACCGCAGCTCGTTCACGGCGGTGCCGACAAAACTGGCCACGCTGGGCCGCGTGTCGGCTGGCGCCCAGCTGCAGTTCAAGGCCGCGGGGATCGAAGTGCTCCGCCACAAATTGGGACAGCCGGAAGCGGCGTCACATAAAGAGTCGACTCGCACCGCCTCAGCCGGCGGTTCCGCAGCGAAATCGGACGTCCCGTCGTCTACGTCCGCGGCAAGCCCGTCGGTGTCGCCGACCCGGTCTTAGTCAGGTCGCGGTCGAAACCGGGCCGCATCGGAGCCGGAGCATTCTGCGGTTGGACGGCCGGCTTGCGCGGCTGGACGCGCACATTTGGCGGCCCGGCCAGCATCTTCAGCACCTGCAACACGAACACCACGAGCGCGAGGATCGCCACCCGGGTGACAAAGCCCTTCCAAAACGTTTTCCATCCTCCGCGTCTCATCCCGCCATTCTAACGCCGGCCCGATCTTTCGGTCGACGGGAATTCCGCGGACCCTGACCGACCTCTCGATCTTTCGATGGGCGAAGTCGGTTGGAAACGCTCCAACCTCCTGGGAAGATGGCCGGAATGGTCCGGGAGCTGCGCGCAACGCCGCGGCCCGTGTCGAGCCGCGCGAGTTTCGTTCTGGAGTTTCGATGTCACGGGTGTCCTCTTCGTCCTCCGACAATGCGGCGCTCACCCGCCGTCGTTGGCTCACGCTGAGCGCCGGCGCGACGGCGGCTGCCGCCTCCGGCGGGCACGCGCTCTGGGCGGCCCAACCGCAACGAAGGCCCGGCGGTCCAGCCGGCGCGGCCGCCGGCGACCACGGCTTTCGCTATTGCCTGAACGTGGCCACCATCCGCGGACAAAAACTGTCGTTGCCGCAGCAAATCGAGGTCGCGGCCGACGCCGGCTATCAGGCGATCGAACCCTGGGTGAGCGACGTGAAGGAGTCCGCGGACAAAGGCCGATCGCCCGAAGAGCTGGCGCGGCAGCTTCGCGATCGCGGATTGGAAGTCCCCAGCACGATCGCCTTCTTTCCCTGGATCGTCGAGGATGCCAACCAGCGGGCCCGCGGTCTGGAGCAGGCCAAGCGGGAAATGGATCTGGCCCGACGCATCGGAGCCACGCGGATCGCCGCGCCGCCGGCCGGCACTCGCGACAATGAGCGGATCAGCCTGTCGGCCGCCGCCGAGCGCTATCGGGCGCTTGTCGAGTTGGGCGTGTCGCTCGGCATCGTGCCCGAGCTGGAACTGTGGGGATTCTCCAAGGTTTTCTCCCACGTGAGCGAAGCCGCGATGATCGCCATCCAGAGCGGACATCCGCAGGCCTGTCTGCTCCTGGACGTGTTTCACATTTACAAGGGCGGTTCCGATTTCCACGACCTGCGGTTTTTGAGCGGCCGCGTGCTGCCGGTCGTGCACATGAACGACTACCCGGCTCGGCCCCCGCGGTCGGAGATCTCCGACGGGGATCGGGTCTTCCCCGGCGACGGCGTGGCGCCGCTGGGCCTGATGCTCCGCACGCTGCACGAAAACGGTTTTAGCGGCTTCCTCTCGCTCGAAGTCTTCAACCGCGATTACTGGCGGCAGGACGCCCATCTCGTCGCGAGGACTGGCCTGCAAAAGATGCGGACGGCCGTCCAACACGCGCTCGCGCCATGACGGCGCGACTCGTCTCCCACGTGTTCGCATTTCTTGACGATATCTAACGGCGTCATTAGCCTAGTGTTGCGACCAGCCTGGATCACGGCGGTGGGACGCACGGATTGCACAATTCGCCGGGCGAACTCCACGTGTGCGCTGTCGTTTCAGTTTGGCCGCTGCCCAAAACCGGTTTGCAAGCCGAGCGGACGTTTCACATCGGCTTTTTCGCCACTCGGCGGCCTGCGATTTGCAAACGCACGTTCGCATCGAGAAACACCGGTGAGTCGTGTGCGGAGCGCCCCGCGGGGCGCGGGGAAATTGGGCAACGTGTTGGGCCGCGCTCTTTCCTAGCGCCGGCGTTCCTGCGGAAAAACGGCAAGCGATGATTTTTTTCGACAGCCTGGGCCGATTCGTCTCGCGCCATTGGCGTCCGCTGCTGGTGGGCTGGATTCTCGCGCTGGCGGGCTTGTGGATCATCGCGCCCCCTCTCAAAAGCGTTCTCCAGGACGGCGATTTCCAGTTTCTGCCGCGGGAACTGCCGAGCGTTCAAGCGGAGAAGCTCTTCAAGAGCGCCTTCGAGAGCGACTTGCTCAAGAGCAGCATCGTCGTCGTGGCGCATCGCGAGAATTCTGCCGAAGGCCTCACGGACGATGACAAGTCGTTCATCGACGACAAGCTTGTGCCCAAACTTGCGCAGCTTGCCGGAATGCCGGACTCTTCCAAAAACGCACGCGACAGCGATTCCATCGTCGCCGATATCCGCACGTTCTCCGACAAAGACATCGGCCCGCTTTTGATCAGCGACGATCAGAAGGCGACGCTGGTGATCATGGAGCTGAAGACCGAGTTCACCGAGCGCAAAAACGATCCGCTGATCAACAAGATCGAACAAACGATCGGTCGGCCCGGACAGCCGGGCCAGTTGCAGCAGGAAAAAGGTTTCCCGCGCGGACTGGAACTCTCGCTCAGCGGATTGGCCACGGTCGGCCGCGACATGCGGCACGCCGCCCAAAAGAGTGCCGAGGCGACCCAGATGGCGACGGTCGTGTTGGTCATCATCCTGCTGTTGGCCATCTATCGCGCGCCGATCCTGGCGGTGATCCCGCTGCTCACGGTGTTTGTGTCGGTCGAGATCGCGATGCACCTCCTCTGCATTCTGGCCGGCAAGGGATACGTCACGCTGTTTGCCGGAATCGAAGTGTATGTCACCGTCGTGCTCTACGGGGCGGGCATCGACTACTGCATGTTCCTGATGGCCCGCTACAAGGAAGAACTCGACAACGGCGCTACCTTCGAGGAGGCCATCGCGACTTCGGTGAGCAAGGTCGGGCACGCGCTGGCGGCCAGCGCTGGCACGGTGATGCTCGGCATCGGCATGATGATCTTCTGTCGCTTCGGGAAGTTTCAGGACGCCGGCATCGCCATGTCGTCGAGCTTGATCTTCGTGCTGGCCGCATCGCTCACGATGACGCCGGCCCTCTTGATGCTCGTCGGCCGCTGGGCATTTTGGCCGAGCGTGCAGACCGCGCGTCTGTCGGCCGCGCAAGGCTGGGTGTCGCCCACCAGCATGGTGTCGCGGCTCCTGCAAAAAGACTGGTTCGGCAACTTCTGGGGGAACATTGGCGAGGCGCTGCTCAAGCGGCCGGGGACGATCTTCGTCACCGCCGTGCTGTTGATGACCCCGTTCGCCGTCATCGCCGTCCTCTGCCAGGACAAGCTGAGCTACGGGCTGCTTTCCGAGCTGCCGAAGACCGACGCCTGCGTGGTGGGGGCAGCCGACGTGCAGGCTCACTTTCCGCCCGGAATCACCGGTCCGATCACGATTCTGGTCAATAATCGCGATGCCGACTTCCGCACCGATTCGGAGGAAAACGACAAGAAGCCCGGGTGGCAGCAGATCCAGACTTTTTCGGAAACGCTGCTTGCCAACAAAGACAAGCTGGGGATCGACGACGTCCGCTCGGTCGCCTTTCCGCTCGGGATGGGGGAGCGCGTGCAAACCAACCGCTTCCAGCATCGCGCGCTCATGAAGCGCGCTCAATCCCGCTACGTGAGCGATAAGGACGGTTACACGGGCCAGGTCGCCCGGGTCGACGTCGTGCTGGCCTACGATCCGTTCGCGCCGCAAAGCATGTCCGGCTTCGATCATCTCAAAGCGACTTTGGCCAGCCGCGGCAAGAGCGACGACCTGCTCCCTCCCCTGCTCGACACCGAAAACACCAAGCTCGATTACCTGGGAGGCACGCCCAGCCTCCGCGATCTCAAGACCGTCACCAACGGCGACCAGTGGCGGATGATTGTTCTGGTCCCCGCCGTCGTGTTTTTGATTCTCGTGGTCCTGCTCCGGAAGATCGCCACGTCGGCCTACCTGATTGTGACCGTCCTCTTCAGTTACCTGGTGACGCTGGGCGTCACGTTCACGGTCTTCTATCTCATCGATCCGCACGGGTTCAACGGCCTCGATTGGAAGGTGCCGATGTTCCTGTTCACGATCCTGGTGGCGGTCGGCGAAGACTACAACATTCTGCTCATGGCCCGCATCGAAGAAGAGCAGAAGGCCCACGGTGCCGTCGCGGGCATCATCACCGGCCTGCACAAAACGGGCGGCATCATCTCGAGCTGCGGCATCATCATGGCGGGCACGTTCAGCTCGCTGATGTTCGGCACCCTCTGGGGACTGGCCCAGCTCGGCTTCGCCCTGGCGTTCGGCGTGCTGTTGGATACGTTCGTCGTGCGGCCGATCCTCGTGCCCGCCTATTTCATTCTGCTGAACAAGGGGTTCTTCGGCCCGCTGGGACCGCTTTTGGGGGCCCACACGACCACGGCCGCCGCAGAACCACTGGCCGTGGCCGGCAAGCACTGAGACGACGTCTAATTCGACTCGTCTAATTCGGCGCCGGGACTATTCGGCGCAGGCAAGATCAATTCCGGCAACGCAGCTGATCGCGAGCCCGGCTTCGGTGGGCTGTCGGCTCCGCGGAACGTGAAGACCACCGAGAACTTCGCGCGGTCCGTGTGGTTGCGGCTGGCCGCGTGAAACGTGCGGGCGTGAAAGAACAGCACGTCGCCCGGCTCCAGCTCGGCCCAAATCGCTTTTTCGATCAACTGCTGATTCTCGGGCAGATCAGAGCGCAAAAAGATCTCGCGATCGAAGCGGTCGCGATCGAGATGCAAGCGGTGCGACCCGGGAATCAGCCGCAGGCAGCCGTTCTGGGTCGTCTCCGGCGTGAGAGCCAGCCACACGCTGACGAGTTCCGGCCGCTCGTACGACCAGTAGCGGATGTCCTGGTGCCAGCCCGTGTCGCTCGAGTGTCGCGGCTCCTTGGTCATGATGCAGTTGTGATGGGCCAGCGGCATCACCACGCTCGGCCCCAACAGCTGCCGCAGCCGATTGACGAGCGGGGCCGACGCCGCCCATTCGACGAAGCAAAAGTCGCGCGACAGCGCCTGCTTAAGGCGCCGGATCGTGTGGCCGCCGGCCGCTTCGAGCGAGGGAGGGGCACCGGGGTAATGCAGGTCGGCCTCGTACTCGACCGGGGGCACCTCGCGGTGGAGACCGTCGCGGGTGACTTCGAGCATTCGGGCAAGCAACGTGTCGCTGACCATCCGCCGCGCGATGAAGTAACCGTCTCGCTCGAACTGTGCGACTTCGGCGGGCGAAAAGGCCTCGCTGGCCGAGGGGGCCGATTCTTCGTGGTTGAGGTCGGTCGCGGCCATGTGCCCGTATCGAAAAGGTCTTGTGGCAAACGTCTTGTTGCAGAAAGCCGTCGTCATCCCGAACGGAGGACTGAGTCTGCCTTATCGTCGTTGACCAAATGCCGATCCGCAAGCTCGCAAATTTTCTCCAATCGGCCCCGTCCGCGCGAAACAGGAGCGACCTTTCGGCCTGAGCCGACGCTTCACTCGCGCTGAGTGCTTCGACTCTTCTACCCGCAACGAGGACGCGGCCACGAACGCCTGGTCCTTCCGCGGGGAGACTGTGCCGTGGGACGAGTGCGCCGTGTCGGCCGCGCATTCTCGCGGCTTTCTAGACCCTAGACGCAAATCGCTTGAAGCATGTTCGCCCAAATCGCGCAGGATTGCGTGCCGCGGACGCTCGATCCGCGCGATGCCTCTCTCAAGATGAAGGGGGACCTGCCGTGCCGAACTATCCTTTGATTCGCTCGCTCCGCGCCGAAAACCTTGCCGGAAACTACGAGCCGATGCACTGCGACTATCCGGTGGCCTTGATGACCCGCCGGACGTTCGCGCTCTCCGCCGACCGCATCCTGCAGTCGCGGGCCAACTCGCCCTCGCCGATCGACGGGGGCCAATCGTTCCGCTGGTCGAGCCGACCGCCCTGCTGATGGAGTTGCCGAGCAATCGTCTACGGTTCCATCAACCCCGGCCGCGTGCCGATATCGAGGGGCTGCGGCGCGGGGGGAACCGAGGCTTGCACGGTTTGCAGGTAGGCGATCAGGTCGGCCATGTCGCGCTGCGAGAGTTTTTTCTCGAGCCCCTCGGGCATCAGTGATTTGCCGGTGCTCGACAGCTCCTCGAGATTCGCTCGCAAGAGCGTGTCAGTCGCCTCTTTTTCCCGCTTGAGGGTGATGCTTGTCGAAGTCTGGTCGGCGAGGATGCCGGTGTAGGTGCGGCCGTTGCGGTCGACGGCCACATACTGCACATACTGCGGCGGGATATAGAAATTCGGGTCGAGGATGTGCGTCAACAGGGTCTCGGGCTCGCGAGCATTCGACGTGGCCGCGAGGCTTGGGCCGATCGCATGACCGACGCGGCCGATCTGGTGGCAGAGCGAGCACTCTCGCACGAACACTTTTTCGCCCGCCCCCGCCTCCCCTTTCAGACCGAGGCACGATTTGTAGTCGGCGATGACGGCCGAACGCGGACTGGCCGCCTGCGAACCGAACAGCGTCTTGGCCAGCTCGCGAATCGCCGGGCTCTTATGCTCCAGCAGCCGCGTCCGCTGCAACGGCAACAGTAATGCCGTGCTCGATGGCTCCGCCTGCAGCCGACGCAAATAGGCGATCGTCCACGGCTCGCGCGAAAGCAGGGCCCGCACGACCTCGGTGCGCACCCCCGGCGTGTATTCCTTCCACCGCTCCAAGAGTTCCTGGGCGATCTCGGGATTGCCGTACTGAGACAGCGCGTCGACGGCCGACGACTGCACCCCCTCGGGATTAGCGGGCGAGAGCTGTTCGCGCAAAGTCGCATCCGCCACATCGCGGTCGAAACAGCCGAGCAGGTGGATCGCCTCGGCACGCTCCTGCTCGGAGCGGTGGACGTCGGCCGCAGTCTGTTTGGCCGCCTCCGCCAACCGCACCAGCATCCGCTCGCCCGCTCGCGATGACGCAGGATGAAACGGCAGGCGGCCATCGACCTGTTTGAGTCCTTTGGCGACGCCGAACACGATTTCGGCCTGCAGCGCGCCAATTTTGCCACGATAATTCTTCGCTGGGCCATTGTTGCCGGCGTCGAGCGCCGCCACCGCATCGAGCAGACGGGTGATTTCCTCGGACTGATTGCGGACGCCCGAAATCGCGGCCAACTGAGCGGCCATTTCCTCACCGCTGCCCGAGCTGACGAAGGTCGGATCCTCCAGCAGCCGGATCAGCAGTTGGTGCGACGTGTGCGCCACCGAGCTGAGGACCGCCGTGCGGATCCAGCGATCGTCACCGTCGCGGCGCGCCAAACGCGAAAGTCCGTTCACAGCCTCGGCCGCCCCGGGGCCGTGCACTTCGCCGAGGGAGTAGGCGACCTGATAGCGAACGCGGGCGTCCTTGTCGTCGGCCAAGGCCAGCACGCGATGGAAGAGGACCGGCTCGCGGTCGAGGCGCGATTCCGCCAGACGCACGCCGTGCGCGCGAAGCGCAAAGTGCGAATCGCCGAGCGCCGCATTCAAATCGGCAGTGTCGATAGCGTCGAGCCCCTCGAGCGTCCAGAGCGCGTTGAGCCGGGACTGCGGCGTCGGGGCGGAGCGGAGCAGGGCTTTGAGCAGAGCGACGGCCGATTTGTCCTGCCGTTCAAAGAGCAGCCGCTGGGCCGTGTCGCGGTGCCAGCCGTTCGCATCGCCGAGCAGCGCCACCAGTTCGGCCGTGCTCTTCGCAGCCAGTTGCGGCGGTCCCGGATAGTGAAAGCCATCCGGAGCAATGCGATACACGCGCCCCGAATCGCGCCCGGCCTTGAGGTCGATGAACTTCAGCACGTCGAAAGGAATATGAATCGACTCCAGAATCTCGCGGCTCATGTCGAGGCAATAGAGCGTGCCGTCCGGCGCGTTGATGAAATTCACCGGCCGGAACCAGTTGTCCGAAGAACGGACGAATTCAGTCCCCGCGTCGGCCCGGCGTTCGTTGAACGTCACGCCGTCGGGCGACAGCAGCATGCGATGGACCAAGTTGTTCTGCGCGTCGCCGACGATCGCGTTGCCGTAAAAACTCGGCGGATAGGCGTTGCCGCGATAAATGGTGACGCCGGCCCCCGCGTCGATCACGTGATGGCTGACGCCCGCGTTGAGCGGATTGCGCGTCGAGAGCGAGATCCGGCGGCTGGAGCGAATGTGTCGCCAACGTTCGATCGGGCTGATGCGAAAGATGGGCACGCTGCCGCCGCCCACGTTGTAGACGCCCGACGTGGCAGGCAGATACGGATTGCGTTCGAGATAGCGAGTGTCGAGCACCGCTTGCAGGATGGGCTCGGACTCGTCGCAGAGGAAGCGGTTGCCCCAGTCGTCGAACGAATTGCCGAACTGCACCGTGCCGACGATCGGCTCGAACTCCTCGGTGACCGGATCGAAGCGAAAATCGTGGCGATTGACCGAGATCGGCTTCTCGTTGGGCCGGTCGCCGTGGCGGATCAGCCCGCCGTTGCCGGCGGTCGAGCCGTAGATCTTGTGATCGAGGCCCCACTTGAGGTTGTTCACCATGTATTGCTGGCTCTGCGTGCCGAAGCCGGTGAACACCTTCCGCTTGATGTCGGCCACGCCGTCGCCGTCGGTGTCCTTGAAGTACCAGATGTCGGGCGGAGCGGCGACGAACACGCCCCCCTTCCAACAGGCGACGCCGCCGGCCCAGAGCAAATGCTCGGCGAACACGGTGGCCGTGTCGTAAACGCCGTCGCCGTCGGTGTCCCGCAACAATCGCACGCAGCCCAGCGGCTTGTCGCCCGGCTTGGGGTAATACGGGTAGTCGATCATCTCGGTGATGTAGAGATTGCCGTGCTCGTCGATGGCCCCCGAGATGGGGCTGCGGACGTTCGGCTCCGAGGCGATGAGCTCCATGTGGAAGCCGGGGATCGTCTCGAACGTTTTGAGCGCTTTCGCCGGGGTTTTTGGCGGAACGGGCCGGAGATAGGCCTTCAGCTCGGCGTCGGTGTGCGTCCGCGCGCCCGGGTCTTTCAACTCGGGCAACTCTTCGGCGGCGATTTTGTGCACGTCCTGATCGCTGCGCAGCCCGCCGTCTTCGCGAATCTTGAGCAAGATGTCCCGCGACCGCTCGAAGTAATCGACGAGCGCCGTCTTCTCGTCAAATCGGCGCCGCTTCTGCGCGCGCAGCTCGGTATCAAGCTTTTTGACGAGCGCGTCGAGCGAAGCTCGATCGTAGGGCAGCCGCCCGTCGAGCGAGAAGTAGACCGGGTTCGTGTGCGCCTCGGCGTTCGGACTGCCGGCGGGCGCTGAGCCGAACGCGCGAGCCGCGATCCACGCCGGTTCGCGCAACTCGAGCTTGTGCTCGAATTCGAGCCATTGCCCCTCGGCCCGATCGGCGGGGACTTTCCAAGTCGACACGACCTTGCCGTTCACGATCAAGTTCACGTCGCTGACGGGAGCGACCTCGCTACGAACGCGGATGCGGGCCTTCACGGTGTGCGGGCCGGAACCCGGGATGTCGATTCGCTCACCCGGCGGTTTGCCGTCGACTTCCAGCAGGAGCAGCGGCCCCGTGGTGACGAAGCTCCGTCCGGCCGCCGCTCCGTCGAACCACGCTTTGCTGTTCTTCGCGGCGGGCATTCGCACGTACGTGCGGCAATCGGCGAGAAAGCGGCACGCCGGATAGTCGCTGGCCCCCAGGCAGGGGAAGCGATAGCCGATATTCAGCAGGCGATACCAATCCTCGAGTCCCAGCTCGCGATAGATGCCGAACTGCAACAGCTCGACGCCGTCGACGTTCCCCTGCACCGCGTCGGCATAAATCGTCGCGTAGGGCAGCGTCTGGGCGTAGCCACCGTGGCAGTAAAACGCGAAGCCGCCGTGTTCACGGGTCTCGCGGGCCAACAGGCCGTAGAGCGGGCCGTCGTTGGCGTTCACCCGCTTGTTGCCCAGCACCAGATCCTTGCGGAAGTACAGATTGAGATGGCCGTAAGTGCTGCGATACTCCTGGCCGGAAACGATGTGAAAATCCCCGCGCGACCGCTCGGATGCGGCCCCCAATCCGCGAAACTGCGGCGCTGCCAGCGTCTCCATAATTCCCGCGTAAGGCCCGGCCGGTTCGTTGTACGCCAGGATGCTGCCGTAGCGGATGTCCTCCGCCTCCATCAGGTCGAGAATCGCCTGATCGTCGGCGTCGGTTTGCCGGCGGAAGTGCAGGTGCGAATCGCCGGGAGCGTAGCCGTCGAGCGCCAGGCCCGTCTCGTTCGTCAGCTTGATTTCAAGCGACTTGTCGTGCCCCGTGGCGATCGTCGTGCTCGCAACTTCGGGCCGATATTCGAGCCCCTTCCAAACCTCGACCCGCGCGGGTCCCGGCGGGAGCTCGATCTCGAAGTCGCCCCACGAATAAAAGAACCGGCCGAGGTAGCGGATCGGCGCCTTCCCCTCGCGGTTGCCCATTCCCATCTTTGGCCAGCGACCGGTCAGCGCGTACGGCGTGAGATAGTTCTGCTTGGGGTAGTAGAAGTTGCCATCGGAGCCAACGACATTCACACGACAAAAAGCTGCCGCGCCCGTCCGCGCGTCGCGCACCGTGACCTTCAGCCGGCCGGAGTTCACTGGAGCTTTGACGACCGCCTGCCCCGGTTTGTGAAAGCCGGGGGGTGTAAGCAGAACCGATTCGTCGTCGGCGCGGACGTTGCGAACGCACTTCCCGCCGACAAATGTCGTCAGCCCCAACATCAGCGACAGAAGCAATCGGGCCGTTTTCGGTTGCAGCATCTTCAGAATTCCAGTCGATCGAGGCGGGCTCTCAAAGCTGTGGATTGAAGAGCTGAGACGGCCGACACGACACTCTCTTCTATATAGGGCGGTGCCGGGATTTTGTAGCCGCATAGGGCGGCGCAGAGATTTAGCAGCAGCGGGCCTTCCGATCGGCATCACGCGCGCCCGCATCATCTCGGGATCGGCATCGTCCGGTGGCGCTCGCTCGTTGACGATAGAATGCGAGGATGAGCGACGAAACCGACAAACCGAACGAATCAGCCGGCCGGCCGCCGAGACTCTGTCCGAAGTGCCGGGGCACGATGTATTTCGGATTCATTCCGGAACTCAGGGGCGAGGACCAGGTCACGCTGCTGCGATGGCATTTCGGCAGTCCCGACCCGGCCCTTGATTCGGGAACGAATCGGCCCGAACCCGATCAAGGCATCGAGCTCTACGGTGGCGGCCTTGTCATCAACGGATTTCGTTGCGAAGCCTGCGGATACCTGGAGCTGTTTGCCCAATAGCGCTAGCCCGACTATAGGGCGGGCCTACGTCGCTATGAGCCCTGAAGGGGCGAGATTCTATAGCCCGGGTCGTAGCGCAGCGGAGGCCCGGGATCCAACGCCGCCGTGTGTGCGAGCAAAGCCCCAACGGGGCGAGACAACCAAGCAGCGCGCGATAGCGACGACGGGGCTGCAAAACGAAGGCAGGTGATCTCGCCCCTTCAAGGCTTTCTTCGCCGGGCTTTGTTCGCGCGCGGCACTGGGGGCGGCGAGGACGCCGACCCCAGGCACCCCGATCTTGGCGGTAGCTGATCGTTGCGGGCGATCAGCGCGCCTGTAACCGGGCAGAGGCCGAGGTCGGCTTCCAGGCGGAGGTCGTTTGGGTGCTGGCCGTGTTGATCGATGACGGGGCGTTCGTTGATTCCGTCACCGCCGAAGCCGGCGCAGCGGGCGGAGCGTCGGTCTGGCCCATCGTCGGTTGGAGCTGGTCCTTGGCTTCGCCGGTGAGGTAGGCCATGAATTTGCGGCTAGCGCGGTTGATGATCACCACCTTGCTGTTTCCCGTGCGGTGAACGGGTCGAATGATGCAGATCACCTCCGCGTCTTCGCTGCCGGCCGCGGCGAGGGCCGCCGCTGCCGCGTCATTGTGCGTGGTCGCTTCTTCGGCAACCGTTTCTGACGCTGGCGGTTTGCCGTGAGGCTGCTTGAGCTGGGCCAATTCCAGCTCAGCCTTGGTCGACGGATCGTCGGCCGGGGCCGTGGAGGGCGGGGCGGTGGCCGCGGCGACGTCGACGATGCCGCGCCGGTCGCGTCGCGATCCACGCGGAATCAGCTCTTCCAGACCGGCATTGCGGAGCAGCTGATGGATCGGCTTCAGTCCCGCGTACACGCCGCGGCCTTCCTGCGGATCGGCGTTGGTACAGACGCCGACGACATGACCATTCGTCGTGAACAGTCCGCCGCCCGAGCGTCCCTTCACCGGCACGCCGGTGCACTCGATCGTGTCGGGGCCTTCGTAGCGGTTGAGCATGGTGACTCGCAGCCGCTCGAGGATCGGCAGCTCGCCGCGGCTACAGCCGATGCTCAATACGTTCTGGCCGCGGGCGACTTTGTCCTCGGCGCCGGCGACGGGCGAGGCCGCCACGGCCGACGACGTTTGCAGCGACACCAGTCCGACGTCGGCATCGAGATCGAACTTCACGATCTTGCCGGCGAACGAGTGGAAGTTTTTGCCTTCGAAGAGATCAACCTCGATCCGGCTCTCGGGTTTGACGTCGCGGAGAATGTGGCCGCAGGTGAGCACGATGCTCTTGCCCGGCGTGCCGTCGATGACGACGCCCGAGCCGAAGTAGATGCCCCCTTCGTCGGTGACGCGGATCCGAGCGCTCGAAGCCAGCATCGGTTGCACGGTGGGGTCGGGAAGGGCTTCGGGCTCACCCGCGCCATGGGGAGCGGCGCCCCGCGCGACCGAGCCGTCGGCGTCGCTGGTGCTCAGCGGTGCATCGGACGGAAGTCGGGTCGAGGCTCGCGCCCCTGCGGCCGCTACGTCGCCACCGTCGGCCAGCAGGGTGCCGGAATTGGCTGGCGCGCCTGGGCCGGAATTCGGAGCGTCGATCTGCACCATGCCCGAATTCGAGTTGGTCTTCTTGGAGGCGAACGGCGGCAGCGGCAGATGGAAATCGAATTTCTTGTTCTCGTCGTCGGCCAGGTGGACCGGCACCGAGCGACGGGCCGGATGGCTCTCGCGGGGCGCTCGCGGCAGCTGGGCGAGCATGGCGCGCAGCGTCGACTCTTCCTGCATGCCCGTAACCCGCTGCCATTCGCGGCCGCCGACGATCAGTACGAAGGTGGGCACGCGATCGACGCCGAACCGTTGCATCAGGTCGGGACGCTCGTCGATATTGATCTTCACGACCGGCAATCCCTGGGACTGCAACCCCTCGACAATCGGCATCATCATCTGGCAGGGGCCGCAGTGAGTACTGTAGAAGTCGTACAACACGTCGTTGGGAGCGGCGGCCGCGGTGGCCAGGCTGAGGATAAGCAGGGACGCATTCATGACGGGGCTCCAGAACGCTGCGAGACGCAGCAAATGCGGAATCGCCCAGGAAGGAGGGCCGATTGAAGGGTCAGGACGGGGGCAGAGCCCGCGGGGAGACGTGACGTGTGCGCGAAGAAACCGGACGAAGAATGTCCGCCAGAGAAAGGCGCTCGGTTGATCCCGATCCCAGGATTCCGACGCAACACGATTCAGGCCTCCCTGCCTGCCTTGTAAATCTTTCAAGCGCGTGGCGCTTTTGTAACAACCGAAAGCCCGCGCTCCCTGCGGTCTCTCTCGGCAGCCGTCTGCCGCAAGCTGTTACTGTCAAAGACGCTCCGCGTCCTCGACTGCCCCTCGCCATGCTGGCCCAATCCGATCATCCGAGGAGCGGATCGCATTTATGCACGGCTCGTGCCACATCGGCAGGATTTGCCGTTTGGGGATGTGCCTGGTCCAAGGTCCAAAGTCTGACGTCCAAAGTCGAGAGGCGACGTTCTCGCGGTTCATTTGAATTTCGACCCTGGACTTCGGGCCTTGGACTGATCAGCAGCTTGACTGCATCGCGCTCGGTCGGCTGTAATGAACAAACACTCACACGGGGCAAGTGAGCCGCGCAGGCGAGAACATTCCATGGTCGAGCGTTCGATTCAAAGCCAGACGCTTCGCGAAATGCTCGTCGAAGCCGAGCGCCACAGTCGCGAACTCGGCGAGCACCTCGATCAGTCCTTCATTCCCAAATGCCTGGAGCTGACGCGGCTGGTGCGTCCGATCAACGGCGAACCGCCCGACGTCCGGGCGCTGGAAGACGTGACCCTCCGCACCCAGACCGCCCGCATCCTCGAGACGGAAACGTTCACCGACAGGGTCTTCGAGGAGCTCTCCGAGTATTGCAAAGCCATCGAAGGCGCGGTGAATAAGATCGCCTCGGAAGGCTGATCGCGGCGCGGGGCCGCACGATCGACGCACGACATCGACGGAAATTGTGCGCTGGGCAAAGCAGACGGTTTCCGAGGCCGCCGACGCCGATCCGTCGGGCGCCTCGCTTCAATTGCCGACGTCCAGGATCGCGTCGATCTTTTCCTTGATCTCCGGGACGCTCTCGGCCGATACGGAGCGGGCATTGTCGTGGGCCTCAACCCGCGCCCTCCACGCATAGCGATTGCTGGACTTTTGGTCGCCGGAGAACGCGCCGCGACGAATGCGGCGCACGCTGACGCCACGATATTCAAAGCTCTCCGGCGACTCTTCCGCCGTTCCGCCGCTTGGTAGCGGAGTGCCAACCGCCGGCTTGAGCGCCTCTTCGGCCGTCAGCGGGGCGAGCGGTGAACGCTCTTGCTTCTTCCTGCCGGGTACGCGGTTCTTAGCCACTGGTCATTACCCCAGTTCCAGCGGCGCGGAGATTCGAAACGCAAGCTGTCTCGAACCAACGGGTTGGATCTCGAAAATGCCGCCCCGTTTGTATAAACGCCGCAACCCCCAAGACATGGGGTCTCGGGGGCTGCGACATGGATGCGCTGATCGTATCAGGGCAGATCTGTTCGTCAAGACCGATCAAGGCTCAGGATGGCCAGCGCTTTACCCGCGAGAAAAATCTACGCGTTGGGTTCACGCGGTCGCTCGGGAACTGCGGACCAGAATCAGACGCCGGCCGGAGTCGCGGCTCGTCGCTCGGGGGATTTGGATCGCGGGCTGGGCGCTCGTTGCGGCAACGGGAACCGCGGCAAGTCGCGTTCCTTGCGGACGTCGTTGGGTTGCACGCCGTCGAGCAGAACGTTGGCGATCACCGGTTGGCCGTTTTTCATCGTCACCCAGGCGACGTGATCGAATTCGCCGTAGTCGACGCCCCGCATCTTCGAGCCGCCTCCGGTCGTCGCCAGCATAAAGTACTCGCGGCCGTGGCGGACGAACTTGGCGTAATTGTGCTCGTGGCCGACGAAGACTGTGTAGCGCCGGTCGCCCGCCGCCAGCGCATCCTCGATGGGCGTCCACCCCTGGGCGACGGGATCGCCCATTGCCTCGCGCCAGACTGGCTTATGAAAGAAGACGAATGTCCAGCGGACGTCGGCGTTTTGCTGCAGCGTTTGCCGCAGCCATTCTTGCTGCTCGGGGCTGAAGCGGTAGTCCTGGTCTTTGGGCCGCGGCTCCTCCGAATTCAGCACCACGAACAGCACGTTGCGGAAGCGAAACGAGTAGTAGCTGCGGCCGAACCTTCGCTTCCAGTTTTCGCTCATCGGCACGTTCGACATGTCGTGGTTGCCCGTGCAGAAGAAGAAGGGCATCTGCAGGCGATCGACGTTGGTCTCGAATTCGGACCATTCGAGGGCCCATTGGCCGGGGTCCTCGCTGTAGCCTTCGATCAAGTCGCCCACCGACATCACGAACTCCGGCTGCAGCAGGTTGATCATCCGCACGGCCCGCGAAAAAATGCCCGGCCGATGCCCGCCCGTGCGGTCGGAGACGACGGCAAAGCGAAAGGCGTCGGCCCCCTGATCGAGCTCGAGCTTCGTCCACGGATTGCGGGCCGCCGTCTCCGCCACGACGAGCGCTGGTTTGTCCGCCGGCGGATTGTTCGCTCCGCTGCGAGCAGCGAAGACCGTGATGGCCCCCAGCGTCGCGACGACGATGCCAACGTTGAGCAGTCGCTTCATCTTAGTACTCCGGCGAGCGGCCGGTGTCAGCCGGCCGGTTCTGTTTCTCTTCTTCTCTGCGACGATTTTCTTTCTCTGCGACGATCCGCCGAACATCCGAGAACCGGCGGGCTGACACCCGCCGCTCGCCTCTCAGACTCGTTCGCCGCGGACGAACACGGCCTCGACCGAACCCGGGAATGTCAGTCCCTCGAACGGCGACCAGCCGCACTTTGTTTTCAGGTGCTCGCGCGTGATTGTCGTTGGCCGCGAGAGATTCAGCACGGTCAACGAGGCCATGTAGCCCGGCTCGATTCTTCCGAATTTCAGTCCGCCCGTGTAGGGATTGACGAACTGCCCCGGGTTGTCGCAGCAGACGGCGGCG
>Ga0210390_10000363_pt1 | contig 49366 bp, 49 predicted proteins | sample IncBWH11OmetaG_FD_161050 | JGI IMG/M metagenome (GOLD analysis project Ga0210390, IMG submission 161050) | Forest soil microbial communities from Barre Woods Harvard Forest LTER site, Petersham, Massachusetts, United States - Inc-BW-H-11-O ... | reverse complement strand
ATCGGACTGGTGGTGGACGATGCCATCGTCGTTGTCGAAGCGGTGGAGCGACATATTGACGAGGGTCTCACGCCAAAAGCCGCCGCACTGAAAGCGATGGAGGAGATCTCCGGTCCGGTCATTGGCATCGCGCTGGTTCTTTCCGCCGTATTCATTCCGACCGCCTTCATCCCCGGAATCACCGGACGTCTCTATCAGCAATTTGCCGTGACCATCGCATTGTCCGTTATTTTGTCCGCGTTCAACGCGCTGACGCTGAGCCCGGCGCTGGCCGCGTTGCTGCTGCGTCCAAAGACCACTTCCCGCGGACCGCTCGCAGCATTTTTCAGATGGTTCAATCGTGTCTTCGCGAATGCCACGGAATGGTATGTCCGGGTTTGCGGCTTCCTGATTCGCAAGAGTGCAATCCCGCTCCTTCTACTGGCAGCCTTCGCGGTTGCCGCCGCCTGGTTCGGGGGCAAAGTCCCCTCCAGTTTTCTTCCGGATGAGGATCAGGGCTACGTCTACGTGAACGTTCAGCTTCCGACCGCCGCGTCTCTTCAGCGCACCGACGATGTGGCCGCGAAAATCGAGAACATTCTGGCCCACACACCCGGTGTTGAGCATACGACCAGCGTGGTTGGATTCAGCCTGCTCAGCTTCGTGCGCACCAGCTACAACGCCTTCTTCTTCGTAACGCTGAAGCCCTGGGACGACCGGAAATCGCGCGCGGAGCAACTCCAGGCCATCAAGCAACGAATCAATGCGGATCTGTCGTCGCTGCCGGAAGGGATTGCCTTCTCCTTCTCTCCGCCGGCCATCCCTGGTATTGGAACGTCTGGCGGATTCACGTTCGTGCTGGAGGACCGGGCCGGCAAGGACCTCGAGTTTCTGTCGTCGAATCTCAAGACCTTCCTCGCCGAGGCGCGGAAACGCCCTGAACTTGCGGGACTCAGCACCACTTCTCTTTCGAGCGTGCCGCAGCTGTACGCGGACGTGGATCGCGAAAAAGTCATGAAGCAGGGTGCCTCCGTCAGGGACGTGTACCAAACGCTGCAGGCATTCATGGGCGGCTACTTCATCAACTACTTCAACCGATTCGGCCGGCAATGGCAGGTCTACATCGAAGCGGAAGGCGACTATCGCACCCAAGCGGAAAATGTTGGCCAGTTCTACGTTCGCAATGACAAAGGGGGAATGGTTCCTCTGTCGTCGATGACACGCTTCGAGTCGCGCGACGGACCGGAATTCACCATGCGCTTTAACGAGTATCGTGCTGCCCAAATCAATGGCGCCGCCGCTCCCGGGTATAGCGCAGACCAGGCCATGGCCGCCCTCGAAGATGTTTTCCAGAAGACGATGCCGCACGAGATGGGCTTCGACTACCTCGGCATGTCCTTCCAGGAAAAGAAAGCCCAGGAAGGAATTCCGCCAGCCGCGATTTTCGGGTTTTCTCTTCTATTCGTCTTTCTGATCCTCTCGGCACTCTATGAAAGTTGGTCTCTCCCCTTCAGTGTGCTTTTGAGTACTCCGGTCGCGATTTTTGGAGCGTTTGCCGTTTTGTGGCTGAGGCGCACAATTCTAGCCGCCTTCCTGCCAACTTACATGGTGCAGATCGAAAGCGACGTCTACTCGCAAATCGGTCTCGTGATGTTGATCGGCTTGGCCGCGAAAAACGCAATCCTAATTGTGGAGTTCGCGAAAGAACAATATGAGCATGGCAAATCTTTGCCTGATGCGGCCCTGGAGGGAGCGCGCCTGCGGCTTCGCCCAATCTTAATGACCTCCTTCGCCTTCATCCTAGGTGCAGTCCCGCTGTGGACTGCTTCCGGCGCTGGAGCCGTGGCACGCCAGATCATGGGTACGGCGGTCATCGGCGGGATGTTGGCTGCGAGCCTCCTCGGTATTTTCTTCATCCCTGCCGTCTTCTACCTCGTCGAGAAGTGGTCCGGCGCAGGCAAGAGGAGCGAACCGTTGGCTGCTCCGAAAATCGCACCAGCGGAGGGTGATTGACATGAAACTTCGCATTATCTTGCTGAGCGTCGCCGCCCTTCTGACTACTGGCTGCACTATGGGTCCGAGATATAAGAGACCTACTGTCGCGGTGCCTGGTTCATACCGCGGGGAGGCTCCCGAACAGGGAGCGCAACCGCAGAACACGGCGCCACAGATTGTCTCGCTTGGAGAGGAAAAGTGGTGGGACATATTTCAGGATGAACAGCTTCGCACGCTGATCCGCACTGCACTAAAACAAAATTACGACTTGCGTATAGCGGCGTCTCGGGTTCTCGAAGCTCAGGCGCAGTTCGGGATCACACGCGCCGATCAATTTCCAACGCTCGGCGCCGGAGGAGCGATTGCCGATGTCCGTTCGCCTCAATCTAAGTTGGTTCCCGAATTTGAAACCAGCACAGGTCAAGTGAATGTTTCGGCCGCTTGGGCGCTTGATTTCTGGGGTCAGTTTCGCCGCGCCACGGAAGCCGCGCGAGCCAATCTGCTCGCGAGTGAATGGGCCCGTCAGGAAATTGTTTCGACTCTCGTGGCGAATGTAGCCAGCGCATACTTCCAACTACGAGCGCTGGATCTGCAGCTCGAGATTTCGAGACGTACGCTCGATTCGCGGCGAGAATCGATGCGGCTGACGCAAGTTCTGGCAAATGGTGGTGCGACCTCTCTACTGGATGTTCGCCAGGCGGAGCAGTTGGTTTTCACGGCAAGTGCCGAAGTACCTGTGCTGGAACAGCAGATTGAGCAACAGGAAAACTTTCTCAGCATTCTGCTCGGTCAGAATCCCGGTGATGTCCCCCGAGGCCAGACTCTTACCGAACAACGCCAACCCCCGGAAGTTCCTTCAGGGCTTCCCTCGGCGTTGCTTGAGCGCCGCCCTGACATTCGACAGGCAGAAGAGCAGTTGATTGCGGCGAATGCCGAGATCGGAGTAGCGCGCGCAGCTTATTTTCCGCAGATTTCACTCAGTGCGACCAGTGGATTTCAAAGTTCTGCCTTGAGCAATTTGTTCACCGGGCCCGCGGGAGCGTGGAGCTTCGGCGCATCGCTGACACAACCCATCTTTACGGGGGGCAGGCTCCGCTCTGGAGTTCGTTTGGCCGAGGCCCGGGAGCAAACGGCGTTGCTCGTTTACCAACAATCCATTCAGGGAGCATTTCGCAGTGTCTCGGACGCGCTAGTCGCGTACCGCAAAACGCGCGAATTCCGTGTACAGGAAGAACTTCTGTTCGAGTCCGCGCAGGACGCGGCGCGCCTCTCCCACATGCGCTATACGGGCGGTGTGACGGGCTATTTGGAAGTCTTGACGAACGAAACGAACGCTTTCGCGGCCGAGCTTGCCCTCGTGCAGGCGCGCCAGAACGAATTGTTGGCGCTCGTGCAGTTGTACGAGGCACTAGGAGGAGGGTGGCAGCAGTGAGGTGATGAAGCCGCGCGAACGAGGTTATTACATGAAACGACGTGGGGACAGTTCAACCAGCACTATCGAAATTGCAGTGGATCACAGTGGCGCAGACACCGTCGTCCGCTTGAATGGCCGCGTTGACGTGGATTCCTCGCCGGACGTTCGCGATCGTCTGCAGGCCATCCTATCGAGCGGTTCATTGCCTCATGCGGTCACCGTGGATTTAGATGGCGTCACGTCAATTGAAGCCTCCGGGATTGCGACCTTGATCGAGGCTCTAAGAGTGGCGAGGCATCGCGAGGTTCGATTCCATTTGAAGGGTCATGGCTCTGTGTTCCAGTTGTTCGAGTCTGCCGGGTTGCTCGCACTGTTCGACAAAAGTTCGGGTGGAAATGGAGCGTCTTGATGGCGAACATTTTTGAAAACGTTGGCGAAAGAACAATCGAACACCTCGACTATGTCGGAAGTCTGAACATTCAGTGGTGGGCAACAGTGCGGGCAATGGCGCAGGCGCTTCCTTTTGTCGGAAACCGTTATCGCTGGAAGGCTGCTGTAAGGCAGATGCTGGAAATCGGTGTCGATGCGATCCCGATGGTTTCTTTGATGGCTGTTTGCACTGGATTCATCTTTGTCATGCAAGGGGCGTCGGAACTGCGCCGTTTTGGAGCGCTTCGCTACGTCGTTGATTTGGTCGCAGTCGGCTTCACGCGCGAACTTGGTCCGCTGATGACGGCGATTGCGGTGAGTGGGCGATCCGGCTCCGCTTTCGCGGCAGAGATTGGGACTATGAAAGTGACCGAGGAACTCGACTCTCTTCGTGTCATGGCTCTTGAGCCGCTTGAGTTTGTACTCGCACCAAAGTATCTGGCGACTTTGATTGCGGTTCCCTGCTTAAGTGTCATTTCAAATCTCTGCGGCATCTTGGCTGGCGGATTATTCATGTTTTTCAGCATTCACCTCACGCCCGCGTTGTACCTCAACTACGTGTTTGAGGCAATCGCATTGCGCGACGTGATCATGGGAATGGTCAAGAGCGTGGTTTTCGCAACCATTATTGCGCAGGTTGGGTGTCTCGAAGGGTTTCGCGTCCACGGAGGCCCTGATTCAGTCGGTCGCTCGACTACCAGCGCTGTCGTTAAGTCGACTTTCCTGGTCATCATTGCGGACGCGATTTTCACAACTCTTTTTTACCTTACGGCGAAGCAATGACACCCATTATTTCCGTCCGCGATCTTGTGGTTGAGTACGACGGCCGCGAAGTGCTCAATGGACTCAATCTCGAGATTGAGCATGGAGAAACCATGGTGTTGTTAGGGGGGAGTGGCTGCGGAAAGAGCACCTTGTTGCGCCACATCATCGGGTTGGAGAAGCCCAAGTCCGGCAACATCTTCGTGAAAGGAGTTGACATAGTGCATTGTTCAAAGTCCGAGCTGAAGAAGATACGCCGGTCGATCGGAGTCGCCTTCCAAAGCGCGGCGTTGTTCAACTCGTTAAACATCGAAGACAACGTGGCTTTACCTTTACGTGAACATACGCGTCTTGCGCCTTCCATCATTGAACTCATGGTTTGGATGAAGTTGGCCGCAGTCGGTCTTGCGGACCGTGGCAAGTTGCTTCCTCAGGAGCTTTCCGGAGGAATGAAGAAGCGTGCGGCAGTCGCGCGCGCGATCGCGCTCGGTCCTGAAATCCTCGTCCTCGATGAACCATCGGCGGGGCTTGACCCAATTGTTGCCGCCGAACTCGATGAATTGATTCTGCTGCTCAAGCACACCTTCCACATGACCGTCATTGTTGTTACCCACGAACTGCCTAGCGCATTTCTTATCGCGGACCGCATCGCCATGCTTTATCAGGGTTCCTTCAGCTCGATCGGTACAAAAGACGAAATCAAAGCGAGCCAGAATCCACGCGTTCGCCAGTTTCTTGACCGTGTACCCGAAGACATTACCGGAGCACCGGTCACCGAGCACTTCGCGAAATATTTGAACTCACCGGAGGGATATCAATGAGCACAGAAGCCAAAGTCGGAGCCTTTGTCTTGGGATCCTTTTCGGTCCTCGCATTCGCGATCATCCACCTGCTCAACGCGCAGCTAAGTGGACACACCGCCCCGTACCGCACTTATCTTCACTACGCGGGCGGGCTGGAGTCGGGTGCCCAAGTTCTATTCGGGGGAATCAACGTAGGAAGAGTGACGGCAGTGCGGTCCGCTGCCTCGGACCCTACCAAGATCGAGATCCTGCTGGACGTGAAGGAAGGCACTCCACTGAACGAAAAGTCTATGGCCAAGCTGGGATTCGTCAGCGTCATGAGTGGCGCTGCACTATCCGTCACAACGGGAAGCAACGATGCTCGCCGGCTTTCGCCGGGTTCCGTTATTCCGTCGCAGGAGGCAGCCAGCCTGGATGCGATAACCGACAAAATGGCAGGCGTCGCCGACAACGCCAACGAGTTAATTACAGAAGTGCGCGGCGAACTGCAAGGAGTCGGTGGGGATGCGCGAACGTTGCTGGCAAATCTAAACACTGTTGCCGGCAAAGCCAATCAGCAGAAGATCCAAGCCGCTCTGGATAATGTCAACAGGATGCTCGCGACCGAGCGGCCCAAGATCGACCGTCTTACCGATCAGTTGAATACGCTGAGCCAGCACGCTGATCAAACCATACAAAACCTAAACGGTACGGTCAGCGATGTGCGCCAGCCAATCCGTGAAGACCTCGCTCAACTGCAGAGCACTTTGCTCCAAACCAAGCAATTGCTGGCTGAGATGCAAGTACTCGTACGGGCGAATGATTACAAGATTGATGACACGATCGAAAACCTGCGAATGGCAACGGAAAACCTGGGCCAGTTGACCGAGTCGGTGAAACAACAGCCGTGGAGCCTCATTCGGATCAAACAGCCGGAAGACCGGAAGTTGCCCAAATGAATTATTCAGATTGAGGAATAAGCACCTTTACGCAGCGGCGGAGCCTAAATATGAAGCGAATTCACATCACGACAATACTTGCGGTTTTCAGTTTGATCATCCTGATAGGGTGTTCAGGCAAGATGCGCCACCCGAGTTACTACACGCTCAATCTTCCGGCCCCACCTGATCCCCCAGCGGCTGAAAACGCCAACGCAACAGTGGCGATTCGTGAGTTCAGCGCGCCCGCCTACCTTCGCCGTGGGGCGATTGTGTTTAAGACGTCGCCGGAATCGGTCGGTTTCTATGCATATCACCGCTGGGCTGTTGATCCATGCGAGTTTGTGACCGACTCGATGAGGGATCGCCTTAGTGCTACAGGACTCTTCGCACACGTGAAGCTTTATGACGGTCGACCTGACGCCGATTACCTCGTGAGCGGACGCTTGGAAAAGCTCGAGGAAATTGACTACCAAGGTGGCGTCAAGGTTGTGGTGTCGATCTCCGCCCAGATGATCAGGTTTGATACCGGCGCGACTGTATGGACTAAGGCTGTTTCGAAAGTTGGGAACGTCGACAAGAGAGATGTACCTGCCGTGGTGTCAGCCATGAGCAACACGATGGATCTTGCCATGCAGGAATTGCTCACGCCGGCGCCCGTTGAGATATCTCGTTCCGAGGTCCTTAAGCGGAACTAGCACAAAGTTCGCAAACACGATTTCGCTGCACAAAGACGTTACGCAGCACTGAATTCAAATGTATAAGGAGAAGCCGCGATGCCAACTATGACTGAGAAAGACACAATTAAGGCGCTTACAACGCACTACATCGACGGAGCGTTCGTCGAGTCCCATGGCCGCGAGGTCATGGACATCATCAAACCGACCACCGGGAAAGTCATCGCTCGCGTCACGCTCGGAGACGAGGAGGACACGCGGCGGGCCATCGCCGCGGCCAAACTCGCATTCGTAAGTTTCGGACGCACAACGAAAGAAGAACGCTTGCGCTACTTGCATCAACTGCACAAGGCTGTTTCGGCCCGAGTCGATGATCTAACCGCCGTCATGATCGAGGAATACGGCGGCGTAGCTAGGTTCGCTCGGCTTCTTGTCGAGTCAGGCGCCAACGCTTTCGCCGCGGCGCAGAAGGCTCTTCAAGAGCTCCCGTTGAAAGAAAGCTGGGGCAAGACGACGGTCACGATGGAGCCAGTCGGAGTTGCTGGCCTAATTACAGCATGGAACGCGAACGCTCTGTTCATTTGCCTGAAGCTTGCGTCGGCTATCGCGGCTGGTTGTACGGTCGTGCTCAAACCGAGCGAAATGAGCGCGCTGCAAACCCGCGCAATGGTTGATGTCGTGAATGCGGCCGGGCTACCCAAGGGAGTCTTCAACATAGTGACAGGCCTTGGCACTGTCGTCGGTGCCGAGCTAGTGCGCAATCCCGACGTCGCGAAAATTTCGTTCACCGGCTCGGTGGCCGTAGGTCAAGGCATCATGCGCGACGGCGCCGCGACGATGAAGCGGGTCACGCTCGAACTCGGTGGAAAGTCCCCCACAATCCTGCTCGACGACGCCGCGCTCGACAAGGCCATCCCGACGGCTCTTATCTTGGCCTTTTTGAACAGCGGTCAAGCTTGCGCAGCCGGAACGCGGCTCCTCGTGCCCAGGAGTCGGCTCGACGAGGTGAAGCGGGCCATACGGGATGAGATGCGTAACTACACGGTCGGCGATCCCGCGGACCCCAACATTATGGTTGGACCGATGGTGTCGCAAAAACAGTACGAGCGCATCGAATCCTACATTCGCAAAGGCATTGAAGAGGGTGCGGAGGTGCTGGTCGGTGGAGAAGGCCATCCGGAGGGTCTTGAAGCAGGCTTCTTCGTGAAGCCCACGGTGTTTGTCAATGTGAAGAACGACATGACGATTGCCCAGGAAGAGATTTTCGGCCCCGTGCTCAGCGTAATTGCTTACGACTCCGAGGAGGAAGCGATCCGCATCGCCAACGACTCCAAATATGGTCTCCACTCCGCTGTCCTGGGGACTGACCTCGATCGCGCACGCCGCGTGGCCTCCCAGCTGCGAGCCGGCCGCGTCGTGATCAATACCATGACCGACGATCCCCAGGCACCCTGGGGCGGATTTAAGTACTCCGGCGTCGGCCGCGAATATGGCAAATACGGGATTGAGGCGTTTCTTGAGCCAAAAGCGATTCTTGAGTAATCGCTCTTGCTGAATGAGCTAAGAGGTCGAATTTATGAGCAAACAGGTCAGCATCTCCCCAAATGAAGCCGCGGACCGCCTCGCGATCCGGGAGCTCGTCGAGGCCTACGCCCACTGCGCTGATCGTCGCGATGCGAAAGGTCAGATGGCTCTTTTCACCGCGGATACGCACTTCATGGTCTACATGAACGCAAAGGATCCCAATCCATCGCAGGAACTGCGCTCACGCGAGCAGCTTGCTCCAGTGTTTGCCGATCTGAACAAGTACGCTGCCACGATGCACTTCCTTGGACAGACGACGACCCTAACGCTGACCGGCGACCGAGGCACTGGGGAGACTTATTGCATGCCCCATCACCTCACGATTGAGGGCAAGAACCGACGCCTGATGATTGCCGCTCTACGGTACTACGACACCTTCGTGAAGATGGATGGCACGTGGCTGTTTGCGGAGCGCCTGCTTTACGTCGACTGGCTGGAACAGCGCGAACTGTCATGAACATTACTTGCGCGGACGATGAGGGCGCGCGCTCGACCGTGATCGCCGCTGGCCAACGAGATCGGATTCGAGGACGTGGATGCTGAGCTCGGCAAACTAACTTGCTGGATCAGGATTTAGCAGAGCCCTGATCGGGGCTGTCACAGTCAAACGAAAAGAGGAAAGCCATGATTGACCATATTTATCTCCCCGTCTCTGATCTGAAACGGTCGAGCGAGTTTTACAAGAAGCTGCTTGAGCCGCTTGGCATCGACATGCCCTACAAGTTCGATCAACTGTACGGTTTCGCGATCAATAGCAATCCGGGTTTCTGGCTGAAGAATGGCGAAGTCGCCAAAGACCTCTACGTCGCATTCACCGCCAAGAGCGCGGACGCTGTCAGGGCCAGCTACAAGGCGGCGATAGACGCGGGAGCAACTTCAAACAAGGAACCGAGCCTTCGGCCCGAATGGCGTGCCGACTCCTTCGCGGCAAACATCGGCGACCCGAACGGATACAACATCGAGATTGCCTATAAGCCTTGGCTCTACAAATAGAAGGTACGAGCGCAATGGCGAGGCTGGGGCGAGGGTGCGTTGTGAGGTTTTCTAATTGAATGCGAAAGTTCAATCGCGACCGGACTTTTTGCTCCTCTTGTCCTTGTTGGTGGCGATTCTGTTGACTCCGGTGTTGAACCAGGATAATTGGAGGCGGCTAGTGCTGGCGGCCGTCACCTTCATACCAATTGTCTTATCCATTGTCCGGTTGTCGCAGATCAAAAGCTGGGTGTGGCCGTCGGTTCTGTTGGCATTGGGCAATGCGGTTTTTGTGGTGGCGGGCAATACGTTCCCAAGCCCGACGCTGACCGGAATTCGATGGGCATTTCTCGCTGCCTTCTTCGGGCTCACGGCCACAGGTCTTTTCTCATATCTTAGGAATTCTCGTTCGGTCGCTCAGGCGGAGCTCTACACTGCTGTCAACATCTACTTATTGCTTGGGTTGCTGTGGGCGGCGATTTATTTAGCGATTGATGCTTTCTCTCCGGGTTCAATCCAGATTGGAAGTCGCTCGGCCAACCGTCAGACCGAGCTGCTTTATTTCAGCCTGATAACGCTCTCTACCGTCGGATACGGCGATATCGTGCCGCTCAGCGGAATGGCCCGTATTCTAACGGCACTGGAAGGAGTGACGGGGGTTCTCTACATAGCGACTACGGTCGCGGTTTTGGTAGGCAGGTTCAGGAACGAATCTTGGGAGTGACTGCGCTGGATCGAGAAACGCGAAATTTATGACAACTACAAACCAGGCGTCTTTAGATGCGTCGATGACCAATCCAACGGTCGGCCAAAAAAATCTTGTCGTTGTAGGCGCGACTGGAATGGTCGGCAGCTACGCTCTTCGCTACGCGCTCGACAACTCAGACGTGAAAAGTGTTACGTCGATTGGCCGCAAGAAACTTGGCATTTCACATCCGAAGCTGAAAGAAGTTCTGCATCAAAACTTCGCAGACTGTTCCGCGCTTTCAGACGTACTCTCGGGTCAAGATGGTGCGGTCTTTTGCCTCGGAACCTACACTGGCTCGGTGTCGGACGCGGAACTCCACACAATAACCGTGGACTATACCGTCGAGTTCTCACTCGTTCTCCGCGGTAGCAGCCCTGGTGCGGCGTTCTCATTCCTAAGCGGAAACGGCGCCGACCCGACAGGACGAAGCCAGCTTGCGTTCGCGCGCTACAAGGGAGAGGCTGAGAAGGCACTCCTCGCTGCCGGGTTTTCCCACGTTTACATCTTCCGGCCTGCGTACATCTACCCCGTGGAGCCACGGAAAGAACCAAATTTCAGTTACCGCCTGTTGCGCGCAATCTATCCCGCATTAACGGTGCTGCTCCCTAACCAGGTGATTCGGGCCGACGATTTGGCCCGAGCGATGGTTGATGTTCCCCTCCGAGGAACTAGCGAGTCGGGATTCGTTTTCGAGAATCGTGACATCCGCGCCCTAGTCGATTCGCTTCATACTCCCAAGGGGTGATCCAGCAGTTTGAGAATCGACCTTAGAAACTCCTGGATAACGAGCAAACAGGAAGTTATCGATCTGACGGACTACCTTTGGAGACCAAAGGGTTCAGATTGGAATTAGCCCGCGCCGGATTCCCAGCGTAACCGCTTCAGTGCGGGTAGAAGCGCCCAGCTTGTCCAGGATCGAACTGATGTGGAACTTGACAGTATGCTCGGAGATGCTGAGACGAGCCGCGATTTCTTTGTTGACGAGTCCCTCCGCTAACATTCTAAGCACATCAGTTTCGCGGGAGGTGATTTCTTCGGACACTTCATCTTCAACCTGCAACGGCTGATCGCCGTAGACGGAGGCCAAGCTCTCTGCAGTCGCCGTGCTCAGCAATACTAGTCCATCATAGACTGCGTAAATGGCCGAGAGAACGTTGTCCGGATCGCTCTCTCTGGAAAGAATCGCGCGCACGCCGATCCGCAATAAGCGAGCGACCGACCGCGCGTCGTGGACCTCCGTGAGTAGAACAATCGCGGCCTCCGATATGGGCTTAAGTAATAAATCGCGGTTCGAATCGGAGTCGATGACAATTACATCCAGTTCGGTATTACGGGAAAATGACACCAGGCTCGCCACCGCGCCAAAACTTCCCGCTAGATGGAAATCAGCGTGGCTGCGGACGATGCTTTCGAGCCCGGCCCGGCTGACGGCGGAGGTCGCCACCACCGCAATTCGGATCGCGCCTCCGCCGTTTCCCTTCGCCATTCGTTATCGCGCCCTCTCGCCCAAAGTGATTGACACCGGCTTAATCTCGCCCGCTCGAATCACCCTGATCTGCAGAACATCACCAAATTTTGCTGTGGCAAGCGAGTCTTGGATCCCATCCACGTGTTCGACTGTCTTTTCGCCCACTTCGAAAAGAACGTCTCCCAGCAACACTCCGGCATTTTCTGCTGGCGAACCATTGTCCACGTGCATGACAAGCAGCCCGACTCGGGTGTCGGCAGGCAGCTTCGAGCGCATATTTTCCGGAACCTCCACCGGTTGGATCGCAATGCCCAAATAGGGCCGAGCGATATGCCCTTTTTTCAGGAGTTCCTCTACCACGCGATTGACAGTTGCTACCGGCACCGTGACGGCTCGTCCTTGGGCTAGGCCGCGCGTATTAATGCCAACAACCTCGCCTCTGGCATTCAGCAGCGGACCGCCGGAAAATCCCGGATACAGAGCGAGGTCGAGCCGGATGTGCTGATCGAGTTGTCCACCACGCCGGTTCCTCCACTCGCCGCTGATGCCCCCAATGATCCCGCTGCTCGCCACCAGATCCCCGCGCCGCGTGCGGCCGAGCGCGAGAACTAGATGGCCGAGCCTCAGGCTTGTCGAGTCGCCGAGTTGGGGAGCAGTTGAATATCCTCCGTCGATCCTTAGGACAGCTATGTCCGTGCTGGGATCCCGTCCTGCCAGTTTCGCGGAAACCGCGCGACCACTACCGAGCAAAACTTTGATGTCTTCGTCGCGCTGCACGCCGTGATGAACCGTTACGATCACACCCTTCTTCCATTCGATGCCACTAGTCGGCATCCAGCGTCGGGCGTGAACGGCAACCACATTGCTGCTCACCTTCTCCGCGGCAGACGCAAATTCGCTTGAAATCGTTTCGATTATTGAATTGGCCATGTCTAGCAAAAACCTCTTTCCTGAACTGTAAGGACAGGATCGGGGATAGGAACCTAAGGCGCATCCGCCAGATGGCTAGGTGGAAAACCAGAAGGTTCGTTAGACAAGGGCCGATGACATTTTGTTACTGCTCCCTTAATTTTCTAAACGCGGAACGCATTTCCTCGACAAAAATGTCCGGCTGTTCGAAGGCGGCGAAATGGCCGCCGTGCTCAGCCTCGTTCCAGTAAATGAGATTCGAATAGGTCTGCTCGGCCCAGCTCTTTGGAGCGCGATATATCTCTCGTGGAAAGACGGTTGCGGCCACAGGCAAGGTGAGCTTGCCTCCTGAAAATGAGGAGCCTTTGTTCTCCCAGTAGATCCGTGCCGACGATGCCGCGGTGTTTGTGAACCAGTAGAGTGAAATGTCGTCGAGCATTTGATCCGGCGACAGCGCGTCTTCGGGAGAGCCGTTGTTGTCAGTCCAACTGTAAAACTTTTCATAGATCCACATAGCCTGGCCCGCTGGCGAATCCGACAGCGCATATCCGATCGTTTGCGGCCGAGTCGCTTGTTGGCGGAAGTAGCCGCTGCCGTCGCCAAGGAAGCGTTTGGCACCATCGACCACCCTCTGCTCTTCGAAACTGAGATGCTCTGGCATTTCCGTAGGAAACACGAATTGCCAATTGAGATGTATTTTGAACGGGAATGCTTTCCCGCTCATTAATAGTGGTAGCGGCGGCGAAGTTGGCCCCGCTGACCTCGCAGATCCAACCACACCCTGTTTTATTTCATGCCGAGTGCGGCGCTTGATAAATATGGCAATCTGGGAATAACTTACACGGTTTCTGGAGCCTACTGTTCCACTTGCCGAGTGCAGCCCAATCCCGCAGTGTATTTCGACTTGTTGCCGTTGGGCATTTCTAACTTCGACCAGCTCAACCTGATCGTCGCCGGAACTGGAGACGAGGAGAGCACATACCACTGGGGAGAGTACGCTGCGACGGTCATCGACCCAACCGATGATTTAACTTTCTACGGCGTCGGCGAATATTTCAACACGAGTGAGATCGGCACAAACAATTGCACGCAACCCGCGAGCGATTGCTATACGTAGCAAACGAGAATCTTTAGGGCCAAGTCTGCTTTCTGATCTGGCAGCTTCCGAACAGACATGCCCCATATGATATTTGAGTTTCGGCCTTCCATTCAGACGACAATCGAAACTCGGTCTGGTCAAAATAGTCCTGAGCTTCAAATGTTTTAGCAAAGACGGTTCCTCGCTGGCCCATTAAAAGCTGTACGCCGGTGAGAACTCGCAACTGTCTGAGTTCTCACCAGCGTGTCGTTAGTAAAGCGCTCGCGTGTTGGTTACTGACCGAGGTATGAAGCGGCGATGGAGCCGCCGACTTACCCCGTTAGTTGATGGTGAAGGTTTGTGTGCTGGTGGCCTTACCACCGGCGTTCGTTACTGTGACCGGACCCGTGGTGGCGCCCGCAGGGATTGTTGCGCTGACAAACTGGGTGTTGAGCACCTGGAACGAGGCGTTGACTCCGTTGAAGCTGACCGCGGTGGTGCTGACAAAGTTCTTGCCATTAATCAGCACGGTCGAGCCCACGCTGCCGCTGGTCGAGTTCAGCAGTGTAATGGCGGGTGGCGGCGCTGGTAAGCCTGCATCCAGAGTCCAAACCGTGCCGTCGGCGAACTCGTTGCTCCCGCCAGAGATTGTGCCACCAAGCTCCGTCGTACCCACGAACGTGCCGTCCGCGGCCTGAATTACGCCAACTTCAGGCGAGTCGCCGTTGGCGCCGTCAAAAGCGAAGGTCTGGAGCACCGCGCCGTTCTGCGGGTTGATCGAGAAAACGCTGCCCTTCGGAGCGGTCGAGTCCGTGAAGTTGGTATCCCACAGGTTGCCGTCGGAAGCCAGGAAGAGCGAAGGAATGGTGGTCGTTCCTACCAGCGACGTGAATGGCACAAAAGCCACGAAGCCGGTGCCCTCGGTGCTGACTTCAAAAAAGTTGATGTCGCCCGCTGTACCCCCTGTAATGGATTCGAAGGCTCCATAGAGATTGCCGTTGGCGCCTTGGGTCAGTCCACTAATACCGGTGTCAAACAAAGCCGACTTGAACTGAACCGTGAATTTGCCCACCAGCGTGAATTGGAAGATATCCTCATTGAAGCTATCGATATCGAGTCCTTGCGAGACACCATAGAAGTTGCCGTTGGCTGCCTGAATCATTCCAAATGGTTGAAGCCCATCAGCAACGGCGGTCAGTCTATGGAGAACGGTAAAAGCGCCGGTCGTCGGCTTGAAACGGAAGATCGTGCCGCAGCCGGAACTTGGGCACGGGCTAACCGGTGATCCGCCTTCCAGCGTGGTCCCGTAAAGGTTACCGTCCTGTCCAAGTAGGAGGCCGTTGGGAATACTGCCGTCGGCGCAGTTTGCCGATGAGCAGAAGTTATGGAGAACCCTGAAACCGGCGCCGGTTTTGCTAATCCGGAAGAGCACACCGTCATTTTGCTTGCCGCCATTAAAGGTTGTGCCGTAGAGGAATCCATCGTTGGCTTCAACAAAGCTATCTGCAGGGTTGTTACCGTTCAGGAACCCGCCACTTCCCTGAGTAAAGGTAAAGAGCTTGGTGAACTCCCCCGAGGGGGTCAGTTTGAAAAGTGTTCCGCCCTGGGGATCGGAGACGCCCTCATCGGTGACTTGCGCAGCGCCATAAAAATTTCCGTCCGAGGCTTGAAGGATGATATCGGGCCGCGCGCCTTGTGGACACGTGGCGCTACTGAGGCTGCTGGTACAGGTGAAAGCAAATAGCTGATTGATAGTTTGAGCGCGGGCGGTTGCCGCGAGCGACAAACCGAAAACGAGGACCATGACCGAGGTAAAGCTGAGAGACTTCTTACGGACATAGCTTTGTAAGATCATTCCATTCTCCTTAATTTTGACACACGGATACCCAGTCTTCGCAGTCTGCATGCGCCAAGCTGTCTTATGGGGCCCGCAACCTTTGAACGATGGTTTCTCAGTGGTGACGGAACATTGGACTGTACGAGGGGAGGGGTGGGATACGCTCCCGTTGTCAATTAATTGTCAAATGAAGAGTTGCAAATTTGAAAGGAAGAATGATACTCGGAAAATCAGAGACTCGGAAACATCACCACACTAGCCAAATGCAAGAAGCTTTCTTGAATTTTGCTATTTTCTGGTCCGATGGAATACACACTCACCCAGATAGCCCAATGCGGCGCAGAAGGTTCTGGAACCGCGAGTCGGAGCGGAGAGGATCGAAGCCCGGTCGCAATAACACGCCAGGGTTAAATCGCTCTTCGTAGCCTTTTTCAAGCCAATTCATAGCTTGATCTGTGTCGCCGAGAGATACATAGACTATGGCGATCTCGGGAGCATTCGAATAATCAGCGTTTGAGCGCTTCTTCAGATCGCCCAATAGTTTTTCGGCTTCGCTCCGCCTGCCGGATGCAACGTAAGCGCGCGCGAGATTAGCTATGCATGTCGGGCTGTCGCCCGAGAGCTGGACAGCTTTTTTCAGTTCTGTGACTGCTTCATCGTAGATATGTTCTTGAAGATATGCCTGGGCGAGTTGATTATGTGCAAAAGCGAAATTAGGATCCATCTCGATAGTCTTGCGGCTTTGTGCTATGGATTCGTCATAGTGGTGGGCAAGGACAAGAAGCTCTGCCAGATCGGCGTTAATAATAAGAGACAGCGGGTCCAGGTTCTGCGCTTTCTTCATTTCCGCAATCGCTTCGTCAAATCGGCCCAACAGGCTCAAGTGCCACGCATACCAATGGTGAGCGGTGGCGTAGCCTGGATTTAGTTCAATGGCCCGCTGAAATTCCTTCCCGGCAGAGTCAAAATCCCAGTCAAAGCCATCCTGAACGAAGGCAAGCGAGTTGTGGGCTTCGCCGAGCATGCTGTCCAACTCCAGCGCTTTGATCGCCGCCGCCTTGGCTTTGGGGAACGCTTCTTTGGGGGTCATCACTGCGTACTGCCAGTCTCCCAACAATGCATAAGTGTCGGCTAAGCCAGAATAAGCCTGGGCGTATTTCGGATCTTCTTCGATTGCCTGGTTGAAATAAGCTAGAGCGGCTTTCAAACCATCCGCCGTTCGCTTGTTCCAGAAGTAGCGCCCTTTAAGATAAGATTCGTAAGCTTCAGGATTAACAACCCTTACGTTTTTCAGTGCAGCTTTTTCCTGCGGAGTCAAACTGATCCGGATCTGATCGGCAATCGCGCTAGCCACCCTGTTCTGGAGCGCCAAGGTATCCCGCAACTCACCCTCATAGCTCTGGGACCATAGGTGCTTGTCCGTAGAGGCCTCGATCAACTGCGCTGTGATACGCACTTGGTCGCCGGAGTGGAGCACTGTGCCTTCTACTACGGCATCCACATTCAGCTCACGAGCGATCTGGGGTAGAGGCTTGCGCGCTCCTTTGTATACCATTACCGAGGTGCGCGAAATTACGCGTAAAGCGCTGATCTGCGCCAGATCAGTGATCAACTCATCGGTCATGCCGTCAGCGAAGTAATTCTGTGAAGCGTCACCAGAAAGGTTATCCAGAGGAAGCACCGCTATGGATCGGATGCCGGTGGGAGCAGGAGCCCGCGAACGAAATAGCCAGACGAAGAGAATCGAAAAAACCAGGACGAGCGCAAAGACGACGATGACTCCACGCGTCGGTCGCCGTTGGCGTTCGGGTGCAACTGCCAACCTCGCCCCCTGGAGCGTATGCCCGGGATTTGTGGCTGGCAGATCTGCAGCCACAGATTCAAGCTTTTTCGGGCGGGCGTCTGTATCGACAACGGATACGTCGGCAATAAAACGATAGCCGCGCTTGGGAAGCGTCTCGATGAATCGCGGATTCTCAGCCGAGTCTCCCAAGGCACTCCGCAGCTTCCCGATGGCGATATTGAGCGCCTGATCGAAATCACCGAAACTTTCGCTGGGCCAGACTCGGCTGCGCAATTCCTCCCGGGTGACAACTTCCCCCGGATGCTCCAGCAATATCTCCAGCAGTTTCATCGGCTGCTGCTGCACTCTGATCCTGAGACCCGATTTGCGCACCTCGCCAGACTGGAATGAAACCTCGAAGCTTCCGAATCGCGCGACGGATTTGGGCGCTAGGGGTTGCATGGCGCTTTGAGCTGCCCACAGAAGTCTAGCACTTCGTGCCGAGAGACTCCGGGATTCTGTATATATGCTGCGCTAACTCACTAGCCGACAACTATTTAAGAGGCGATGAGTTGGATATGTGGAAAAAGTCCTTGGTTAATTGACGCCAGAACGACTCGCGCATTAGATGGGCTGCAACCGTGGGTTCGAGTTGATTCAGGAGAAGACAAATGGGGAATATTGGACTTAGCTCAAAAGGGATGGTCCGATTTGGAGCTTCGTCCTCCCGGGACGATCAACCGTTGGCAGGGTTCGAAGAGTTAGCCATGCCCCTGTTCGATTCCCTCTATAACTTCGCGCGCTGGCTGGCCCAAAATTCGACCGATGCCGAGGACCTGGTACAAGAGACCTATCTCAAAGCCTTGCGTAGCTTTGCTTCCTTTCAGTACGGCACCAATTTTCGCGCATGGATGTTTCAGATCCTGAGAAACACCTTTCTAAGTTCGCGCACAAAACTCGATCGGCGCATGACCGTTGCGATGGACTCGGAGGAGGACGGACCTGAACTGGCGGTGGATACGAAGACTCCCGAAACAATTCTACTGAATCGCTCTAATTCTCACCTAGTGCAGCGCGCCATCGACGATCTGCCGGTGCATTATCGGGAGGCCCTACTGCTTTGTGAGGTGGAGGAGATGTCGTACCAGGAGATCGCGGAAGTATTGTCGATCCCAATAGGAACCGTTATGTCACGTCTGGCCAGAGCCCGGAAGGCAGTTCGCGAGTCACTCCTTAGCGCTCCCGGTGTACCACTATCGAGAGAATTGTCGCATTCCATTGAAACGTACTAGGAGATGAGCTTCTCAATGAAGTTTGGGGTTATCAGCGCTACCCCTGGACACGGACAGTAGATAACCACATGCTGAAGCTACGACAGAAACTCGAGACCGACCCTTCACACCCGTTACACTTTCTCACGGTGCATGGCGGGGCTATAAGTTCATGCCTTTAGGAGAAGAGCAATCTATAAGGCGGTCTTAAACAATTTTGCAAGATTATCTATGTCTGCAGTACTGGCATCGCCGATCACAAAATAGCGAAGCCCGCCTTGGCTCCAGGTTTCTAGGTTGAACGGCAATTGCTTCGGAGAGAGAGAGTTTTCGCCCAACCTGGCTGGCAGTGAGCGCTCCTGAAACACAAACACGGAGATATGGTGCTTGCGCGCATCGTAAATGAGATGCGCTCCCGGCGTTTGATCTAGATAAGTCATCCGGCCGCCAAGCAGAGAGAACTCGGAGTTCTGCAGTTCTGGCAAATTGAACGCGAAGGGGATTTTTCCCTGGAACCAGGGCTTTACCGTGTGCCGATCAGTAGAAATCACATCCACCGGAGATGAACTGGCCAGCGTCTCCACATGCAAGTCTGCAATCTCGCTAAAAACCTGATCTTTGCCGGATCGAGTTCCCAGATAGGCTGAAGTCAACGTCCCGACCACGATGATGGCGGCTGCCGCCACAGCAAACTTCCATCCCAGGCCAAAACTGTGACGCGGTTTTGCAGCAATCTTCTGCTGCATCCTCTTCCGGAAGTCAGCACTGGGAGTGTAACGTTTTCCAGCGGCTTGAATTGCACGTTTCATCTGTACGCGCGCAAGGGCGTCCGAGGAGCACGAGGGGCAACTGCGCACATGGGCGTCGAAGCTGCGCATCTCCTCTTCTGGAACCTCGCCGTCAAGGTAGGTATCGAGTTTTGCCGTCCAAGATTCACAAACCATGGTTCACCATTTGGTTTCATCCTTTTGCAAACTGTTGCTGTAGGCCACCGCGTAAGGCTTTTCTCGCACGGGATAAACGTGACATGACCGTACCCATCGGGATGGCGAGAGCGGCAGAAATTTCCTGGTAAGACATTTCTTCGACTTCACACAGCAGCAGGATCTCGCGATAGGCGACCGGAAGCTCCTCCAGGGCCTGCTGCACGAGCTGCCCGTCCGAACGCTGCAGCAAGATGCTCTCCGGCGTTTCCTCGACTGCGGGCAAGGCTCCCTCATCGTCCTCAAGATCGAGCGACACGGTAGTGGTCGCCTTCAGGCCGGTACGGGAAGTCAGAAAAGCATTCCGCAGAATTTTGTAGATCCAGGCGCGAAAATTTGTACCCGGCTGGAACGAGGGAAACCCCCTAAGCGCCTTGGCGTATGTCTCCTGCACAAGATCCTCAGCTTCTTGCCGGTCATGGGTCAGCCAGCAGGCAAAGTTATAGAGCCGCTCGAAGTGAGGCATGGCTAGCTGCTCGAACGACTCCGGTGGCAGGTTCTCTCCGACATGCACACAAGGGTAAACCAGCGGACGGGCGTTTTATTCCCATGGCGTCCCAAAAATATCGCGGAATAAAACCGAGTGCCGTCGGTTCTGCACAACGAGTCAGAGAGCGAACTGGAGTCACCGAGGGAATGGTGGTGCGGAAGAACCACACGCTCTTGAGCAAATTCCTTTAGGAGGAACAAAATGAAAAACAATCTGAGAATGCTTGGCTTGGCGCTGTGCATGCTGCCGATGTACCTGCATGCCGGAACGGGACAGAACACACGATCTGCAGAACCTATTCCGGCGGGCACCATTCTTCCCGTCAGCTTGAATTCTGCCTTGCGATCGGACAAAGGAGGCAGCGGAGCCACCATAATCGCGACGGTCATGCAGGACGTGCCGATGGGCAGGGGAGAAACGTTACGTAAAGGATCCAAGGTGACAGGCCATGTGGTCGAAGCCATCACTCCAGGAAATGGATCTGACGAATCGAAGATCTCATTTCAATTCGACCAGGTCCGATTCGGCAACCAGACCCTCCAGATTACCGCGACCCTGCGCGCGATAGCGTCGAGGACTGCAGTACTTGCTGCGACACCGACGAAACCCTCAATCGATGATACCGACGAGCAAGTTGAAATCGGAGGCGACCAGATTTCTTATGGCGAAGGTGGCCGGTAATGGTGGGATCGCAGGTTGTGGGGAGATACACCAGCCAAGGAGTGCTGGCCAATGTGGACCAGGATTCGGGCGCCCCAAGCGGGGGCTCGATCGATGGCGATGCCCGTCCGCAAGCATTTTGGCTGTTCTCCGTGAACGCCCGCGGCGCATACGGATTTCGCGACCTAACAATCCTCCAATCCGGACGCACCGAGCCGCTTGGTGAAGTCACTTTGGCCTCCACCCGGAAGACAGTGAAAGTCGACAAGGGCAGCGCGATGCTCTTGCGCGTCGATGGCAGCGGGCCCGAGGAGGCACAGGCTCGCATGACTCCTTCCCGAGAGACAGGGCAATAACGAGTTCGCGGGTTGCGGCGGAGTTAGTCCCGTCCAGCCAGTGGGCTCGCGCTTTTCCTCGTGGACCGCACCACGTGGATGGTGGTGAACGGAGAGTCGCACGGACTGGACGGAATGATCTTTACTTCGTTCCGCTACTACTTATCGTAGCGTGTGCGAGCCTCACCTCCGCGATTGCTCTCTCCTTTGCGCGGGGGTGAGGACTTTTCGCGGCTCGCACGATTTCAGGTTGAAATGAACATGTGCTGCAAGCAGATACTTGCAGGATTTAGAACCGCTAGGCATTAAGGACACTCAGCAAATCTAGAAGAGGTATGGCAATGGTAAATCCTTTTGATCTTAAGACAGCACTTTTGGCCAAGCATGCGCAACATGTTGTGCTGATCCATTTTCCGATCGCGCTGTTCATCACTGCGGTGGCGTTCGACTTTATCGCGCAATGGACCAAGCGCCGTAGCTTGTCGCACGCGGCATATTACAACCTGCTGGGGGCAGCGATCACAACGGTCCCGGTTCTTGCCAGCGGACTACTTGCGTGGCAGTTCCAACTCGAGGGAAAGAAACTGAAGGGCATCCTGTTGCTGCACCTTGTTCTGGCATGTGTTTCGACGGTGATGATCTGGCTGGTGTGGTGGGTGCATTTCCGCGCCCGAAAACGGACTGTATACCTGCCAGGCTACCGTCTGGGCGTTGAGCTTCTGGCAGTCGGCTTGGTCGCTTTGACGGGGCACTTGGGCGGCTTTTTGAGCGGGGTGAATCTCCCCGGTTAGCGTGATCCGACGAAACCGAATGCATAAATGGGATTAGGTGGGAATAGCAAAGGGTATTTATGAAGGTAGATACAGGTTACATTGCGGAAATCCCCGACACGCACGGGCGAGGTCGAGCTGTTGGAATTCCTTGCGCAAAGGCGCGCCTTGCGACGACCGGGATCGTGAAAACCTTTTGTTCAGAGCCTACCCAACCTTTACATCTCGCAGACAATTCTCAGACAACTTGCAGACAACTAACGACTTATTCGGAACAGGCCTGGAATAAATATATTGCCTCCCAGTTATCAACACTGACAGACATTCGGAGCCAGCCGGGAACGGCCCTGGTGAACGAATGCTCTGAACCAAAATCAAAATACAAAAGGAAAAGCAATGATGAAAGCTACATTTCATGCGATCACGGGACTATTGGCACTTGGACTGGCGTTTGGCGCTAACTTCGCACAAGCCCAGGCCGGCACTCTTGACCCGACCTTCGGCACGGGCGGGACGGTAACCGCAAATCTCGGCCTCACTGCCACGACCTTAACCGCTTTCGAGCAATCCAATGGCAACATCGCGGTCGTCACCGGGCTCAACAAGACCAGTGTTCCCGGCGTCGAAGGGTTTGCTTTGCTCAGATACACATCCAGCGGGAAGCTGTTGAGCAAGACGACCGCCACGTTCTTCGCCAACGGCGACAGTATGCCGGTTGCGGCCGCGATGCAGTCCAACGGCGACATCGTGGTAGCAGGAACAACTACTGGAACTACGGCGGCCACTGAATTCGCGCTAGCGCGGTTCTTGCCCACTGGCCAACTGGACACGACTTTTGGTCAGGGTGGATTGGTGACGACCGTTCCCACGGGAGTTTTTCCTACAGTTTTTGCGCTCCTGGTGCAGCCTAACGGCCAGATACTGGTGGCTGGGGGTGCGGGATCGGGTATGAGAGGAGTTCCGTCTCCAACGGTTCTGGTTCGGTACAACCCCAACGGTAGTCTCGATTCGACCTTTGGCACGGGAGGAATTGTGGAGGAGCCCACTCCTATCGTTCCCACAGCTTTGGCACAGCTCTCCGACGGTTCCTATTTGGGCGTTAGCGGCGCGGGATCCGAAGAGTTCAGCTCGACGGGAGTGTTGCAATCGACCGTGACGCCCGAAACAGTGGTAGCGTCCAACCCGTCGTCCCCATCCTCCCAAGCGATTGTCTTCCAGCCCAATGGCGACTATGTTGAGGCTGCGATTGTGGGTGACGGATTCCAGAAGACTGCCGGCGAACTGTTTCGTTTCAGCGAAACAGCAGTTCTTGATCCTACTTTCACCTCCACGAAGTTCACCTTCGGCGGAGGGAAGCAGAGCCAGCCAGCGGCAATCGCTCTCCAATCGAATGGGCAAATCGTGGTCGGCGGCGGCAGTGGTCTGGCGCGATTCGAATCCAACGGCGTCCTGGACACTGCATTCGCCACCGACGGATCAGTGGCCACACCTTTTGCCATTTCCGGAGTGCTGATACAAACCGACGGTAACATCGTTGTGGTCGGCAAACAGGTGAACGTCGAGACAGGAATCACAACCTTAACAGTGGCGCGATACTTGGGGAACTAACCGGATCAGCAATTAGAGAAAGGAATGCAGGTCCAGCGAGGATTCGACGCGGATACTTCACTACCCTGCATTCCTCTCGCGCCCAGCTATCCGTCGAGTTGTTCAGCGCCGGCCGCGAACAAACGGGATGGCGCTACAACGTCAAATCTTGATTCGGGGATACGTTGCGTGTTTTGCGCGAGCCCTGTTCTCGGCGAGAGTACCGTCGTTCTATCCCCTAGGCTTTCGTTTCACTTACTGAAGTCGTCAATCTCCCACAACCTTTCACTTCGATCTTCGACTTTGCTGGGAATAAAAGCGACTCGTGCAAGTTATCAAGTGGGAAAGTCGAAACCGACACATCCAAAACAATATTTATAGGAGGAATTGTGAAACTTACGTTTAGCGTGGTGATGTTCCTAGGATTAGCTGTGATGTTTCACGGCGCGCCTGCGGAAGCACAAACAGGGGCAGGCTCAATTTTTAAAGTAGTCCCAACCCCGAATGAGAACCTCAATAATGCTCTTTTTGCGGCATCGGCATCCTCGGCGAACGACATTTGGGCCGTAGGAGATTCGACGATCCACTTTGATGGCACGAAGTGGACCGCTTTTCCGGCGCCGTTGATTAATGGTCAACTTACCGCGGACCTGCAAGGAGTCGTCGATATTTCACCGACGCTTGCCTGGGCTGTCGGGAACGTAACTCTAGGGGCCAACCCAGGGCAAATCATCGAACGATGGAACGGAACCAAGTGGAGCCTGTTCCCGAACCCAACGTTCCCGCCGAACTCGCAGGCGGATCTCTTCGCCATGACTTCGACCTCGGCGAATGACATTTGGGCGGTCGGCAATCTGGTGCAAGACCTTTCAAATGGCCAAGCCTTGAGCTTCAATCTTTTCGAGCATTGGAACGGCACAGCATGGACACCGACACTAATAAACACGAATGCCTTTGAAGCCTTGACCGGCGTCTCCGCCGACGCCATCAATGACGCCTGGGCGGTGGGCTGGGTTACTCCTCTTACTACAGGCAGCAACGAACCCCTCGCGATCCACTGGAATGGCACGAACTGGGTCAGTGCTGCGACTCCACACGTAGGCCAGGGTGCAAACGAGTTGAACGCCGTGCTGGCGTTGGCACCGAATGATGTGTGGGCGGTAGGCTTTTCCACCCCGGACGCACCTCCACAGCAGTCCGCCACGCTGACCTTGATCGAACACTTCGACGGCACGAGTTGGACGGTGGTGCCGAGCCCGAATGTTGGACCGCACAGCGTCAATCAATCGAACCGTTTGCTTGGATTGACGGCCAATTCAGCGACCGACATCTGGGCGTTTGGTTCCTACTTCGCGGCCGACGGATCGGGGCACCAGATGACATTGCTTTTGCACTGGGACGGAACCAGTTGGAAGATTGCCCCCAGTCCCAATCCCACGAAAGGAACGTTCGTGAGTGATCTTCTGTTTGCCGGAGTTGTTCCGTCAGCGGACAACGTCTGGATTTTCGGGGACTTTTCGATTGTTGACACTTTGGCTATCCACACCACGACTGGCCGGGATTTCTAGTTCTGGCGTTGGCCAGCAGAGGCGGAGGGCGCAGAAGGCCCTCCGCATTCTTGTTTCTCGAGAGTCTTGGTGTCGGACCGACTGGTAAAAGGTCAATCGGATTTCGCAGGGAATGTCCCTGCCCGTTCTCTTCCCGGGAGTCGTCGAAGGGAATACACCGCCGAACAATCGCCCAAATTATTTTGCTACCTGTGCGACGGGAATAAAAGCGGCTTATGCAAGTTATCAACTCAGAACGTCACCAACCACGGAGGACAAATGCCGGACAAGAAGCAAGATCTTATCGATCAGAGTTTGCAAGACCTCAACAACGATGGTGTCGATCGTCGCGGGTTCCTGAAGTGCATGGCATGGGCGGGTACAGGCCTGGTCTGGACCATGAGCGGCGGCATCCCGGTGTCCAAGGCATTCGCCAAAGGCTACGGCAAGCATGCCGACAAAGGGGCGGACTTCACTTTTGTGCAGATCAGCGACAGCCACATCGGTTTTAACAAGCCGGCAAATCCGGACGTCGCCGCTACGCTGCAAACGGCAATCAACAAGATCAATGAGATGCCCCAAAAGCCGGACTTCATCATTCACACCGGGGATCTCAGCCAGCTCTCGAAGCCGAGCGAGTTCGACACACTGGACCAGGTATTAAAAGGAGCGTCCGCGAAACAGATTTACTTTGTGCCGGGTGAGCATGACATGCTGACCGACAACGGCGAGCAATATCTCCAGCGCTATGGGAAGGGCACCAAGGGCACGGGGTGGTCCAGCTTCGATCACAAAGGTGTGCATTTCGTTGGTCTCGTGAATGTCGCCAATTTGAAAGCTGGAGGTATGGGGTCGCTCGGTAACGAACAACTGGAGTGGCTGGAGAACGATCTCAAGGGCCGGTCCACTAGCACTCCGATCGTGCTCTTTGCCCACATTCCACTGTGGACCATCTATCCCGATTGGGGCTGGGGAACCGACGACAGCGAACAAGCCTTGTCTTACGTCAAGCGCTTCGGTTCCGTGACTGTGTTGAACGGACACATTCACCAGGTCATGCAAAAGGTGGAGGGTAAGGTTTCGTTCCACACCGCGATGTCCACCGCGTTTCCTCAACCAGCGCCGGGAACCGCTCCCTCGGCCGGACCGATGAAGGTGCCAGCCGAGCAGTTGCAAAAGGTGTTGGGCATTACCGACGTGAACTACGTAGTCAGCGGTCGAAGTCTTGCGGTAATCGATTCACCACTCAGCAGCTAACTCGTTCTTGCCGCAGGCGGCCAGGACATAACACAAATAGCGATAAAACAACATTCGAGAGGAAAGTCATGACGAAGAAAATTGTGTATCTTGCAAGCGTGGCGTTGCCGGTATTGATTGCGATGGTGCTGTTAGCCGCAGCGTCATCCAGCGTCGCCGCGAACGCACAACCGTCGGCGGCAACGGCGGGGGTTAAAATCGACAATTTCGTTTTCGGACCGCAGACGATCACCGTGCCCGTCGGAACAACCGTTACCTGGACCAACGCTGACGACATTCCCCATACGTCGGTCAGTACAGAGGGTGTGTTCAAGTCCAAGGTGCTGGATACGGACGAAAAATTCTCCTACACCTTCACCAAGGCGGGAACGTATCCCTACTACTGCACGATTCACCCGAAGATGACCGGCAAAGTCGTGGTGCAGTAAACGTGGTTGTTTTGCAGAGCAGATATTTTGTCACACCACTGGAGCCACTATGGCCGCACACCTAACACAACTCGAAGCATCGACAGTGGCTAGCAATGACCTGGATCTAGTCCATGCCAGCAAGAATGGGGACGCCGCCGCATTCGAACAACTCGTGGAGCGATACGATCGTAAGCTTCTACGCATCGCTCAGAGTGTTACGCGTAACCGAGAGGATTCGCAAGATGCGGTTCAGGAAGCTTTCTTGAAGGCCTATCAACACCTCGCCGACTTTCGAGAGGCTTGCCAATTCTCCACCTGGCTCATTCGCATCACTGTGAACCAGGCGCTGATGAAGTTGCGCAAGCAGCGTGGCACCGCAGAGACCTCCCTGGACGAGGATTTTGGCGACGAGGGAGACATTCTGCCACGGGAAGTCACGGACTGGGCTCCCAATCCCGAACAGCTCTGCTGGGCCTCCGAATTACGGGACATCCTGCGTAACGCCTTGGAAGAACTGCGCCCGATCTCGCGTGCGGTATTTATCCTGCGCGATATCGAGGGTTTAACAATCGATCAGACTGCGGTAGCTATGAACATGAGTCAGACCGCGGTGAAGGCGCGCCTGTGGCGGGTGCGCTTGCAGCTTCGCGAAGCTTTGAGCAAACACTTCAACCAGAAAAAGGAATCCGCACAAATAAATTTCAGCCCGTTGCAGAATCAAGATACGAACAGCCTTACGGCTTCATAGTTTGGTTCTCGCCACAACGGAAACAGACCCAACGGAAAGCGGCAGGGCTGATGAAGCGCATCCTGAACGAAGGAATTAAGAAAGGAACTGCGGAAAGGTTGCGCCGCCATCAGCTAGGGTTTGCGTGGCGCATGTGACGCGGTTCGGCAGAGTCAGGCGGTGACTTCGACTTCAACGTCTCCCATTATGCCGGCAACCAGCCGGGTGGTTGCGGCGTTGTGTTCGAAGTTCAGCAGTAGTCTCGAGTGGCCTGGCGCTCGGGGTTGGCGCGGGGTCTCGTTCTGTTCGAGACCCCGCGACTTTTCAGAAAGAGCAGGCGAAGCAATATTCGAGAAACGTAAGGCTCCTTTCAGCAACGGACTCTCGCTAGCAAAGCCCACGATTCTTGAATGGCATCGCCCCCGAGTTGGCGACCTATCCGACCTCCTCCAACAAAAAGCTTCGTAGCGAGCGATGTTCACTGGATATTTCAGAAGGCTCGATTGCTGCCGTGTGTTACGAGATGTCGACAAAGAGTTGACAATCAAATGACATCCTGTCCGTATCTCGCCCTTAATCGCCGCGTCTAACTCACATACGTTGTGAAAACAGTTGATGAGTGAGACTCAGACAGACTTGTGGAATAAAGTCTCACGAGCTCAGTTATCAAGGCTGAACAATACAAACATTTCAATATATATGGAGGAATCATGAAGAAGTCGTATTTGACAGTTGCACTTACACTGACTTGTTTGCTTGGGGTGGGCATAAGTGCCCGCGCTCAGGACACCGAGGGAGTTCGTGTGAGCATTCCGTTTGAGTTTGTCGTAGGAGGCACGACACTGCCTGCGGGCACTTACACGGTTGGCCGCCTTTCTGTTGAGGCCTTCTCAAGCATAGCAATCCTCGGCTCCGGCCATGGGGCGTTTGCCCTCCCTATAGCTGTCGATGGAGCTCCTGTTAAGCAGCCAAAGCTTAGCTTCGAGCATGTAGGTGATAAGTACTTTCTGAGCGAGGCTAAGACACCGGGAGGCGTCTATACCTTCGCGGCACCAACAGCGATGGTCACTCTAGCCCAGAGAAAGGACCACTCTCCGGTGTCCTCCTCTGGCGGCAACTAAGTCGAGCAGAACATCGGCTTTATACGGTTGTGATGGGGAGTTCAGGAATAGGATTACATCAGTGTGCCTGAACTCCCCCTCCATCCCCCAACACGGCTTCACGGTAGATAAGGAAACAACGGTATTCAGCAACGTCGTACAAATCATAAAGAAAGTCGAGGAGGACAACATGAAAAAAGCACTCTTGTTATTCGGTTTGCTCACGGCGTTGACGATTCCGTCAGGGTTGTGGGCACAGCAGGCCGGCTATTCCCAGACCAACCTGGTCTCCAATGTTACCGGCGTAGCCACCACCACAGACACTCAGCTCTTGAACCCCTGGGGAATCTCCGTTCTTCCCGGGCAAGATTTTTGGATCGCCGACAACAACAGCGGCGTCTCCACGCTCTACGACCAAAATGGCAACAAGGACACTGGGCTGATCGTGACCATACCCGGGGCCACAAGCAATCCAAACGGCAATTGCAGTCCCGGCTGCCCAACTGGGACCGTAGCCAACGCCAGCGGTTCCTACTTCTCCGGCGGATCGTTCATTTTTGATACCGAGGATGGCCTCATTGTTTATTGGAATGGCTCAAGCAACACTGGGATTGTCGGCAAAGATAATTCTGCAAGCGGAGCGGTTTACAAAGGTCTTGCATTGCTTGGCACGAACCTTTTGGCAGCCAATTTCAATAGCGGCAAAGTAGATGTCTACGATTCCACGTTTAATCTGACGTCTTTGGGCGGTTCGTTCACCAATCCCAATCTTCCGGCGGGCCTGTCGCCCCACGGCATCCATGTGATCGGTAATCAAGTCTACGTCGCCTATGCGATGCAGGATACTCCCAAGCACGACGCCGTGCCGGGCGCTGGAGCCGGACAGGTGGATATCTTCGATAGCAACGGTAATTTCGTGAGCACCTTCGTTGCTGCCGGAGCCAAAAATAACCTTAACGCGCCATGGGGAGTAGTTGCGGCTCCTGCTAGCTTTGGAAGTTTTGGGGGCGACATCCTGGTAGGGAATTTCGGCGATGGCACTATTAGTGCATTCGACACGACCGGTAAGTTTGTTGGTCAGTTCACTAGCACTTCAGGCAATGTGCTGGTTAATCCCGGATTGTGGGACATGGTGTTCGGTGGAGGTGGGGGAGCCAATAATAGTCCCGGCACCCTTGGTACTCTGTACATCACTGCAGGCGGCAGCGCGGGCCAACCGAATTTCCCGACCGGAGGTAGCGCAACCGCAGTGTTCGCCAGCCTTGCGCCAGCGGCTGCGGCCGGTAGTCCAGGCTTCTCTCTGAACCTCTCGGCGCAAAGTGCAACGGTTGTTCCAGGAGGCTCGGCTAACGTCACGATCAGCGCTGCTGCAGTTGGAGGATTCAATAGTCAAATCACGCTTACCTGCTCCGCGCCCGCTGGGTTGACCTGTGCTCTCAACCCGTCAACTATCTCGCCCGGGTCGAGCGCGGCGTCCTCGACCTTAACGATCTCTGCCGCATCGACTCCTCCGACTGGCGGATATGGCTTCCTGGTTCTGACGCCTGGTCTAGGGCTCTTCGGAACCCTACTCGGCGGTCGCAAACGCAAACAGATTTCACGCAAAAGCATTCAGTGGATAGGTTTGCTGGGCTTGGTGCTTGGTATCTCACTGTTCGCCCTTGGATGCGGTGGCAGCAACTCCAACAAACCTACAACTCCCGCATCTGGACAGGCCACCGTAATGGTAACAGGGACCTCCGGCTCCCTGAGCCATTCCAGTGCAGTAACGGTCACCATCAACTAAAACAAACTGCCTCTGCGAGGGCGCACTCCGGTGCGCCCTTGCCCAGAGGCGATCTTTTGACCAAGGTTGGTTCGGGTTGACCGCCAATAAGCGCCGAGAAATGCAGGGGGGGAAGAATGGTGGAACTAACGTCTTACGGACTTACAGGGTTGACCGCAATGCTGGTCATGGCGTTCCGTTTTGCCTACGGTCATGAACTTCCACCAACTCGAGAGAAGTCCTCGCACGATCTAATCAATAACGCACATATGAATGATTCTCCGACGATCGAGACTGGGGCTCGAAGCCTGCGACTAGAGGCTTTCCATGGCTGACGCGACTGCTCCCGTACTGTCGTTACGCATGCACCCCATGCCGCTGCTGGCTCACCTGGAAGAGTTGAGAAAACGAATCATCTTCTCAGTACTTGGGGTACTCGCTGGATTTTTTTCTTGCTGGTCGTTCGCCGATCGCATTTTCGGATTGATGCAGCAACCGATCATTAATGCATTGCGCCATCACGGCCTTGGCGGCGGCCTGGTTTACTTGAACCCGACGGAACCTTTCAATCTCTATCTCGAAGTGGCTCTGGTTGCCGGCCTGTTCGCAGCTTCTCCGTTTGTGTTTTATCAACTGTGGCTGTTCATCGCTCCCGGCCTATATCGCACAGAGAAACGTTATGTGCTTCCTTATCTTACTCGGCACCGGCGGGTTGTTCATCGCTGGAGGACTTTTCGGCTACAAAATGGTCTACCCGGCATCGCTCGACTTTCTGATCGGATACGGGCAACGCTTCCAGCCGATGATCACGATTGGGGAATACACGAAGCTTTTCGTGACAATCACTCTCGGTCTTGGGCTGATTTTCGAAATGCCAGTTCTAGTTTTCTTTCTGGCTTTGATGCGGGTTATAACGGCGCGCTGGATGTGGCGGAATCTGCGGTATGCGATATTGGTCATCTTTATTGTTGCGGCCATCGTCACGCCTACCGCCGACATCCTCAACATGTGCCTGTTCGCCACTCCGATGGTTGCGCTCTACGCCATCAGTATCGGAGTGGCCTGGCTCGTGAATTCCAGGCGCCAGCCGAGAATGCTTTGATCGAGGACGGCCCCTACGGTGGCCGCCTCGTTTGTTTTATTCACAGATTCATTCCACGAAGAAAGATCGTGCGGAATTCGGGAATAACCCGCGCGCATCGCAGTTTCATATACAGGCGCCATATACAGACGTACGAAATCCAGTCTGGTGGGTGAAAACATGATGTTGGACGATCAATTGTCAACTGTTACGAATCGACGGCGGCATTTGTCACGGCGCACAGCCGAGAAGTTGACAATCAAATGACAACCTCGGCGTATCTCTTGATTTGGCCTTTGTGTCTAACGAACAGTACTGCTGGAACAAAAATCATAAGCAAAGGAACTGGTAGTAACCAATGAAAAAAGCCAACTCTCCATCTGCGGTAATGTCAGAAACAAACTCACCCGAAGCCACTCTCTCATCGTCGGAAGAAGCTGTTCAACATCACTGGCAACGTGTAGTCAAGAGACGTTCGTTTCTGAAAGGCCTTGGAATCGCCGGCGTAACACTCTCAGCCACTGCTCTCTTAGGAAAAGATACCGAAGCGCAGGCAACGCGTAGCTCGGGCAAGCTGTCTAAAGGCGACGCAGCACTGCTGAAGTTCGCCGCGGCAGCAGAACTGATCGAGGCTGATCTTTGGCAGCAGTATAACGAACTGGGAGGAGTGCAGGGCGGGAATCCGGCCTACATCGCCGCACTCAGCAACCTTGACGGTGATATGGCGCAATACATCGCCGACAATACTGACGACGAACTGAGCCACGCGGCTTTCCTGAATGCTTACTTGATTTCTAAGGGCGAAGAACCGGTCGATCTCGATGCTTTCCGAACCTTGCCGAGTAGTCAAGCGACAGGCGCCAAGAATATCGGAAGGTTGACCAACCTGCTGAAGCTAAATGTTGACCTTAGCTGGTATACACGCTACCGCAGCTCCCAGAACCCCGACTTCGGTGTGAAGTTCCAGGGACCCTTCACTATCGAAAACCAGCCAGCTATTCCACTGAACGATACTGACACACCTCCCAACCAGCCCCAGCCGGTTCCTCCTGCGACTCCGCAAGAGTCGCGGATGCAGGCCATTGCGAACACCGCGGGATTCCACTTTGCGTTCATTGAGCAAGGTGGAGCGAGCCTGTATCCCACGCTGGCCTTCAAGGCGACCGACGCTGAAGTTCTCAGAATCCTCATCAGCATTGGCGGAGTCGAGATTGACCACTTCGGTCTCTGGCACGACAAAGCCGGCAATGCGGTTGCTCAGCCCTTGGCCGGTGTCACCGATCCAGAAACTGGTCTGACGTTCCCAGATCTCAATGCCCGCAACTCAGAGCTCGACCAGACCAACCTGATTCTGCCTGAGCCCTGCACGTTCATCAGCAAGAGTCTGCCCCAATGCTCGGTGATTCGGCCAACGCTGACACAGAACGGCGGAGCAGTCGCTACGATCAAGGCTTTCACGGATGACCTTATGTTCCTTGGTCAATCGCAAGCATTCTTCAGCTTAGTCAATAAGCTGGCGAGCGAGGCTGATTCAGTCAAACGCGGATTTTAACCGTTGCAACCTCTCCCCTTGCTGTAAGGGCGGGCGCTGTATCTGATTGCGAGTTACAGCGCCCGCATTTTTGTTGACCAGATTTTGAGACTCTCAACCCGATCCAAGGAGCCATTATGATTGAAGGACTGTTTCAACCGATGCACCTTCTGCTGATTTTCGGAATCGCATTGCTCGTATTCGGACCTAAGAAACTTCCCGAGCTGGGCAAAGGCATTGGAGAGGGTATCCGCAGCTTCAAGTCAGCCATGAAAGCTGAGGAAGAGAAGCCGGCCAGTACAACAACCACTGCTGCCAACGACCAAACATAACCAAGGGGTGAGTCGTGAGTTTTGGCATGGAGATTCTCTTTGCGCTTATGCTGGGGCTCTTGATACTAGGCCCAAAGCAGATGCACACAATTCTGGCCCACGTAGCGCGGGCTAAAGCTGAACTCGAGAATGCGACGCGTGGCCTGAAATCTCAACTCGCCGCCGAACTCGAGACCGCGCGGGGACCCGACGAGACTGACTGCTCTCACGTATTGGTCGGGGACTGTGACCTTTGTTCGACTTTCAAATCTGAACCGGAGTCTCGGGAGCCTGCGGAAGACGTCCTAATGAGAAGCTGAACAACCACATCAGCATTCTCAAGACCGAGGGTTTGGGCATTAGTGCCAGCGCCGCACAGAACAACGCAGACTCGGTCGAGATTTCTGATGCCATCCAAATCGGCGGTACAAAACTGAGGAACCGGCCCTGCGGTACAGGTGAGTTTCCAGCAAAAACGGGCTGACCATGGTCACGGCGTCAGGAACGTTGAAGACGAATGACGATCAAGTCACACAGGACGCCATCGTGACTCAAGCAACAGGCAGGGGTGCGTCCACGCTCAAAGAGATCGACTTCGGTCATCAAAAGAGGCGCTAGTTTTTGACCAGAACCCAGGCGGTATGTAGTTGCCGCAACGCAGATAGGACCCAGTGAGCTGCGTTCGGAGAGCTGGAAGCTTCTCAGAATGCAGGTGCTACGGCAATCTGTGCGCCTATTGTTTGAATACGCGAGCTTCGGGCGCACGCCACTATAGACGGAGGGAGCTACGAATGTTGGGAAGTGTTATTGAATTGCTGGGCGGTCTATTGTTGAGCGCTCTGACGTTGCTGATCGGTTCTTGTATCGTTGGCTCGATTGTTGCGGCTCTACGAGATATCAGCGGTGGAAGCTAAGGGGAAAAGGTTGCAAGAAACGCAAGGCCGTCCTAATCACTGGGGCGGCCTTTTGTACATCGTTGTTCTTGAAAGCGGTCGCATTGGCAAGATCTTAGGAGTGTCGCGTAAACCAAAACGCATCCAGTTCTGGAATAAATCGTGGTGGGATGTTGTTGACACCAACAGAGTGCGAATGGCCGCCAACGTCGAAGAACACGGGGCTAGAGAACATCGGCACCGTGTGGTGCAGCTGAGAGGGATGGACGCTTATGTTAAATACTTCCGCTATTGTGGCCGGCGTTGCGTTCATCACACTGGCTGCCACCAATGTAGTGGTGATGCTGGAAGCTTCCCAGCCCTCGCACAGCGCAGCTACGAGAAGCCGCTTGATCGCTGCTCACCGGGCGGGTGGGTATTTGTTTGTGATTCTGCTCTGCATCATGGCCTACAGCATGAGTCAGAGACTTGTAGGTGTGGGAATAACCGGTCATCTGCCTACCCATCTGGTTTTGCATATTGTGCTTGTGCTCGTCCTTGTGCCTCTTCTCTTCCTGAAGATATTGATCGCACGCCGTTACAAGCAGAGCCATTCGTCGCTGAAGGCTCTGGGAATAGCAATCTTCGTAATTTCATTCGTGCTTGTGTCCATTCCCACTCTCTCGGAACTTCTTCGTTCGGCGAGCCCGGGAAGCCTGGGGTTAAGGCTCGGGACGGGCTTGATTGTTACTGTGTGCCTGGTCCAATGCGCCCTGGTGTTTAAAAAGAGGAAACGGTCGCAGGCTTCCATGGAGTCGCGCATTCCGGAGATTCCTGTGCAGGCGAACTCATTAACCAACCGCGAAAACGCGACGGACCCAATGAATCTTCTATTGGAACAGATCGAGCAGCAAACCCACGATACGAAGACGCTCCGCTTCCAGATTCCAAAGGAAAGACAATTGCGTGCTAAGCCTGGTCAGTTTCTGACCTTTCAGTGGACGATTGATGGTCAACGAGTCACACGGTCTTACACCATTTCCTCCTCGCCCACCCACGAGAATTATGTCGAGATCACGCCCAAGCGTGTGAAGGATGGGTGCGTATCGGTCTTTCTGAATGAACGGGCGAAGCCAGGCCTTAGAGTGGAAGCCAGCGGACCCTACGGCCGATTCTACTTTGACGAGACACTCCACAAAAGCATAGTTCTCATTGCGGCCGGCAGTGGGATCACTCCAATGATTTCGATGCTGCGCTATATCGAAGATCTTAAACTGGCGACTTCAGTCACACTCTTATATTGTGTGCGAACCGCTGCGGACATCATTTTCCAAAGTGAACTGGCGCGACTTGCAAGGTCGCTTTCCAACTTCAAGTACGAGGTGTGCCTGTCGCAACCGGACCCCGCCTGGAAGGGACGCAGTGGGCGACTGACTGAGGAATGTGTCTTCCAGAACGTGACCGATCTGGATGCACCCACTTTCTTTCTTTGCGGTCCCAAGGGATTTATGGACAACGCACGCCAGATTCTCTCCAGTCTCCGCGTACAGCAAGAACGGATCTTGAAGGAGAGTTTCGGGGAAAGCAAACGGTCCACGGAGTTCCAACCACAAGAAGGTCGCGCAGTCGACACCGTTGTGTTCCTTCACTCGGAGAAAGTTTGTCAGGGTTCCGCCGGGAGCACTCTGTTGGATCTGGCGGAGAAAAACAGTGTGCAGATTCCGTATGGCTGCCGCCAGGGCCTATGTGGCACCTGTGCAACTCGAGTTCTGAGCGGCACCGTTCAAATGGACGTCGAAGCCGGGCTGACGGCTGAGCAGAAAAATGCCAGATATGTGCTGCCATGTGTTAGCCGGGCCGAGGGAACGGTTGTCTTGGCAGTCTAATCTGGTTCTCAGCCGGGAAAATCCCAACTCCAACACAACTTCAACCTTCAGGACGATTAGCTGAAGATGAGTTTACTGGCCTTCCGTGTTCATGGTTCACGGTGAAAACAGTGCGCGGTAATTCATTATGAACTGAGGAAGAAATCTCATCCGTGACAGAAAGTCTGTCGTTGAATGTCAAACTCAATCACACCCAACCGACGATTGCCAAAATTACGATGAACAGGAATAGTCACATTGCTTTGTTCTTCATGACATTCACCTATAGGTGAGTTAAGACAACCATCACCGTGGAAGTTACTTAGGTAAGGCCAAACCACTTAGCTAACCTAGTACTACACTTGTGTTTATTTGTGACTGATTGACAGCAGCACGCAACACCCACCAATCTGGTAAGTCTTTGGGACTTGGAGAAATTATAAGAGGAGCGCTGCAGATATTTGCCACGAACAACACTGATGACGCATTTAACTGTCGTGCAGAATGGACAATTGTGGGGAATGAGTTTAATGCTGTAACCCCGAAACAGATGACCGGTGTCTTTTTTGTCAAAGCACACGCGAATAATGAATTGGTATTGAACAGTGGCGCACCGGCTCTGACAAACGTTAAGCCGATGGCAGATGCTTCGATTTCTTGCACGCAGTTTTCCACCCGCGTACCGAACCGTAGAGATGACCATGGGGCGCAACCGCAAGGAAGCTATAAAGGCTCCTGCAATAATTGTGTTGTCAGCGGTGATATGTTGACGTGTGGGAATTGCAATACAGGTCAAAAGTGTGGGTGGTATGGAGAGAGTTGCACGAAGAAGAGCGAGGTGAACTTTAAAACATGCCAGAATTATTCCGTACACAATGACGATGGGGATTTACGATGTGATTCTCAATTCGTGCCGCCACCGCCTCCTTTTCTCGGCGAATGGAAAGACGATATAAGAACGCCAGAAGGAGCCACAATAAAATATCCGGTAGCTTTTGAATGTACATGTATCCATATGCAACGTAACGGGCACCTGCCCAATAATCATAGTGTAACCTTAACTAATAGTTGCACAGACTATGTCGTGGTGTTTTCTGAGAAGGACAGTTCGCCAAGAACAACCCCGGTCGAATCGGGCCAGGATGTCCTCCCTGTCTCAGGAAGGCAGTTTGGCCTTACACCGTTAGGCGCGGGAAATTCTGTGACGTTCAATGTCGAACAAGGTGCTTGGGACTTCCATATGCCATTCACCTGCCCAACCCCTAACTCCCTTGCCGCAGTCTGGGCCCAATGATCCGCCATCGCCACTCTTTTCAATCGATAATTGAAAGAGGATCCGTCCGGCAGCTTGTTTGTAACTTCTAATTTGAACGTCTGCCCCACATCGACAGCAAATTGATAATCGGTCGATGCCGCCCGGATTGGTTAGCCCACCTTTCTAAACGGTTTTGCTCCAATGAAACGGAACCACTCGCCTTTAGTTCCCTCGTTGACGATGGCGTTTGAGAAGCCACGTGGAGCTTCTTGTATTATTCCTAGCCCCACGGATGTTCCGTGCGAAGAACTCATGCTTCGCTTACGTCTGCATGTGCTCAAAAGGAAGTTCATATGTCCAAGGTGAAGCCGGCCCTCCAATCTTCCACGACCTGCTGTTTCCGACTAGTCTCGATAAATCTAAGCCTACGGGCGGACACCCGTTCTCCGTCTCTCTGATATCGGTATAATTGCTGACGCTCATGGACCGGCTTGCGTCTGCCACCCGATGGTTATTCGACTCGGAACATGGCGCAATCGACCGCTTCGTTCCACGTTGGTTTTTCTTGCGGGCACTGGGCTGTATTTATTTTTCCGCTTTCTTCTCACTTGTCTTTCAGATACGCGGGCTCATTGGGCCGGAAGGAATTCTGCCGGCAAACGAATACTTGCACGCCGTAGTACATTCGTTTGGCTACAGCCGCGGCATCTGGTTTGCGCCCACCTTGCTTTGGCTTTCAAGCGGCCCGAATATGTTGATTGCACTGTGCTGGGTCGGCATGGGTGCATCGTTGTTATTGGCGCTGAATGCGTGGCCGCGGGGAATGCTCGTAATCTGCTTCGTATGCTTCCTGTCTTTCGTGAGTGCGGCGCAGGATTTTTCAGGTTATCAGTCGGACGGGATGCTGCTCGAAGCGGGCTTTATCGCGCTTTTCTTCGCTCCCTCAGGATTCCGTCCTGGCTTTGGGATCGCGTTACCGCCATCGCGTGCCAGTCTCTTGCTGCTGCAATGGGAATGGTTTCGCATCTACTTCGAGTCAGGTGTGGCGAAGATCATCGGTGGCGATCCACAGTGGCGCCACTTTACCGCTATGGACGAGTACTATCAGAACGGTCCGCTGCCCACGTGGATCGGCTGGTATGTGCAGCATCTGCCACACTGGTTTCATGCCTCGAGCGCCTTCGCGACTCTCGCGCTTGAGTTGGGTTTGGTTTGGATGTTATTTCTACCCCGCCGCTGGCGCCTCCTTTGTTTCCTGATTGTGACACCCTGGGAACTGGGCATCATTCTCACAGCCAACTACACTTTTCTGAACTACCTGGTTCTGACGCTAGGATTTCTTCTGTTGGACGATCGCTTTCTGCTGCGCTTCTTCCCGCGGCGATGGAAGAACTTTATCGTCGCGGACGTGACACCTAGGCAGAGCGAAATGCAAAGTTCGGGAAGTGTCCTTCGTCGATTCAGGATAGCGAGGCTTTCTGTAACCAGCATTGTCCTCGGCTGGATTTTTTATGCCACCACGGCTGAGTTGATATGGATGTTCGCCGCCATACCGCTGCCAACTGCACCTGTGGCGACGCTTGAGCCCTTTCGGATCGCCAATAGATACGGCCTGTTCGGCATCATGACCCGAGGGCGATACGAGATCGAATTCCAGGGTTCTGAGGATGGAAAAATCTGGGTGGCATATCCGTTCCGTTACAAACCTCAGGATCTGAGTACGCCGCCGGGTATCTACGCGCCCTATCAGCCACGATTCGATTGGAATCTCTGGTTTGCTTCGCTGGGCTCATGGCAGGATTATCCAATCGTGCCCAGAACCGAAGTTTGCCTGCTCTCCAATGACAAGGATGTACTTCGCCTTTTCAAAAGCAACCCATTTCCGCATGGGCCGCACGAGATACGCACTGTGCTCTGGCAATATTGGTTTACGACGATGTCCGAAAAGCGGACTCAACGGCTGTGGTGGCGCCGTCAGTTCGTGGGACTGTATGCTCCGACAATCGAGCGTGAATCCGATGGGACTATCCGTGGTATCGAAGGTCCTACGGTTGGTCCGCACGAGTGAGTCTGACCAAGCACTCTCTAGTTGGCGTAATCGGCTCACGACAGTTGACGCTGCCCATTTCCGGGTTTCCGGATCTGTCAAAGCTCAGGAGATGCTTAGCGTTGATAAGTAAGTTCGAGCGACCAGCCAAAAGAACTCAGAGGAGCTTAAATGGGTGCTTTTCGACCCAAACTGTCGAAGGCTGCATCGCTTTCTTCATTTCCTCCGATTGAGCTGGCGTGTTAGAGTTCTCGCGTACCCATCGTAACGTCCTCGTCTCCGAGTATTGGGAACCTAATCCTAGGGTCGTCCGCTTTGGAGAAAAAATGAACCACAGTCAGCGTGATCTCGTACCAACAGCACTTCCAAATCATTTCACGTTCAAAGCTCCTCCTCCGGGATTTAATCCGCTGCGAGCATCCGACGATGATCTTAGGCAATTTGGATTACCTCATCGGCCCGATGCAAGACGGCATCCGGCTGCGGCGCGGATGTGGATTCGCGCAATGAGTAGAGTCAAGAAATTCGTTACGCCCTCGCTTTCCGTGAAGCCGAAAGTCATCCATGGTCCGGGGCCGCAAGAATATTTGCGCAATCTAAGGAAGCGGCCAAGAACCGTTGCGGATAATGTGATTGTAGAAAACGACAATTCTACAATATGGAGCGGTCTCGTTGTCTCGGGGACCGAAGCGGGCACAACCTCGTACTCTCAAGTCTGGGGAACATGGGTTATTCCATGGGTCACGGTTCCTCCAGGTGGTGCCGACAATTTCGTTAGCTCACTCTGGGTGGGCCTGAACGACACAAATGTCACGTCGCTGTTACAGGCTGGGACGGAGCAAGATGCAACCTTGAATACCGGATTTTTGGGGGGGTTAAGTACCAATTATTATGCCTGGGTAGAATGGTTTCCAGGTCCCTCACTAGTGGTAGGACAACTCAGCGGCGAGCAGCCTTTCCCCGTCGGTCCTGGCCAGGTCATATCTGTAAACATAGAATCATTCGTGATGGGGGGCGGGTCGCCCCTGAATCCCGCTCCCATCGTCTTTGGGATTATTTCTATGCTGAACGTTTCCACAGGCGTGGCAATAACGCCGATTTTGTTGCCTGCACCGACACTCAATTTCAATAATCAGCAGATAACTGCCCCTCCGTTCCCCAACCAACAAGCCGTTTGGATATTCGAAAGACCATCCTTCGATGAGGATGGGCAACCTGTTCCGGGGGCGCTGGCAGAATTTGGAAACGCAGTAATGGTATCGGGGGGCGCTGTGGGCTCTAATGTAAACGAAGGTAAAGGATCAGCCGTTTCCGTCATCGTCGGGGAAAACGATGGGGGACAGCTCCTGAATATGGTGGCAGCCGACGGTAACACGCTGTGCGAGGCAAGTGAGAGCCCAGAACTGATATTCACATACGTTGGAAGCGACTAGTAGGCCGGCGCTTTGGGCTCGAGCGGCAACCCCGTCGCCATGGTTGGCTTAGATACTCGATCCAGAGGGCCAGTCCCTAAACAGATGGTCGGCAACTAGGGAATTGGGTACCTGCCTCACAGCTGGTGAAAAATCGCGATAGCCTCGTTGAATGGTGGTGAGTGTGCGCGGCCTAAGCGCGCGTGCCTTCGATGATTTCTAGCCGCCCAACCTTGACAACGCCGTCTTCGCGGCATGATAGCCGCACATGCCATGCACGCCTCCACCTGGTGGAGTGGACGCGGAGCAAATATAGATATCGCGCGCCGATGTGACGATCTCTGATCGCATTGCATTCGCCTGCCGCCCTTCTTGAAACCGGACTGCGCATGTGCCCTCCGGAGAAAAGGCGGGACCGTAACCCCTTCGCCGACGAGCAGTCCGTTCTCTGAAGTCCGGTTTGCTTGTGAACAATCGCGAAATACGGGCATTATTCGCGCATTTCAGCGCAAGGCGAGCGGAGTTTCTCTGCAGTTCAGACTGCGTGGCGGAGGAAGAGAGATTCGAACTCTCGGTACGGTTTTTGTCGCGCTAAGGCTCGACGTGTCCGCAAGTTGCAAATAGCAAAACCCTGCCAGAGAATTTCGCCCGAAACCCGACATCAGAACTGGGCAATCAGTCCGGTTTCGATTCGCCATCTATTCGTACGTGAACGGCGAATGCAAGGCGATTCTGTGGCAAAAATGGTCACGTTGTGAGGTTCCCAGGGAGTCTGATTGGTTCGCAGGACTGCTTGCCTACCGCGCAGTCCGAAAAGCGAAAAAATCTATCCGCAGGGAGTGCTCCAAGAAAGACAAATAAATGGAGATTTTCAGAGATTCTTGCTCATGCTTCACGATCTGGGTTGGCAAGACGGCGACAGTTTTCTGGGCCACTCCCGGCAACGACTCCGGGTTATTCGCAATCTATGGGGACGCCCCCTCCGGGATGCGGTTACCTGTTCATCTTAGGTGGGCAACTATTGCCACACAATCAGGTGATTACCAATTTCGCAGGTGGGAATAGGAGATAATGCCGGGGGTTCAAGTCGTGACCGCGCCCGGAGCAGTCAACACGACATTTTTTTGTATGCCGAACTGCCAATGAAACTTTCTAGCAACAAGGAGCTATTTCATTACCTGGTAAGTCTAGCAACTAAGCTAAGGAGCCCGCTTGGAAGTGCGGCCCGGTACCCCGTTGCAGATAAGCTAATCTCGCTGTTTCTTCGTCAGGTGGATTAGCGTCGGCGAGGGAGTCTCTTTGCCGAGGCCTCGGATCCAGGTGGTTCACGGAACGGTTCCACAGAAATGCGCTCGTAACCCACTTCCAGTACGGTCAAGTATTCTGAACCGCCCGGCAATTGGAGGACTACGCTGTCACCCGCTGCCGACTTCATCAACGCGCGCCCCAGAGGTGACACCCAACTGATGTGGTTGCGGGTGAGATCGATTTCGTCTGTGCCCACGATGCTCACCACTCGCGATACCCCTGCGGCATTGGCATAGCGCACGGTGGCTCCGAAAAATGCCCTCGCCGCCGCCTGCCCCGCTCTCGGAGCTTCCGGGTCCACCACTTCCGCAGCTTCGATTCGCTTCGTGAGAAAGCGAATCCGCCCATCGATCTGCCGCAGCCGCCGCTTGCCGTACTGATAGTCGGCGTTTTCACTACGATCGCCATTGCCGGCAGCCCACGCCACCACCTCCGTCACGGCCGGGCGTTCCCTGGTGAGCAGAAACCGGTGCTCATCTTTGAGGCGCTCAAGTCCGCTCGGCGTGATGTAGTTCTTGCCTGGCATCGCGGGCTCGTCCCTTTGTGGTTTTCTGGTAAACCCTTTTCGCATCTCGTAGTCTTTCCTAGACGAGTCCAGTGGGTGGACCAATGGAACGCGGATGAACGCCGATAGAAAACACTGTAGGTCATCCGTGTACATAGGACCAGCCGAAGTATTTCGTCACCCGTGGCGGTCTCACGGGTGGGCCGCGAAGCCGATGGGGATCAGGAGATTTCGCAGATGCTAAGTTCGGCTTTCAGAGTCTCCTTGACTAAGAACCGAGCCAGGTTCGCCATAGGCGTGATGTCGGAGCTGCTCCACAACCAATCCTCCGGCTTCTGAACCTGACCTCGCTGAACTGGGAGAGTTCGCAGCAGCCCACCTGTGAAACTGCCTACGGTTGGGACATCCCGTGCCGTCCTCTGGTACGGTTGCGCCAGCCCCTCAGTGGGCGTCAATCCAGTTTTCACTATCCGAATGTCTAAATTTTGCAGGACAACGGGGATCGTTCGCGTGAGTAGAGCAGTATCCAAGCTCGTCGTCAATAGACTGGGCGAAGTTTGCAGCAGCTCCGAACAATTCCTTAGGAGTAAGCCCCCACGGAGTCTTCGCGTCCCCAAGTCCATTTAAAATTTGTACACCCCTCCACTCATTCGCCATTCCGAGCCAGAAGTTTGCCTTCTGAAGGTCTGGTGCCACTCCCTGTCCCTCCTTATAAAGGGTGGCAAGAACGAGCGCTCCGAAATAATTGCCCTTCGAGGCGCTCTTCTCAGCCCAATAGTACGCCCTCTTGGGATCTTTCGGAACGTCGTCAGACCCTTGGTACAAAACAGAGGCTAGGAGCGCTTGTGCTTGAGGATCGCCCCCTTCAGACAGACCATTCAGCCAACAAGATGCTTCCTTGTAGTCATTCAGATCGGCACTCGCGGTGAGAGCCCGAAAGAACGCATAATCCATTGACACATGCGTGTCTCTGTCAAACTTACATTCAAGTGCGTTCGATCCTCTAATTAGAGGAATCCCCCCTCCGACTTTGTTGTGAATGTGATTCTCGTCGTCAACAAAGACCACGTCGGTATTTTCTAGCTTGGGATCAACCGGAAATTGGGCCTTGGTCGAGAACGAGCTCCGGACACCGTCGTAAGGCCCCGCCCAGCACATTGAGCCTTCAACATATTTTAATTTTCCCGGAGCAACGGCGGTCGGAACGACAGAGCACGCCCTGACTTCTCCGTTTTTTTGGTGAATACTGATCTGAATGAAATTGTGGCCGCCGGGAAAAGTTTGCAAAACCCACCAGATTCCGCTTAAGTTGATAGGTTTGAGCGCTGGTTTGGAGGGTATCGCAACTTGCCCGTAGAGCTGAATAGGGCTGATGCAGCCGAAAAGCAACAAGGAGAGAAATATGGAATTTAACCGCATGAACTTCCCTTTCGTTCGGTTTGTTTCACGATTCAGTGCCGGTTCTCTGGAACCCCTGCAGGTAGAGCATCAATATATCCATAACCGCTGTGAAAAAATGAGAAATTTATTGGGCTGACGCAGTTTTCCGAACCTGATCGCCCTGGGAATGCCACGTCCTTAGTCCCTGCGTCCTGTGCAGGTACAGGCCGGGGTGTTGACTCTTCACGTCCCTGAGTGAATATCTCTTCCTTTTTCCCAACGGGGACTGGCCCGCCTTTGCCGTCACCATACTAACTGAGGCTGCGTCAGCTTTCCTTCTGTTGGAAAGCTGGGGCAGCCGATATCGTGCTAGGGTAGAAAAAAAACGAAGCTGGGCCAGCCCCCGAGTGATGTCGGAAGGCAGAAGCACTTCCGCCAACTGGCGTCGGTTGGTCCCCCCAAGAGCAATTTCTTCACAGCTTCCTGTCCCTGTATTCGTCGCGAAAGCCCTCAAGGGGCAGTCTCAATTATGATGGTGTCGGTAAAGCCAGCCAGCCCCCTAGCATGTCCCATGGACGCATATCTCGATCAGAACGTATTGATCTACCTCGCCAACCGACCTGAATGGCTAGCGGTGTCTATGGCCGCTTCAAGTGAGGGACGCATTCGCTATGTCCTATCTCCGTGGCACTTCTACGAAATCGGTAAAATCGAGGAGCAGCGACGGGACGAGTTGCTAGCGGTCGCTGCAAATCTCAACCCGGCTTGGATTTTGGACCGGGCTGACCTTCAGTTGGTCGAGTTTCTTAACGCGTGGCGCGGATTCTGGAATGGATATAGCCGCCCCCTGCGTGCGGTCTCGACTCTCGCCGATGTCGGATCGTTCCTTCTCAGAATCACACCTGAGAGAGCGGCGGAGATTCCTCTTGAGCGCTACGTTCGGGAGATTGCCCGACCGGGCGGGACGGACCTCTTAAAGCCAGTATTTGCCGATCAGAAGCGTATTGCATCGGCAAACCAAGAATCATTCCGGTCTGGCCGTTATACCAAGTTGATCGATCACGAAGTGAAGCATGTGTATGTTGCCAGACTTCTCGCTCGTGAGCGGGAAACGGGACCCTCTCTTCCCGACCTTTATGAACGGATGGCGGAGATTCTGGCAGATCCGCTGTGTGGGGAGAAGATCAAATTTTTCGTCGAGTTTGGGGGGATGGCTGACTTACGAACTTGGGAGATTGACGCTCGCCTAACGGCTCTGCATATGGCTGGGCAGGCTGTGCTGAGTGAGAACCGCCAAGTCGACAGACAGCACGCCTGCGTGGCCCTTGCCTATTGCGACTTGTTTGTTACGAATGACGACGAACTTCTGAGACGTTCATCTGAGGTGTCGGTCGGCCTCAACTTTCCGGCAGCAGAATGTTTGCGGCCTGAGGCGCTGATTGAGCGACTCTCGATTCGAAGGGGGCTGGCCCAGCTTTGCCGCCACCATACTGGCTGAGGCTGCCCCAGCTTTCCTTTCCGTTGGAAAGCTGGGCACCACCGGCGTTGCGTTACGTTCAGATCTTCGCGCATGACGATCATCAAAACTTCAACTTCTTATTTCGCCTGCGCTAGCTTCGTAACAACTGCGGCAACTTTATCGAGTATCTGGTTCCAGCCCTCCAATTGACCGCTATTTTTCGCGCTCTCCATGGGTTCATTTCCAATATGCGTGAGTTTCGTCTGGCCGTTTCCGAGATCCTCAAAGATGGTCACGTCGTGCGCGCCGTCGATGGCCTCATGTTCTATTCCATAGGTCGCAGGCTCAACCTTGTTTCCCTTCGAGTCCGAAAAGTACATGGAGGAAACGATCTTTTCCTGGGGAACAATCTCGTGGTATTCAATCGCATTCCAGAACTCCTGCCCATCCGGCGCCCTCATGCAGCAGAGCGATTTTCCTCCAACGCGAAAATCCATCTGGCAAACCGGCGCGGTAAAGCCCTTCGGTCCCCACCACTGCATCACGTACTTCGGGTCTGTCCACGCCTTCCAAACCAGCTCGCGTGGGGCATCAAAAACTCTTGTAACCACCATCCGCTCAATTTCGCTAACCGTGTTTTGTGTCATCTCTGCTCTCCTCTTTCTTCATTTGATTTACAACTGCATCCAGTTTGTCGAAACTCTCTTCCCAGAATCGGCGATAGCGAATCGCCCAGTCGCTGACTGTCTTGATCGCCCCTGGCCTAAGCGTGCACACACTCTCTCGTCCACGCTTCGCCTTGATCACAATCCGCGCCCGAACCAGGTAGGCAATATGTTTTGAAATCATCTGCTGCGAGAGTGCAAACGGTTCCGTCAACCCATGCACAGAGGCCGGCCCATGGGAGAGTTGTTCGATCATTGCCCGCCGGGTTGGATCAGACAAAGCCGCAAACGTTGTACCTAATTTATCCACAACCATATGGTAGTGGATTATCTGCCAGTGTCAAGTGTGAATTTTGCAATCCCTGATTTCTGTTTACTGATCCCAGTTGGCTCGCTACGACAATCGCGACGAGTGCGAAATCGCCGAGTCATTCATCGACCCTGATTGGTAATAGGAAGTCGGCTTTCAGGAAGTAATCATTCCTCCTGAATCACGGGCAAACCTTCTTGCATCCCCTAGCTATCCTAGCCATCATGTCGAACCAGTGTCGGCGAAGGCAGGCTTGGGAGATGAGTGCTGATAAGCGCGTTTTACGGTACTTTTGCGTCCTCGAGCCGTTCGGGTAGTCTTGGGGTGGAGAAGTCACTTGAGCTTTACAAGAGGATTCAATCATGACGAATAGAGAAGCCGGAATCAATGTAGTCCGCGAAATGATGGGCGACCAGGCGGCCGCAAAACTCAGCTCTTCCGCTGACTCAAACACCTTCGGTGCCCCGATCGCTGCCTACGCGGTTGACCAGGTCTTTGCGGATATCTGGACTCGTCCCGGTCTGGACAGGCGCTCCCGCAGCCTAGTTTCGATGTCCGTCATGATTGCCATGCGTCAGCCCCATGAATTCGCCATCCACATGGGGGCCGGGCTCAATAACGGCCTCACATTGAAAGAAATCGAGGAAGTTCTCATCCAGGCGCTGCCATACGTTGGCTATCCGGCCATCGCAACAGCACTGGCGGCTGCTGCCGAGGTTATCAAGGAGCGTGATCTGGACGTCGACGAAAACTACACTGGTCACCGCGGCCTGCTCTGACACTAAACGGCATCCGCACTGCCTGTGTTGAACGACGCCTGACCGTGCAACCCGAAGCTATCGTCTCGTGAACCAACGAAAGGTACCGACAAGTCGTCTTTTCGGTCCAATCCGATGCGGCTTCGAATCGAGTCCAAGTTGAACCATTGACTACCTTGGCGCGGTACGGATTCTCCTGCTTAATATTTGCTGCTTCTTCACTTCGTCTCAAAATCGGTGAAGACGCTGAGTTTCTTCCAAATTCGTGCTTCCTCTAATCGCGCAAGGTCGTTCTTCTCCGCGGCGGCGTACGCATCGCTGCCGAGCAAGAGTCGCAACGGAGGGTTCCGTTCTTGCGTCAACTGGACGATCGCCTGAGCTGCCTTTTTGGGGTCACCAGGCTGCTTGCCGTTGTAGTTCCGCTGAAATCTTGCGGTAGCTCCAACCGTCGAATCGTATTCAGGATGACCTTCGCTAAGTTCGGTGGAACTGCCCGCGAAGTCTGTGCGAAAGCCACCGGGTTCAACGATGGTGACCTTGATGCCGAGCGGTGCCACTTCGCGCGAAAGCACCTCGGAGAAGCCTTCGACACCCCACTTCGCCGCCGAATAAGGCCCGCGTCCCGGAGGCCCAATCCTTCCGCCCACCGATGAGAACTGAATGAACTGGCCAGCTTTCTTTTCGCGAAAATACCTAAGAGCTGCCTTCGTCACAATAATTGTTCCAAAGAGGTTCGTTTCGATCTGTGCCCGGAATTCCGATAGAGGCGTGTCTTCGACGGACGAAAGATTGCCATATCCCGCGTTGTTAATGACCACATCCAGCGAGCCAAATACATCGACTGCCGCCATTACCGCGTTTGCTGCTGCTGCTTCGTCGGTCACATCCATTGCGAAGAGCTTGACCTGATCTCCAAATCGTTCCGACAGATCAGCCAGCGAATTAATGTCCCGAGCTGTCGCCAACACTTTATTGCCCGCAGCGAGGCCCGCTTCAACAATTGCGCGACCCAGACCACGAGAGCTGCCGGTCACTAACCATACCTGCGCCATTCATCCTCCTCTATCAAGCCACCCCCGGATATTCTGGAGAAGCTTCTCAAACTCAGGATTGGATGCGCAACCCGAAAAAGAACTGGTCAGTGCAAAGAATTTTAAGATTCTGATGCGGCGGAAACAGCGATCGCCCGGCCTGTGTCGCGACAAGGCAGAGGCAAGACGCCGAAATCATCTCTCCTACACGATGATACCGCCTGCTACTTGTTGTTCTCCGCTCTGCTATTGTGAGGCGCCGAAAAGAATCGGGCTCACGAGGGTCTCAATCCTGGCTGCCATCTCTTCGGCGGGAATGCGATTGGGAGTCTGGAACCAGCGGCGTGCGGCTCCAAAAACGACCCAGGCAGCGGTGGTCGCGGGGAGTGACGTGTCCGCACCGGGAGCCATCCCATGATGCGCAAGTCCTTCCTTGAACATATCCTCAACGATGGGAATGATCGAGCCTTCGAGCGCCATCGCGACAACTGGGTGGGACAACCAGTGCTCTCCACAAAATAGTCGCACACGCCGAGTGCGATCGCGCGCAATGCTCCATTGCAATCGGTAAAAGTTATGGCTCGGCGCTCGATCAGATCGCGGAAGCGGAATTCCGTCATGGCGTGCAGCAACGCGTTCTTGTCCGCATAGTGCAGGTAGAAGGTGGCCCGATTCAACGTGGCCTCGTCAGCTATCTCCTGCACAGAGACGTCTTCTAACTCCTTTTTCATCAACAACCTCGCCAGCGCTTCATGAGCATGCGGCGGCTCCGCAGAATGCGCGGATCCGTCGTTTCGGCCTCGGGTTGGAGAAAGCTGGGCCGTTTCTATATTGATGAAAGCATACCCCTTTACGGACCAAAGCGACACTTGTTTATTTTCTTTGAATCGACATATGTCGTCTAGTAATCATATGTCGTGCAGGAGGAATTCTCAATGTCGACACTGCTTCACATCGATTCCAGCCTGCTCTCCGGCCGATCAGTCTCGCGTGAACTGACGGCTGCGTTCGTGACTCAATGGAGGGCTGCGCACCCGGATGGAAAGGTCATCGACCGAGGCCTCAACGCAACGGCCATGCCGCCAATCAATGCGGAATGGGTCGGCGCCGTCTATACGCCAGAACAAGCGCGCACTCCCCAGCAGAAGGAATTGCTTTCGCTCTCCGACTCTCTGCTCGCCGAATTAGAGCGGGCCGATGAGTACGTCATCGGAGTGCCGATGCATAACTTTGGCGTGCCTTCGGTTCTCAAGCTCTGGATTGACCAGATTGCGCGCGTGGGCAGGACCTTTTCCTACAGTGAGAAAGGGCCGAAGGGC